>Ga0208648_1001928_pt1 | contig 15390 bp, 11 predicted proteins | sample AntAceMetag02UKL_FD_184772 | JGI IMG/M metagenome (GOLD analysis project Ga0208648, IMG submission 184772) | Saline lake microbial communities from Ace Lake, Antarctica - Antarctic Ace Lake Metagenome 02UKL (SPAdes) (version 2) | ecosystem: Environmental > Aquatic > Non-marine Saline and...
CTAACCCTCAGCGCTCAAGGAAGAAAGATATAGCAGAAGGATATGGAAGAAAGACAACCAGGGATTACATCAGGATGCTTTACATAAAAAAAGATATAGCAGAAAGCGAAAGAACATCAAAAGCGCTTATAAAGTTTTTAGAAAACAAACCCTTGAATCCTTGGACCCTCTTCTCCAACTAAATTGGAGAAGAGCCAAAAAACTTAACTCACACAGATTACAAGGATTCAAGGGGCCAAGGCTTCACTTCATGTCGCTCAAAGCCTTGACCCCTTTTTCAACTGAATTGGAGTAGAACCTTAATTTTTAATCCTGCCTAATAACTCCATTGCCTTTTGAACTATATTTGCAGATGTAAACCCAAATTTTTCCATTACAGTTCCGCCAGGAGCTGAAATCCCAAAACCTGTCATGCCGATTATATCGTCGTTTTTCCCCACATACCGTTCCCAACCCATGGGAATACCGGCTTCAACAGCAATGCGTGCGGGTACATCAGGCAAAAGAATTTTGTCCCTGTATTCCTGAGAAGTTTTTTCAAACAGCTCCCAGCTCGGCATATTAACTATTCTTACCGCAATGCCTTTAGATTCAAGTATTTTGCCTGCTTCCAGCGCTATATGCACTTCAGATCCTGTAGCTATCAGAATAATATCGGGTTTTTTATCTGAATCGGCCAGCACATAAGCTCCGTTTTCAAGTCCATATTGCATGTCAGGTCCGGCTTTATCTAATACAGGCAGTTTTTGACGGCTTAAAATAAGAGCAACAGGACCGTCAGATATTTTTACAGCCAGGCGCCATGCTCCAGCTGTTTCTGAAGCATCTGCCGGCCTGATAACTGTCAGGCCCGGAATAGCCCTCAGACTGGCCAGGTGTTCGACAGGCTGGTGTGTCGGCCCATCTTCGCCGACCGCGATACTGTCATGAGTGAAAACATATATTACAGGTAATTTCATCAAACAGGCAAGACGTATTGACGGCCGCATATAGTCTGCAAACACAAGGAATGTTCCCCCGTAAGGTCTGATGCCCTTATGAAGGGCCATGCCGGACAGAATACCTCCCATTGCATGCTCCCTGACTCCGAAGCGGATATTTCGGCCATCATACTTATTTTTTTGAAACTCATGGGAAGATTCTATATATGTTTTGTTTGAAGGAGCCAGATCAGCAGAACCTCCTATAAGAGATGTTACTGTTTCAGCAATAGAATTCAAGACCTTGCCGGATGCAGCTCTGGTTGCAACCGGACCGTCTGAAACTGAAAATTCAGGTATATTGTCATCCCATCCTTTCCTTAAGCCTCTGTTTAAAGCATCATTCCATTTTTCTGCAAGATCAGGATATTTATCAGCATAAGCCTTAAACTTTTCCTGCCACAGGGATTCGGTTTCTTTTCCCATGCTGACGCATTTTCTAAATGTTTCGAGAGCTTGATCAGACACACAGAAGGAGATATCTTCAGGGCACCCCAGGTTTTTCTTCGTAAGACGGATTTCCTCTTCGCCGAGAGGCGCTCCGTGAGCATCCGATGTGTCCTGTTTGTTTGGGCTGCCAAATGCAATATGTGTGCGCAGCATAATAAGGGAGGGCTTATCTGTTTCCTTCTTTGCTGCAATTAAAGCCTTATAAATCGCATCCAGATTATTTCCGTCATCAACCTTCTGCACATTCCAGTTATATGCGTTGAATCTTTGGGCGACATCTTCCGTAAACGATATATCCGTGCTTCCTTCGATAGAAATTTTATTATCGTCATAAATACAGATCAGTCTGGAAAGACCCAAATGGCCGGCAAGGGATGCGGCTTCAGATGTGATCCCCTCCATCATGTCCCCGTCTCCGCACATTACAAATGTATGGTGATCCACAATTTTACAATCAGAGCGGTTATATGTTGCCGCAAGATGCCGTTCAGCCATTGCCATGCCAACTGCATTGGTAAAACCCTGTCCCAGAGGACCTGTTGTGGTTTCCACGCCTGGAGTATGGCCGAATTCCGGATGGCCGGGTGTTTTGCTGCCTAATTGCCTGAAATTTTTTATATCCTCTAAAGTTAAATCATATCCGCAAAGATAGAGCAGGCTGTATAAAAGCATGGAGGCATGACCGCCGGAAAGAACAAATCTGTCTCTGTCCGGCCACTGGGGATTTTCAGGATTATGACGTAAAATACGCGTCCATAGTATATAGGCTGCAGATGCAAGTCCCATGGGGGCACCAGGATGGCCGGAGTTTGCCTTTTGTATTGCATCCATGGAAAGCGCACGTATCGTATTTATGCAGAGTCCATCTGATTCGGAACAGTTCACAGGCACATCTGGTTCGTTCATCTATTTTTTCTCCTTTTGTTACTTAAAATGTGTTAAGAATTAAGTGCTCGATTTTTGCATCTATTTTATTTGTCAAAAGCTTCAAACAGCAATGCCTGAAGAAATACTACAACCCGCCTGAGGCGGACAAGCACAGTAGATGGGACTTTTTTCAACGCTATCATATTTAGCATTTATTTAATTGTATATGCAAGAATTTTGATAATACAGAACATTATGGCCTTGTAAAAACCAAAGAGATACTTTATTTCTAAAATAATCGTTAATATAGATGGTATCGTAAAAAGTAAAATTTGTTCGCTCTGTGAGCCTTTTTGGGATTCAGATTAATCCTGGCTAAATTGTAAGAACTCGGCCTGACGGCCTCAAACAGTTTTCTAATTTTAATTTAATCACAACTGAAGACTGATTGTTTAAAGTTATTCTGGTTTCAAGTGCTACAGAGCGGCATAATGCAGCTTTTTACGAGTCCATCAATAATTTAAAATCAGAAAAATTATTTGACTTGTATATAACAATTTCATATTTTAATAAAAAAGCAAGTGGTTAGGAGAAAAAATATTATATGAACTGCAAAATTCTTATTAATGCAATAGATACCGAAGAATGCAGAATTGCAAAAGTAAAAGACAGTAAATTAGTAGAGTTCCATATAGAAACTGCAGCAAGGGAAATAACTCACGGAAATATATACAAAGGAATTGTTTCCCGTGTTGAACCCAGTCTTCAGGCGGTTTTTGTCGATTATGGAGGGGAAAGGCACGGGTTTTTACAGAAAAACGAAATACACAGCGATTACTTTCAGGACAATAATTCAGGTGATAATTCAATAAAAAATATCGTAAGGCGAGGCCAGGAGATGATTGTACAGATTACAAAAGATCCGTACATGAAAAAAGGGGCCATGCTTTCGACCCTTATCTCTCTGCCTGGAAGATATACGGTTGTAATGCCTGGAAGCAAAACAAGGGGTATTTCACGCAAAATCGAAAATGAAGAGGATAGAACCCGGCTAAAAAGCATTATAGACAAACTTGTATTACCTGAAGGATTTGGAATTATTATCCGCACTGCAGGGACAAACAGCACAAAAACAATCCTGTCGAAAGATGTGAGCTATCTCATGCGGCTCTGGAAAAATATCCAGACAAATGTAAAAAAAGCAAAAGCCCCTGCCCTTCTTTACAAAGAGAGAAATCTGGTTTTAAGATCCATAAGGGACTATTTTACGTCTGATGTAAACGAGATCCTGATAGATGATTCCATAGTATACCGCGAAGCCAAAGACTTTGTTAATATTATATCTCCAAAGCATACGAAGATCGTGAAACTTTATAAAGGTGCGAAGCCGATATTCACAAAATACCAGCTTGAGGACCAGCTTGCATCTATATTTGAAAACCGTGTTGAGTTGCATTCAGGCGGGTCAATTGTTATAGAACAGACAGAAGCCCTTGTCACCATAGATGTTAATTCAGGCAAGGGAAGACAGAAAAAAACCATCGAAGAAACAGCATTTATGACCAATGTCGAAGCTGCTGAAGAAATCGGGCGCCAGTTAAGATTAAGAGATTCAGGTGGTTTAATAGTAATAGATTTTATTGATATGAGGGATAAAAAACACAAAATAGAAATTGAAAGAGTTTTAAAAACACATGTCAAGGATGATAAGGCTAAAATTAATATTGGCAAAATCACAAGGTTTGGTCTGCTCGAAATGTCAAGACAAAGACTAAGACCTTCTATAAAATTTGGAGGATTTGAATACTGCCGTTACTGCAACGGGAAGGGTCTTACTCCTTCTCCAGAAACTCTTGGCGTAAGTCTGCTTCGTAAACTCAGCCTCGAAATTTTAAAAGAAGGAATTTCCAGCGCAAAAGTTATTGTGCCCATGGAAGTGGCCAATTATTTATTGAACAGGAGACGTAAGGAAATTTTTGAAATGGAGGCACGAAGAGATATTTTAATTACAATAAAAGGGGATATTTCAATGATTCCGGGGGAGGGTAATATTGTTTGCGAATAAGGCGTTAAAAATCTTTTCAATTTGTGTGCTCGTTGGAGTAACAGTAATAACTGGTTTATGGTTTTTGCAGAAGCAGGACAAAAAGCCTGTTTCCGAAAAACCGGCTGAAAAAACTTATGCTCCTTCCAAACCTCAATTAGTAATTGATTACAATGAACTGGAAAAGGATGAGCAGCTTCAGTCTGTTACAAAAGATCGTAAGACAAAATACGGGCTTGAGGAAGGAGTCGATATTATCGTCAGATCTGATGAATCCTTTAAAATAGGTGATACAACAGTTTCCATGCGGGAAAGTCAGGATAAGATGCGGCTCAAAAGTGGTGATATCATAGAAAATGATATAAATTCAAAAAAAGGCGCTTCAAACAAAATTATAAATGAATTCGGGATATATGTTGTTCAGCCAGGCGATAATTTATGGGATATACATTTTAAACTCTTAAAAGACTATTTTAATCATAAAGGCATCAGTATTTCTCAGGTTGCAGATGAACCAGACCGCTCAGGATACAGTTCAGGCATGGGAAAGCTTTTAAAGTTTTCAGAACATACTGTTTGTATATATAACCTGAAAAAAGCAAAATTAGATGTTAATATTAATCTGATTTCACCTTTGAATAAAATTATTGTCTATAACATGAATGAAATTTTTACGCTTCTTGATTGTATAGATTACAGTAAGGTAAACAAGGTCGAGTTTGACGGTGAAACCTTATGGATACCGGCTGAACAATAAAAAAAACCGGATGACCGGATGATTAGCAGAAACGAATTAACCGACAGACAGTAAACAAACGGAAGAGATTATGATACATCGATATACAAGAAAAATTATGGGGGATATCTGGACAGATGAAAACAAATATCAGACATGGCTGAAAGTTGAGCTGTTAGCCTGTGAAGCCATGGCCAAAAAAGGAAAAATTCCCACAAAAGCGCTTGATAAGATCAGAAAAAAGGCCGGGTTCTCAATTCAGAGAATCGAAGAGATTGAGGCTGAAACCAGGCATGATGTAATTGCCTTTCTTACATCCGTCGCGGAACATGTTGGGCCTGACTCAAGATACATTCACATGGGTCTGACATCTTCCGATGTTCTTGATACAAGCATGGCATATCTTCTCAAACAGTCTGGAAAGATTATTCTTAAAGATTGCAAAGTCCTGTTGCGAACAATAAAGAAAAAGGCGTTGAAACACAAAAACACAGTTATGATCGGACGCTCTCATGGAATACATGCAGAACCTGTGACTTTTGGTCTTAAGCTTGCAGTGTGGTACGATGAAATGCGCCGAAATATGGAAAGATTTGAACGCGCCGTTGAAACAATAAGTTTTGGAAAAATTTCAGGAGCAGTAGGAACATTTGCCAATATTCCTCCTGATGTCGAGGCATATGTTTGTAAAAGGCTGGGTCTTAAACCTGCTCCTGCTTCAACTCAGATTATTCAGAGGGACAGGCATGCTGAATATTTTACGACCCTTGCTATCATGGCTTCAACCATAGAAAAAATGGCAGTTGAAATAAGACATTTACAGAGAACAGAGGTGCTTGAGGCAGAAGAATTTTTTTCAAAGGGCCAGAAAGGCTCTTCAGCCATGCCTCACAAACGCAATCCAGTAGGGTCTGAGAATATATGCGGTCTTGCGCGTTTAATACGTTCAAACGCCGTAGCTTCCATGGAGAATATTCCCCTCTGGCATGAACGTGATATCAGCCATTCCTCTGTTGAAAGGGTCATAGCGCCAGACAGCACAATACTTATTGATTATATCTTAAACAGAATCACAAAAATAATAGATAAATTAATTGTATATCCTGAAAGAATGAAACATAATCTAAACATTCTCAAAGGCCTTATCTTTTCCCAGCAAATATTGCTGGCTATTGCAGAATGCGGCGTAACCCGTGAGAATGCTTACAAAATGGTTCAGACCCTTGCAATGCAGGTCTGGAAAGATAAAAAAGATTTCAAGACTCTTGTTTTGAAAAATAAAGAGATCTGCGATCTGCTCGGCAATGAGAAAATTGAAGAAATATTTGACGTAAGCTATCATTTAAAGTATATCAGCGCCATTTTTAAGCGTGTATTCGCTGAAAGCTGAACACAAATCCTTTACACTGAAATTACAGCTGGTTTTTTTTATTATGTTGAAATATTACAAAATATTTTTTATAAAAATTTTTCTGGCAGTTATGATAATCACCATTTGCCAGGGATGCCGTATCCTTGAACCTGTAAAACGATTTAGTGAATCATCTGATCCCTACCATGGCGGTCAATACAAGAAGGCTCTTATGGACTGGAGCAGAGAAGGGCGTATTTACAGGGGGCTGGATCTTGGAATAATAGCTGACGCAACATTTAAATCTTCCGGGTTTAGATATGCTTACTCAAATGAGTATGCGCGGGCATACAGACTGACCGACAGTGAAAAAACAAAACTGCTGAAAGATCAGGAAAAAGCAGCTTTAACTTATAATGATTTTTTGCTTTCCGTATATATACCGGATGGAAAGCTCAATGATTTTAATAAAAAGAATTCCATGTGGAAAATATATTTAACCTCTGATAATGGCTGGCGTTTAACTCCGCTTGAAATAAGAAAGATAAAAAAGGTTGATGAAGTAACCAGGTATTTTTTTCCTCATATAACACCGTGGAAATCGGTATATCTGGTCAGGTTTCCTGTAACACCTGACCAGGCTGGCAGTTCTGTAATTGATAATACCAGTAAAAACATAAAACTCATTATAACAAGTGTAACAGGCTCTGCTGAAATGGTTTGGCAATAGAAGAGCTTAAAGACACAAAAACAGGCAAAAGCATCATTATATGTCATTTCGAGCAAAGCGAGAAATCTTAACAGGCGTAATCTATTAAGGTTTATTGTTACTGTCTTTAAGGATTAAAGCACTTAGTGCCTCAGGTACTAACTAATACAAAAGGGAGGTTTAATTTTGGTTAATATAGCATATGCAATGGGTCAGGGTGGCGCAGCAGGACAGGGGGGTGGATTTTCGACATTTGTTCCTCTTATCCTGATGTTTGTTATTTTTTATTTTCTTCTCATTCGTCCTCAGCAGAAAAAACAAAAAGCGCATCGTTCAATGATAGGTAACCTTAAAAATGGAGACCGCATAGTAACAAGCGGCGGTATTTACGGACATATTACCTCTGTTAACGACGATATTTTAACAGTAGAGGTGGCAGATAAAATTCGTATAAAGGTAAACCGGACTAATGTTTCTGTGCTTCTTCAGTCTTCATCACAGGCTCAGCCCGCAAAAATAGAAAAAAAAGATTCAGATAAAAAATAAAACCTCCAGAAATCAAAAAAAGCCCCGGCCATACATATTAATCCGGGGCTTTAATATGATAAAACTCAACAACAATGAGGAATAGAGATTTGAAGAATGTTTCCTGGAAATTAATTTTAGTTGTAATTGTTATCATAACTGCTGTTGTCTATCTTCTTCCTTCAATAAAACCAACATGGTGGCCTCATAAGAAGATAAACCTCGGCCTTGATCTTCAGGGCGGCATGCACCTTGCGCTTGAAGTTGACACAGACAAGGCTCTGGAAAGTACATTAGCACGCATCAGGCTTGAAATTCAAAATCTCTTAAAAAAAGAGCACATCAGATTTATAAGCCTGGAATGCATAAATAAAACAAAAATTATGGCAAAGTTGAAGGGAAAGGATAATATTGATGGGTTTGAACGGATTTTAGACGAAGAGTTTAAAAATCTCCGTCTTGTTTCCAAGTCAATTGATGAAGGTGTGCTTTCAGCGGTCATGGATATTCCTGATAAAGAAGCCGAAAACATTAAAAAACTTGCTACAGAACAAGCCCTTGAAACAATAAGAAACCGCATTGACCAGTTTGGTGTAAGCGAACCGGATATACGCCATCAGGGTAAAAAACGCATTTTAATTCAACTGCCTGGAATAAAAGATACTCAAAGAGCGAAGAATCTAATAGGTAAAACAGCCCTTTTAGAATTCAGACTGGTGGACGAAACGCACGATGTTAATACTGCGCGGGCTGGAAACGTTCCTCCTGGAAGTGAGATACTTACTCAAATCATAAAGAATCCTGAAACAAAACGCGAAACGAAAAACTACTTTATTATTAAAAAGCAGACTCTGTTAACAGGGTCAAATCTTACAGATGCAAAAGTTCAGATAGATTCGCAATTTAATGAGCCCTATGTTTCTATTACTTTTGATAAAAAGGGCGGAAGAATTTTTGCTAAGATAACAGAAGAAAATGTAAAAAAGCGTCTTGCAATTATTCTGGACAACAATGTTTATTCAGCACCTGTTATACAGGAAAAAATCGGAGGCGGTGAGGCAAGAATTACAGGCAACTTTACCATGGACGAGGCCAAGGATCTTGCCATTGCCCTGCGTGCAGGCGCTCTTCCCGCCCCTGTAAAGATACTCGAAGAAAGAACAGTCGGCCCTTCTCTTGGGGCGGATTCCATAAAAAAGGGTCTTGCCTCAATGTTATTTGGAGGTCTTTTCGTAGTCCTGTTTATGGTTTTTTATTATAAACTTTCAGGCCTCGTAGCCGATTTGGCACTTTTTATAAACATTGTTCTGATAGCAGCGGGACTTGCAGCCTTCCAGGCCACTCTGACACTTCCAGGCATTGCAGGCATTATACTAACCATAGGAATGGCCGTTGATGCAAACGTTCTTATTTTTGAACGCATAAGGGAAGAATTGAAAATAGGCAAAACACCGCGCGCTGCAGTTTCGGCAGGATATGGCAAGGCTACGCTTACAATACTCGATGCAAACGTCACAACACTTATTGCAGCTCTTGTTTTATTTCAGTTCGGAACAGGGCCTGTTAAAGGATTCGCCGTTACACTGAGTCTGGGCGTAATTGCAAGTATGTTTACAGCTATTGTCATGACAAGAATTGTATTCGACTATTTTTTGATAAACCGTAAAGTAAAAGCCCTGAGCATATAGCAGTATTGTTACACCTTGGTTTTTTAAAAATACTGCTGTAAAACATGTACTGCGATTTATTTACCACGAAGTACGAAGCAAACGAAGATAAAAAAATCCTTCGTGTTCTTCGTGGTGATCAATAATAAAATTGTCTAAGTTCAAGTTAATGACACGAGACCTTTGAAAAATGCTCAATTTTGTTTAAGTTCAAGGAAGGTGAAGATTTCAACCACATGAATATATTGAATATTTCGAGGATTGAAATTTGAGTTTACCCCGTAGCTCCGGCAGATGGTACTGGGGCCTGACGCAGAAATTGGGCAAAAGGGTGTGTTTTGCAAAGGTCTCGACACTGGATTTCCAGTAAAAAATTTAATTACATTTGAAGCTTATTTGAACTCGATTCGTTTCAAAAAGCTAAATTAATACACAGGAGCCTGTTTAATGCAGTTTATAAAATCTGATATAAATATTAATTTTATTAATAAAAGAAAAATCGCATTTTCTTTTTCTATTATAATGATCCTGATAAGTATTTTTACCCTGACAATACATAAGGGTCCTAAATACGGAATTGATTTTGCCGGTGGGACATTAATACAGGTTAAATTTAAGGCACCTGTTAGATTAGATGATGTCAGATCAGCACTCAATACACTTGAACTGGGAAAATCATCGGTTCAGCAGTTCGGTGACAAAAAAGATAATGAATATCTTATAAGAACCAATATTTCCATATCAGGTTCTCAGGATTTTAGCACCAGAGTAAAAACATCTCTTGAATATGCCACAAAAGGAAATGATGTGCAGATTCGTCGAGTCGAAATGGTAGGCCCTCAGGTAGGTAAAGATTTGCGCGAAAAAGCTCTGTTCGCAATGTTTTACGCTATACTTTTTATTACCATATATATATCCGGACGTTTTGAGTTAAAGTGGGTTTTAAGCGGCGTCATGGCTGGAGCGCTGATGGCTGCCGTATATTTTCTTTCTCTGTTCAAAGTCGGCATACCCTTTCTTATAGGCGCAGCCCTGATTGTTACACTTATTCTGTTCTGGTTTCTTGAACTTAAATACGCTATGGGAGCTATTGTTGCCCTTATCCATGATGTTCTCATTACCGTGGGTATTTTTTCCATCTGTGGTAAAGAGTTTTCTCTTCCGATTATTGCCGCTATTTTGACCATAATCGGATATTCCCTGAATGATACAATTATTGTTTTTGACCGTATACGTGAAAATCTCAGAAAACACCACAAAAGCAGCCTGGACATAATTATCAATAAAAGTATAAATGAAACACTAAGCCGTACAATTTTAACTTCTATTACTACTCTTTTCGTGGTGGTTGCTCTTTTTACATTAGGTGGCGGAATTATACACGACTTTGCATTTGCCTTGATAGTAGGCGTGGCTATAGGAACATATTCGTCAATATTTGTGGCAAGTCCCATACTTCTTGCCTGGCAAAAACGTGTGAAGAAAGGCTATCGAAGCTAAGTGGAAAACATTTTACCATGGTTTGCTCTCAAAACCGTTCCAGGAATAGGGCGTTACCTTTTCAAGCGTCTTATCAATCACTTCAATTCCCCTGCGCTTGTTTTTGAAGCATCAACGGAAGAACTCCTCAAAATTGAGGGTATCTCCAAGCGGCTTGTATCTGCAATAAAACATCACAGCATATCTGTAGCTGTTAAAAAGGAGATCGATCTTGTTAATCAAAAGGGGTACAATATTGTTACAATGTCAGATAATGATTATCCTCCTCTTCTATTAGAGATTCCAGATCCACCTCCGTTTTTGTATGTCTGCGGATACCTCGAAAAATCCATAAAAAATATTGCTATTGTTGGCTCCAGAAATGCAACAGCCTATGGGATATCAACGACTAAAGAGCTTTCTTCAAATCTGGCTTTAAATGGAATTACAGTTGTCAGCGGCATGGCAATAGGAATTGATACTGCTGCTCACAAAGGAGCTCTGGACGTTAAAGGGAGGACAATAGCTGTTCTTGGAAGTGGCCTTGAAAGGATATATCCCCCGGAAAATAAAAAACTTTTTTATGAAATTGCAGATAATGGAGCTGTTGTTTCAGAGTTTCCTCTAATGACCGAACCCGAATCCCACAATTTTCCGGTACGAAACAGAATAATCAGCGGGATTTCACTTGGAACAGTTGTCGTGGAAGCTACTAAAAAAAGCGGCTCTCTTATTACCGCTCGCCTGGCAGCAGAACAGAACAGAGAGGTTTTTGCTGTTCCCGGGAGCATACATTCTTTTAAGAGTACCGGCACTCACACTCTTATTAAACAAGGAGCCAAACTGGTTGAACAAACACAGGACATTATAGAAGAACTTGCTCCCTTAATAGAGAATTTTGCCGAAAATAAAAGCAGCACACAAAAAAAAGCAGAAGATAATCTTCCGGCTGCATTGTCATCCGAAGAGTTAATAGTATGCAAGGCTCTTGGGCCCTATCCTGTTCATATAGACAACCTTGTAAAAACAACCTCTATGGAGCCCGGCAAACTTGCAGGTTTACTGCTCGAGCTTGAATTAAAAGAAATTGTCGTGCAAACACCCGGAAAATTCTTTTCTATAAAATATTAAAATGATTGAACTAATAACGAATTTCAGGAAGGGATAACAGTGACTAAACCTCTTATAATAGTTGAATCACCTACAAAAGTAAGAACAATAAAAAAATATCTCGGAAATGCCTATAATGTGGCTGCAACAGTTGGCCATATTAAGGACCTTCCTGCAAAGGAAATAGGAATAGATATTGAAAAAGGGTTTAAGCCTCAATACAGAATAATTCCAGGAAAGAAAAAAGTTATATCTTCTTTGAAAAAAATTGCCGGAGACACTTTAGATGTCTATCTCGCAGCAGACCCTGACAGGGAAGGAGAAGCAATTGCATATCACGCCGCAGAAATTTTAAAAAAACAGGGCAGAAGATTTTACAGGGTTTTGTTCCACGAGCTGACAAAAAATGCCATTAAGGAGGCAATGATAAATTTGCAGGAACCTGATCAGAAAAAATATGAGGCTCAACAGGCGCGCAGGATATTAGACAGAATTGTGGGATATCAGATATCTCCCCTTTTGTGGCGCAAGGTAAAGGGTGGATTAAGTGCGGGACGTGTTCAGTCTGTTGCAGTAAGAACAATATGCGAAAGAGAAAGAGCTATTCAGGCCTTTGAGTCGGAAGAATACTGGTCAATAAAAGCTTGCCTTGAGGGCAGTATGCCTCCGCCTTTTACGGCAAAACTTACAAAAAAAGATGGAAAAAAAATAAAAATTTCAGATGAAAACCAGTCAACTGCCATATTAAAAGAGCTGACAGACAGCGCCTTTAAAGTTGAAAAAATACAGAAAAAAACCACCAAAAGAAATCCTCTCCCACCTTTTATTACAAGCAAACTCCAGCAGGAAGCTATAGGAAAGCTGAGATTTTCAGCTAAAAAAACCATGATCATCGCTCAACAGCTTTACGAAGGGATTGAACTGGGGCCAGGCAAACCAGAGGGTTTGATTACATATATGCGTACAGATTCAACGAGAATCGCACAGGAAGCAGCAGAAAACGCAACCTTACTGATTCGCGAAACTTTTGGTGAAAAATATACAATTCCAAAACCAAGATATTTTAAAAACAGGAAAAAAGCTCAAGACGCTCATGAGGCCATACGCCCGACATCAGTTTTTAACACACCTGAAAAAATAGGCGCTTATCTTTCGAAAGACCAACTCTCTCTATATACTCTTATCTGGAAAAGGTTTATTGCATCCCAAATGGCGCAGGCCTTAATTGACAATAACTCAATATCTGTCAAGGCAGGCTCTTATTTGTTTGCTGCAAACGGATCTTCTGTTAAATTTCCCGGCTTTATGGCTCTTTATACCTCTGTTGCTGCTAAGATAGAAAATGAAATGGAGAAAAAGAAAGATGATTTACCCGAACTTGTTGAAGGCATGGAATTAAAGCTGAACAAATTAGAGCCAAAACAACATTTTACTCAACCGCCGCCAAGGTTTTCCGAGGCATCATTAATAAAGGAGCTGGAAGAAAACGGCATAGGGCGTCCCAGTACCTATGCCGCCATACTGTCAACAATCAAACAAAAAGGATATGTGGATTTTATAAAAGGATATTTCAGGCCAAGCGAACTTGGATTTATTGTAAACGATCTGCTTGTGAAAAGTTTTCCAGATCTGTTTAGCGTTGATTTTACCGCTAAAATGGAAAATAATCTGGACAGTATTGAATCAGCAGAGGCTAATTATTTAAATGTCATTTCCAGGTTTTACGAGCCTTTTAAAAAAGAACTTGATGCCGCATCAGAAGGCATGCTCAGTATGAGAGGCGTTGGTTTTTCAACTGATTTAAAATGCCCGAAATGCAATAAACTTCTTAATGTCAAGGTAGGTAAAAACGGATCTTATCTTGCATGTAACGGATATCCTGACTGTACTTATACATGCAACTACGAAAGGGATGAAAAAGGAAAAATCCATCCTGTAGAACCTTTAAGCGATGAAGTTTCAGACAAAATTTGTGAGAAATGCGACAAACCAATGTTATTAAAACATGGAAGATACGGACCTTTTCTTGCCTGCAGCGGATATCCTGATTGTAAAAATACGCAATCTGTTAATTCAAATAATAATGCAAGGTCTGTTGGTGTTAAATGCCCTGAAAAAAAATGTACAGGTGAAATTGTTGAAAAAAAAACAAGGCAGGGAAAAATTTTCTATGGATGCAACCGTTATCCTGAATGCACATTTGCCACCTGGGATAAACCAGTGCAGCAAAAATGCCCGAAATGCGGAGCCAGTTTTATTGTTGAAAAAACAACAAAAAAACAGGGTACTTTTTACGTCTGCTTAAAAAAGGAATGTGGATATAAGGAAAAAAAGTAAGATGATGAAATTTGGAGATTACGAATGCTTTACTGTTGAAACAGGCAGCTTTTTACTGGACGGCGGTGCAATGTTTGGAGTTGTTCCAAAAATACTGTGGGAAAGAAAAATACCTGCTGACAATAAAAATTTGATCCCAATGCATGCAAGATCTCTTTTAATACAGGGAAAAGGGAAAAACATTCTTGTTGATAATGGAATCGGCAACAAGTTATCTGAAAAACTGCAAAAAATATATCATGTAGATATGGATGAAACGAACATCCATATTTCATTGTCAATGCTTGGATTGACTTCCAGCGATATTACCGATGTAATAATAACGCATCTTCACTTTGATCATGCAGGAGGATCTACATCCATAGTGGATGGCATAACTGTTCCTACATTTCAAAACGCCGTATATTACATCCAGAAAAAACAGTGGGAACTTGCAAAAAACCCTTCACCAAGAGACAGGGCAAGCTATATGAGAGAAAATTTCATTCCTCTTGAAGAAGCCGGAGTTTTAAAGCTTATTGACGGCCCGCAAAAAATATTCGATGGAATTGATATTGTCGTGACCAACGGACATACAACAGGCCAGCAGCATCCACTTATAAAAGGTAAAACAAAATCTCTATTTTTTTGCGCTGATCTTATTCCAACATCAGCGCATCTTCCTGTTGCCTGGAATATGGGTTATGACAATTTTCCAATGACTTTAATTAAAGAAAAAGAAAAGATTTTAGCCAGAGCAGTAAAAGATAACTGGATTCTTTTTTTTGAACACGACCCATACATTGCAGCCGCAGGCATAAAGCAGGGTAAAAAAAATATCGAAATCGATAATATCATCTTAATCTGAAAGTCCTTATAATCCTACAACGACATTTACTATTTCAACCGAAGAGAGAAATCTTTAACCATATGTTTTTGCAGTAAGATTTTTCATTTCACTCGAAATACTCAATGTCGCTTACAAATGACTTTCAAATAACACAACTGTAGTTTTTGCAGATTATCGCAACAGTTATAATTAAATTAAAACCAGAAAAAACTCATGTATAACAAATCGTAAACAAAGAACCGGCCATAATAAAAACAGCAATTGTGCTGATAATTTAATCTTTTATTAATAACAATATATCAACAG
>Ga0208648_1001935_pt1 | contig 15354 bp, 10 predicted proteins | sample AntAceMetag02UKL_FD_184772 | JGI IMG/M metagenome (GOLD analysis project Ga0208648, IMG submission 184772) | Saline lake microbial communities from Ace Lake, Antarctica - Antarctic Ace Lake Metagenome 02UKL (SPAdes) (version 2) | ecosystem: Environmental > Aquatic > Non-marine Saline and...
TGCCGTATTCGTTTTCGTCAAGACTTACGGCAAGCTCTTTCAATGGCTCGATCACCTCTATGGAGATTGGCCCCACCCTGGTATCCATCCGCTCCATGTGAAGAAGGCGGGACGCATGGATGTTGTGCTGAATGCCGTCCTCAATCACACAGAAAGACGCATCGATAATATTCAGGTGCGGATACACGCCAAGGCAAATGGCAAAAAAATGATTGTCGTTCCGGGAATACCCGTTAAAGAAATAGCGGTCATAGAAATTCCGATCTGTCCCGGCATAGGCAATCGGTTCAGGCATCTGATGTATCGGATAGTCATCCCCCTTTGTAAGCATTTTGGGCCCCGTTGTTTGAGAAGCAGGTCGAGAAATACTAAGAGGCTTTTTTTCGAATTATTATTTCCCATCATGGGCTTAGGGTTCATTAATATTCCAGTTGCTCAGAGCCGGCATTGTGCGAGGGGCATCGCCCTCGCACGCAAGCGTTAGAGATCTTATCAAAAAATGATCTCTAAACAGGTTTTCCTATTAATCTTTAGGTATTGGAAGCCCCAATTTTTTCATGGCTTTAATAACACCGGGATGGACATATTTTTTAGGGGTTCCTAACGGATACGGTGTTTCTGGCACAAGAGCTAACTGCGCATGATATTTGGCAAATTCGTCTCCATATTCGTACCGTACCCTTACTATCTCTTCTACAACATCATCGGGCAGGCTTGCATCACATATGATAATCCCACCCCCGACCAGGGCTGGGATATCCTGATCTAAGCCCTTCATAGCCCCCTTCTTAACCAGGGCCGGCAACACTTCTTGATCCTTGGAATAATCAAAGCCTTTCTTAATCCACTCTGCCTCGATTGGGAGAAAATGGTACTTTCTGCCTGAGTTAATTAATTCCATGGTTGGAGGACTGGGCGCGATTTCAGAAACAATGAGGCTCCCATCTTCATTTACTCCCAATTTTCCTGCAAACCAAAGTTTGGTGGCATCGATTTTACCGTCGAGGATCGCATCTTTAGATCCCGCGCCTCCAAGTTCTGCCCAGTTAATTTTATCGTATATACCTAAACCTCTTCCAAATAGGGGTTTATCAAAAAGCCTGCCTGTAAAAATTCTGGCTGCAGTTGCTGTCCCGACACGCTTGCCAGCAAGATCCTCAAGGCTTTTGATTTCAGGGTCAAAGGTTAAAAAGAAAAACACGTAGCCGATACTTGAAACAAGGGCTCTGGTGGTAGGCCAAGGTTTCTTGAAGGGAGGCCTTCCTTCCGCAAGAAATCGTATTGCGGTCGCTGCGCTGGTAGCTACAGTCTGACTTATCTCACCAGCTATCATTTTATCGCGGTTTTTAGGTATATACGTGTACATATAAAAAGCCCCTGGTGTTTCCTGGTGTTTAATATGAACCCAGGACCCGGCTTTTTTAAAGACTTGTTCGTAAGCTGCCCCTTCGTTATACATGGGTGTGCCAAAAGGAGTAGTCATCATGACAACTTCCACGGGCTTCTTTCCCTCCTCCGCCGCATAAATGACACCTCCAAAACATAAGGCCATCATCAAAACCGAGCCAAGACATAGAATGATTTTTTTCATAAGAAATTTCTCCTTTCATTGTTTAGATTAATGATTACCTTCTTTCCATTCATTACCTCCTTTCCATTAATAAATTTTCATTCTTCCTATAAGCGACTTCTTATCCCCATTCATTTAAACTTTCTTAAGGAATCATGAATTGGCACTTGCCTATTGTATCCACTTCTTGTTATTTAAAAGGGGATATTCAGCGGATGCTGTTGAGATCAAGGGTTCGTTCGTCATCTCAACTTCTTTTTCCGCAATTGATTGGCCAATAGACCAAATGTTAAAATTAAAGCCATTATCAAAAACTCTTTTTCGGAATACAGACCGTACCAAGTAGCCAGAAGGGCGGCCAAAAGAAAGAGAGGATGTTCCACTTTAGAAGTATGTGTAAAACAATATCTCTGGCAGAAGCATGTTGAGGCAAATAAGGCGATCATCAATGCGATTAGACAAAGAACTGCCTGAAGAACATTCCGACCCCCTAAGAGCATGATTGGGTTATTAATAATAAAAAAGGGCAGCAGAAAAAAAGGCCCTGCGAGCTTCATGCTTTCCCAGGAGGCTTTCATATAATTGCAGCGTGCAATCTGGCTGCCTACAATGGCGCCTCCGGCAATTGGCGGTGTCACAGACGCCAAAATGGCATAATAGTATACGAAAAAGTGAGAAACTACAGGAGCAACACCCGCCTCCAAAAGAATAGGCGCAGCTACAAAGGCGACCATCATATAAGCCACCACGGTCGGTAAAGATCCTCCTAAAAAGATTGAAAGAACCCCGGTGAGGATCAAAGTCGGAAGAAGATGCCCATCACTGATAGTGGTAATGAAAAGGCTCAATTTGGTAGCAGCGCCCGTGAAAGTCAAACTTTTCACAAAAATGCCAAGACAGGCACAAACCAATCCAATTTTTGCTGCCAAGATCACACCGGAAACCAGACTTCTTCCCAACAATTCCAAGGAAGGTCTTGTTTGTCGCAGAAGGAAGGAGACGAAGAGCAAACATACTATCCCCAAAAAAGCTGAAAACCCGGGAGAGTAATGAAGGAGTAAAACCACAGTCAACAGCCCCATAGGCAGCACAAAAGCAGGTACGCCTGCAAGCAGGACCCTCTTATCTGCGATATCTTTTCCTTTGGGAATATTCTCACGGAATGCAATTAAAAAAACACCGAGAACGGCCACTGCGTAGTAGGCTATCGCGGGAACCAACGCCTTGAGCATTAGATCTCCATAAGATACTCCCAAAAAGCCTGCCATGACGAAGACCGCCACACCCATAATCGGTGGGGTCAATTGTCCCCCAGTTGAGGCCATAGCTTCAACGCCTACTGCGGTCTCTCCTGTAAATCCCGATTTTTTCATCGTGGGTATGGTATAGGAACCTGTTATGGCTACATTGGCAGCTGCTACCCCGTTGACCATCCCGACGAAAGAACTCGAAAAAGTTGCACTATGACCGGCTCCCCCTCGCATATAGTGGCTCATAAGCTTGCCAAACTCCATAAAGAATTTTGTGACGCCTGTCGCCTCAAAGAGTGCACCAAAAACAAGATATAAAAAGAGCATGTTGACTGAAATATTGAGCAGCATTCCATAAATACCTTGAAATCCTACGCTGAAACTAGATACGATATAGCCAAATTCCAAATAGGGATGCTTAAAGACCCCCTTAATGTGATGACCCCAGAGGGCATAAGCAATAACGCCTAAAACCATAATAGGAAAAACTGCTCCGAAACATCTCCATGTGGAAATTATGACTATAGAGATCAACAATATACCTACAAAAACATCCCTGGGTTGTGGCCAGCCCGCTTCAAAGGTCAATCTTTCGTAATGGTAGGCCATGTAAAAAACGAGTGCTAAAGACACCAACACTCCCAGTAAGTTAAGAAGTTTTTTCCATAACGTAGTTGTATGTTGCGACCAATGGAGGAAAAGTAATACCAGACAGAAGCCAAGATGTGTATTCTGGTTTATATGTTCCCCCGATATGGGATACCATACAATTAACATATGATAGAGAAACATAAAGAGAGCGACGAGCAATACGATCCATCCAATGTATCGATCAAAAGTATCAAAACAATTTGATTGGGAGGTCTTCATAAAAACCACCTTCTATCGTCAATGTGGTAGAAATCCGAGCTTGCTCAGTAGAAAGATAATTAGTGCAATTGTCCTCTGTTCGCCTTCCTATGTCCGAAAACATTGGCGGTGATGATCTTTTTTCAATAGATGTTCATCTGAATATCTCTAAGGACGTGTTTGTGTTATTTCTCTAATCCTTCCCTCACAATTTTGAACAATTCTATTGCGTTAAAGGAGCATATATTTACGCATGCTCCACAACAGTTGCATTCTTCTTTTATAAGGGCCTTTTTATTGCCGTTTACTTCAATCAGCCTAATGACACCAATAGGACATTCCTTGAGGCATAAAGCGCAACCTGTACATTTGTCGCTTATAACTCTGATTGCGTGTTCCAATGATTCAATAATGTACTTTCAAATTAGATAAAAAGCTTAAGATCCATCGAGACCTACAACCTTTCCATGCGGTTATGCAAACGACTCGCGGCATTTAATCCGCTGACACAAGCTGAATCTGTGGTAGTATAGGACAAATAATCACCACAGAAGTCTACAGACGTTATGGGCGATAGCTCATGCAAAAATCTATTGAGTTTCCTGAGATAACCGGGGTAGAAGCACGCCAAGGCGTTATCCCAACGCCATATGAACCGATCGTCGATGGCTTCTACGACTTCGGGGACCCGTCTCGCCATGATTTCCTGCAGTTCGTCAAGTGCTTGATCTTCAGTATAATTGTTTTGCCTTTGTCTCAACATTGCCTGGGAACGGAGCTTCCCAAAGAAAAAGGCTTTCCCTTCGGCGCTGGCGCTTTCCGTCATACCTCCTTGGCTTAGCATGACCAGTTCGGGGTCGTCCTTACGAGTGAAATACCGGTAATTCGTTCCTAAAGGTAGAAAATTATGTCTTAGCCTGAAATAGGCTCTATCATAGGGGCGATACCGTACACCTTCCAAGAACTTTGTACGGTCTTTATCAAGCCCTTGAGTGAATTGGAGTACCATATTGCCCTGAGTGGCTATAATAACTCCATCAGCTTTGTCATTAAAGGTTTCACCGTCAACTGTCCATTCCACAGGTACCGGTCGCTTGGTCACGTCTACTTTTGTCACCTTTGCATTGGTGATACAGTTGAGATGTTTACTAATTGTTCGAGGGACAAGGCCGATTCCTTCATCCCAGGTAAGGGTCTTTACACCGGAATGCTTCGTAAACAAAAAAATGAGGGCTCCTTTGGATATCTCGAATGGTTGCTGGCTACACATTTTCTCCATCCACGGCTCAAAAAAATACTCGAGGATCTCCCAGTTCTTCCGTGATAACCACGTTTCAATTGATTCGTCATCGGCCCAGGCACCAAGCCAGCTGTCGGAGGAGTGAGCGTTATTCTTCGCATTGATCTTGTATTGTTTGATCAATTCAGGGAGTAATTTGAGCATTCGCATTTTTCCAATCAAACTCATCGCCCCATAGAAAGGCCACCCTTTCACGTTCGTCGCATTGAAATAGTATGCTTTCCTCTTATCCTCTCTCCAGAGTTCAAAATCCACGACCCCACCACGATACAGCTGTCTTCGGGGAGTAAGCCCAAGTTCGTCAGCTATGGCGTGCAGCTCCACACCTGCCTCTGAGACCTGAACACCACCCAGGTCCCACCATTCGTCATTCCATTTTAGCGAGCGCATCCGCCCGCCAACCTCATGTTCGGACTCGAGTACCGTGACATCGTAGCCCCTTCCCTTGAGGCGACAAGCGGCCGAAAGACCGGCTATACCTCCTCCCACAACAATTATTTTCTTGCTCATCAGAAACCTCCTTTAAGATTCATTACAATTACTAAGCACCCGATCTTATAGTGCGATACTGTTATACCATAAATTGTCACTGCCCGCATTTTTTTGGAAAACTCACGTACCTATGCTATCTCCGGAGAGCGAAGCCGACAAAAGAGACTTCAGGCACAGAGATAAACGCTCATCAATAGAAGCGCATTTTTTCATCGGACCCCGTTAATCTTTCGGATAAAGAGCCTCCATGAGGTCACCGTACTTCCGGAAGACCTCTTTCCGTTTGACCTTCATGGTGGGGGTGAGATCACCATCTTCAATAGTCAGGTCGCAATCCAGAAGAACAAAATCCTTGATGGTTTCGTATCGGGGAAGGGTTTCATTTTTTCGCTTTATGATCTTTTCAACTTCTTTTTTCATAAGGGGATGGCGAGCCAGTTCTTCATAGGTTCCTTTTATCCGCAACTCCTTGGCCCGCTCAACGATTTCTTCGTCGTCCAGCGAAACAAGGGCTGTCAGATACTTCCTGCGGTCCCCGTAAACCACCGCCTGGCTGATAAGCGGGTCCTCCTTGATCAGGCCCTCGATACCGACCGGGGCCACGTTCTTCCCCCCAGCCGTAATGATAATGTCCTTGATCCGGTCTGTGATGGTGAAATAGCCGTCCTCGTCCAATTTGGCTATGTCGCCCGAATGCATCCAGCCGTCTTTAAAGGCCTCTTCCGTATCTTCCGGTTTGTTGTGGTACCTGAGCATGACGTTGGGGCCCCTCATCAGGATCTCCCCTTCCGGGGAAACCGTTGTCTCTGCCTCTTCCCCGGGCCAGTCGGTCACAGGCCATGATCTGCCCACCGTGCCCAGCTTCACGTGTCCAGGCAGGTTGGTGGTGGCGCCGCATGTTTCCGTCATGCCGTAAAGCTCGTAAACGGGAAGGCCGATATTCCAGAAGAACTCATTGATTTCTTTTGAAAAAGGAGCGCCTCCGGCCACCATGAACCGCATATTTCCTCCGAGGATCAGCTCTCTGATCTCTGAAAAGTTTTCCTCATCGTTCAGGGCATGTATCTTTATATCACGTTCGGCCACTTCCTTTCCTTTGAGGGGACCATCTATTCGAACCCTTTTGGCGATCTCCAGCGCTTTTTTGAAATCCTCGGGCGTCATATCCGCCAGGATGTCAACTTTACTCCATACGGTGGAGTAGATTTTTTCAAAAAGGCGGGGCGCAGTCCTTGTGAAATGCGGTTTAACGAACCCGAAGTCCTTGACGATTGTCTTCACATCGCGGGCAAAGGCGGTGGTGACATCCCCTCGGTAGATATCTAGAAAAGGGCCCACGAACTGTTCAAATATATGAGCCATGGGAAGGAAAGACATGTCTATCATTCCGGGTTCGATGGGGAGCCAGGATGCAGCAGTGCAAAGAGTGTATGTGATCGCCTTATGGTTGTGCACGGCACCCTTGGGGATACCGGTTGTGCCAGACGTATATATGTAGGAGGCAACGTCATCAAGTTTGCCTGCGGAGAGTCTCTTCGTGAAATCGTCTGCCAGGGCGGCATCGTGTTCCTCTCCAAGGGACATCAGCTCGTCAAAAGTCATGCACAACGGGTCATCACCCGCATCGCACCCAATGGTGATGATTTTTTTGAGCTGGGGGCTGCCGGCCTTGATCTTCAGTAACCCGTCTCTTCGTGACCGACCCTCTACGAAGACAACCCGGGAACTCAGGTCGTTAATGATGTACTGGGCCTGTTCCGGGAGCACATTAGGGTAAATGGTCCCCGTCTCGCCGCCGATGGAGAGGAGCGCCAGGTCTGCTTCCACCCATTCGGTACGGGTGCGGGACATAATAGAAATCCTGTCGCCTTTTTCCGCGCCAAGGGCCATCAACCCCAGGGCCAGACGTCTTACCCTTTCGCCAACCTCCTCCCAGCTTCTTTTCCTGATCCTGCCTTTATGGGTAAAGGGGGGGAAATCTCCTCTCAGGTGATAGATGAACAGGGTTTTGTCTTTGTTTTCCTTTACCCTGGCCCAGAATATCTGTGCTATTGTCTTATCTGCGTCTCTCATGACATCTCCCGGAAGCTACCAAAATATGATCCTGCAAAGTCCCGCCTATATTTGTGCCATATGGCAATATCTGGGCGGGATAAATCAATTGCTATACCTCAGTGCCCTCATCATCCGTATTCGTAAAATCGTAATTGCATTCCACCTGGGCGTTGTGTTCATTCCAGGAATTGAGCCCCTGCATCATCTTGAACAACTGGGTCTTTTTCCCTTCCACCTTATATGCCGGAGAGGCCAGGGCCTTCAGAGGGCTCATCTCACCCTTGTTGAGCTTGGCCATCATATCGAAAGGGCAGGAAAAGCGAGTCACATAGGTGCCGTCGTAGGGCCCATCCCTCAGCTCCTGCCACGGGGCGGGTTGGGCGACAAAAGTGACTTCAGTGCACTTGCCCTTAAATATGGTCCAGGTGGCTAAGCGGTCTTTTCCATCAGGCCCGTCCCATACTCGGAAAGAAAATTTACCGTTCAGTTTCTTTGCCTTTTTCAGATGTTTCTCGGAGTTGTTCATTTTTTCCTTACATGCCTCTAACCAGGCCTTGCCGTAATACGTAATCATTTTCCATACCTCCTGCATGATTTTTTCCGTTTATCTCATACCTATGTTATCCCTAACCGCCGCCGGCCAATGGGAGAATACTCACCTCGTCGCCGTCCCTCAAGGTTGTCGTAAGTTCGGCCTTTTGCCGATTCACCATAATCATATGTGCCTTCTTGGGTCCGATGCCGTACTGCGTTAAAAGATCGGTCACTGTAGAACCGGTTTTGAGTTGTGCCTCTTCACCTTTGGCTGAAGGAGTTGACTTGTACTGGTTTCTCAATAGGCCCGACAACTTGATGGTGACCCGTATCACAGGATTCCCAGTTCCTTCAGCTTTTCATCCGTGGGGACACCCTCCCCGCTCCATCCCCTCAGCTTGTAATACCTGTCAAGCATTTCTTCTAAGGGAACCACGTTCCCTTCGCCGATGCCATCCGTATGGGGTTCGCGCGTCATTCTCTCGGGAAGGGTATCGTCTTGCCTTGTAAAGCCGAGACCATGATTAAAGAGCCTCTCCAGATTAAAGATCCTCTCTCCGATTTTTCTGACATCATCCTCGGTATGTTCCACACCTACGACGGCGGAATAGAACTCCGCGATGATCTCCGTGCCTTCCTCCATGAGCATGTAGGGAAAGACGCAGACGCCGCACGCCTCAATAAAGGCGGTCTCGTCCTGGCGACTGATCACCATCTCCGCCTTTCCTTCGGAGGTTAAGGGATCCATGGGCCCGGGGATTCCGTTGATTTCCGGCTGTATGGTGTTCCCGGTGGTATGGTTTCCCCCTTCGGGGGAGGTGGCGTAGAGAAGCCCCTGTCCCACCATGGCCCTGGGGTGATAGCCGGCGAAACCCTGACCTTTGGAGCCCATGAATACTTCAGGTGCGCCATATTTATCAGCGAGGTACTTGCCCCCCATTGCAGCCTCCCTACCAAACCCTTCGTTTCTTGCGATCATGGTAAGCAGTTTTATGGCGTTGTCCGCATCTCCCCAGGGGAGCGGGAAACCCATGTCTTCATCTTTAACGAGCCCCTTTTCATAAAGTTCCATGAGGGTCCCTAAGGTGGTACCCGCGTCCATGGTATCCATACCCATTTCGTTACAGAGATAATTCATCTTGGTAAGTGCTTCCAGATCACCCACGCAAATGTTGGATCCTAAGGAAAAACAGGTTTCGTATTCGGGTCCGTCTCCCCGGCCCTGATACTTCGCATCTTTGGGCAGACGGGTGTTTCGTCCGCAGTTCAGCGCACAGCCGTAGCACGCCTTACTGCGCACCAGGGTGCGGTCGATGATCTCCGCCCCATTGATTTCGTCCCCCTCCTCAAAAAAGCCTTCCTGAAAGTTTTTGGTGGGCATGATATTGTTGGCGTTCATTATGTCCACGAAAAGGGGCGTGCCAAACTCACCAAATGCAATCCCCAAATCCGCCTTTTTTACGTGGTCCGCGATGATGGTGGATCTGAGGAGTTCCTCCGGGTCGGCTACTTTCACCCCTTTAGTTCCCCGCACAGCAACGGCTTTGAGGTTTTTCGAGCCCATGACCGCGCCCACACCGGATCGAGCCGCCGCCCGACTCGCATCGTTTATGATAGCGGCATAGCGCACCAGATTCTCCCCAGCCGGTCCGATACAGGCTACACGGGCCTCCTTGTGCGTCTCTTTTCTGATGATATCATAGGTGGCCCGGGTATCCCCTCCCCAAATATTAGAGGCATCCCGGAGTTCCACATGATCATCATCGATCCAGAGATAGACCGGCTTTTCCGCTTTGCCGCTGAAAATGATGGCATCATAACCGGCGGTCTTGAAGGCGGCGGGAAAGTAGCCTCCCGAGTTGGAGGAACAGACAGTGCCGGTCAATGGACTCTTTGTGACCACCGCGTAGCGGCCGGTGCACAGGGCCCCGGTTACTGTGAGGGGACCATTGATGAAAATGAGCATGTTTTCAGGCCCTAACGGATCACATTGCATCTTAAGTTCATCCAAGAGAATCTTGACGGCCAGACCCCGACCCCCCACGTAGTCCCTGGCCAGTTCCGGGTCAAGCACTTCCTTGGAAATAACTCCCGAAGTGAGCTCTATCCTGAGTATCGTACCCATCCACCCGTTCATAATCTCACCTCCTTGTAGAGCTCACCCTGTTCCAATACGGATTCCTCATCCCACTCCGTTAATTCCAGGGCATTGACCGCGCACGCCCTGACGCAGAGGGGGTCGTCGCAGACTTCGCATTTTACGGCCTTGCCGTCCACCATGAACAGACAGTCGAATTCACAGGCCTCAATGCACATCTCGCACCCCGTGCATTCATCCTCGTCGATCATGACAAGACCAGTCTCAGGGTCCTTAGCGAGGGCTTCCACAGGACAGACATCCGCACAGGCGGGCGATTCGCACTGAAGACACACATGGGCCACATACTTAGTGTCATCCCCGTTCTCAACGACTCTGATCCTTGCAATGGATGGACGAAACTCGAAAATCCCGTCTTTAGTGAACGCTAAGGAACAGAACATGGAACAGAGGTGACAGTTGGTACAGAGTTCTTCGGTAAAGGCAATTCTCATAACCATGATTTAGACTCCAATACAGTTTTTTACCAGTTGCTCGAATTCAGGTGTCCGGCTGATCCCCACGGGATTGAATGCCATGCAGGGGTCGTCCATACTTTCCTCGATGAGTTTCTTGATTGTCTCTTCACCGGTGGGAAAGCCGTAGTCTTTGTAGGTAAGTTTTACACCGACCCTGGTGTACAGCTCCTTGAGCCGCTCTATCCCTTTCATGCCCAGGGCTTCGTCGGACAGGCCGTCGTCTTTAACACCCAGGGCCCTGGCAACGCTGGCGTAGACGTGCGGAACGGCCTTCATGTTGAATTCCATGACGTAAAGGTTGGCAATACCGACCGCCAGTCCGTGCTGCAACTCATGAAGGGCAGCAGCAGTGTGCCCAATGCCGTGATCCGCTCCGAGCAATGCGGTCTGAGAGGCGATACCCGCCATGCATGCGGCGATGAGCATTTTGGATCGCACGTCCAAGTTTACGGCATTGTTCTGATAGGCCCTCTCCAGGTTGTCGGCAACCATCTCAACCGTCCTCAGGGAAATTGCGCTGGACAGGTCTTGGCGATCTTTACAGACCAGGGCCCCGATGGCGTGGGTTAGAGTGTCGAGGGCAGTGGACACTACCAGGTGAGCAGGAAGCGTTCGGGTCAGTTCGGGATCCAGCACCGCGACCTTGGGGATGAACTTGTAATCGCCGATGATTAACTTTTTCTTTTCTTTGCGATCCATGATCACCGAGCCCCAGGTGACTTCAGAACCACTGCCGGCCGTTGTGGGGATGCATACGATCGGTTTGGTCTCCTCCTTCACCAGGTAAAAGCCCACGAAATCCTCTAAATCGCCTTCATTTGACTCCAGGATGGCCGCCGCTTTGCAGGCATCCATCACGGAACCTCCTCCAAGGGCGATCCAGATGTCCGGGTTTGCCTCTTTCGCCTTCCGGGCTATTTCATAAACTTGTTCCCTGTCCCCCTCTTTGAGGACCTGATCGTATACCTCCACAACCTCGCGGGAACAGCCTTTGAGAGAATTCTGCAGGTAGTCCAGCAACCCTACGTCCCTGACCCCCGGGTCCGTAACGATGAACACCTTTTCTTTTCCGTCAAACTTCCAGTCCAGATCCAGATCGGCGGCCAATTCCCGCACCTTTCCTTCACCAAAAATGATCCTTGTAGGGTTCCACCACTGGAAATCCATGGTCGCCAAAGGTGCGTTTCTGTGTATCAGACTCACGTTGCATCTCCCAGGACGTCTCGGGATTATTGCTTTTTGACCTTTTGGTGAGACTCTACTAGCAAATTGCATGCCAGAAACTGAAACGACGGTGAAAGAGGTCCGGGAAAAGGGGTCTCCCGTTAACAACGCTTCGCGACTTCGGGTTTAATTTTAGCCGGTTATCAACAAAAGGGGGAAAACATCATTGAGAGAGGGCATCTGAAAGGGTACGATATGAATGGCCGGGGGAAGATTGAAAGAAGCATGCCTATCCGGTTAACACAGAATCATCGGATACTGCAGGATGATTTGGCGTAGGCATTGCCGATACTCAAACACGTGCGGCCTGGCCTGAATAGGAAACGAATCATCAACCTGACCACAGTATGGGCTTTTATAACCTTCTTGCCGCCCGATACGCTCCAGATGGCTAGCGCGGGCTGCCTTCATCAGGGAAGAGTTTCGGAAACTCTAATAGTGTCCGGGGGCAATTTGACATGCACAGGATCATACCCCAACGCGCCATTCTGCGGCAACCGGATAGGCATGGAAAGAAGGATCTTGAATTGATACAGATGTATCATTAAAGAACAGGAGTATCAGAATGAAGCGGTTCGGGATATGGCCAGGCCGTATTTCTTGAGCTTCCGGTAAAGAGTAGCTCTCCCGATCCCTAACCTCCTGGCGGATTCGGTCACGTTCCCGCCGCATACCTCCAGGACCTGACAGATGGTGTCTTGCTCCACCTGACCCAGTTCCAAGGGGGCCCGGATTTCATAGTCTGGCAGGGAAGGCCTTTGGCCCGGCGTTTCTGTGGGCTGTTTCTCAACGGGAAAGTCGCTCGGTGTCAAGAGAGGGCCTTCGGTGAGGTTGACGGCCCGCTCGATCCAGTTCTTGAGTTCTCTGACATTCCCTGGCCAAGGATAGGCCTTCAGACGGGCCATTGCCTCGGGTGTAATTCCCTTGACCGTTTTCCCCAGACTCCGGCTGATTTCCCAGATGAAGGCCTGCGCCAGAAGTCCGATATCACCCTTTCGCACCCGCAGGGGTGGGACCCGGATCTCGAAGACATTGAGCCGGTAGTAGAGGTCGCTCCGGAAGTTTCCATTGTCGATCTCTTCCTGAAGATCCTTGTTGGCGGCCGCCATGATTCTTGCTCCAAGGTAGAGATAGGATTTGCCGCCTAAGCGCTGGAACCGTTTTTCCTCCAGTACTCGAAGTAGTTTGGCCTGCATAGCCAAAGACATGCCATTCACTTCGTCCAGAAAAAGCGTGCCGTTGCCGGCCAATTCTAGTTTTCCGGATTTTCCGCCACGAAGTCCTCCGGTGAAGGTACCGGCCTCGTATCCGAAGAGCTCGCTCTCAATAAGATCGTGTGGAATGGCGGCACAGCTGATGGCCAGAAAGGGACCTTCAGCACAGGGGCCGGCATTGTGAAGGCCTTGGGCCAGCATCTCCTTTCCTGTCCCCGATTCTCCCACCAGGACCACATTGGAAGGGCTTTTTGCAACGGTCTTGGCCAGGCTGAGGGTCTCCTTGATCTCACGGCTCCGGCCCTTGATATCGGCAAAGGTATAGTGGGCTGAAAGACCGGCCACCTTTTGCACCAGTTCCTGGACCAGCCGCAGTTCCTTCACGAAGAGGACGCTTCCCATCCGCTCCCCGTGCAGGTTGCAGATGGGTTTCAGGCTCACCAGACACCGGGTCTTTCGAATGGATTCCTTGAGGATAGTTTCGTGATCGCTCAGTTCTTCCCCTTTGTGGATAGCATCAAGGATCATCTCGTTTTTTATGATCCCCTCAATCCGCTGAACCCCCAGGGGGAGGGTAGTGGCGCTTACGCTCAGAGTCCGCTCGGCCGCCGGATTCATATGGGTGATGACCAGATCCCGGTCAAACACAATCAAACCGGTCGTCATGGACTCGGTAGCAGCCCGAAGGTACTCCCAGGCCAAGAAGGACTCCTCCAGTTCCTTTTTTAGGCGGAGCTGGTTTTCAATGACCTGTGCCCCGGCAACGATCATCCCCAAGGTATGGGGGTGCTTCAATGCCACCTCATAGGCCGCGGTAATATCCAGGGACGCGATGACGGTACCATGCTCGTCATGGATGGGAGCCGCCGCGCATGTGGCCACGTGAACCATCTTCATGTAGTGTTCCTCGGCCATCATCTGAAAGGGCCTGTCCAGTTTGAGGGCCAGGGCCGGGGCATTGGTGCCGCAATGTTTTTCATGAAAACTGCTACCAGCCACGGCATTCCTGGCCTGACTGTAATCCCAGATGTCCCCCTCCCCTAAGGCATCTAAGATAAAGCCGTTCCTGTCCGTGAGAAAAACCACCATTTCCAGGCTCTTGATGACCTCAAAGAGGCTTTTCAGGAAAGGCCGGGCCGTCTCGATGAGGGTCTCATTTTCCGAGAAAATTTCCGCCTTTTCCGCCTCTCCCATCCCGGTTTCGATACGTTCCGTGAACGGGTCGCTGCCGTGAGCCCTGCACTGCTTCCAGGAGTCTGCGATCTCCTTGCGGAGAACAGTCCCTGTCACTTCCCCGGTGGCCATGAATTCATTCCAGGCGGCCTTCAGTTTACTTCGGTCTGGGATTGCATTCATATTGTCCATCTTCTATTTGTGCCTGTTCAATATTAGGTGGAATTAGACGCTCAGGACGTCGCTCCATTGAACAGGCTCTATTTGTGCTAATTCGAATTCGTTTCTTCCTTTTCACATATTAGACCGCCTTTGTAAAGAGGCCTAGACCAAGCCCGAATCCATCGTCTGTAATTACGCGAGCCGTTTTGTTGCCCTCCCTCTTTATTGGGCCACACCCACTAAGCGGACTTATCTTCCAGAATTCCTAAAGGATCTGTCTTGCTTTCCTCCATGTGCTTTTTGCCTCAGCATGGCCGAATCCCAGCAAGCCAAACATACTTTTTTTGACCGGTTGGATCGTCTTCAAAGGTAGTTCTCCTGTTTCCATCCATGGACTCGATTTTTTCCAAAACCAATGTTCCTTTATCGCCATCTGGTTTCAGATATCTAATAAGAGCTTTATCCATAGTCCCGTAAAGAAAAGGCCAAAACTTCTAAAATTGAGTTTTGGCCGTATCAGCGAATTAGAGATGATATCTCAGTGCCAGGGATTATTGATAAAACATGATGTACGAAGCCGCAGGCGATTTTGGCATGAAATATGCTATATGGGGAAAGTATCCACCCTCTCTTTTTCATTATAATTACAATAGGTAACATCGCATATTCTCAAAAAAAAGCCAGAATTTCAATTGCCAGCAAAAAAAATTAAAAAATAACACAATAAAAAAAATGGTTCCTCGCTATTTCAAGTGGGTAAGCCGAAATTCAGTTTTCCTGCTATAAGGTAGATTATAGTAACAATATTTCGAGTAGTTCGGTAGCCACGAGCTCGAGCCTTGGCAGCCTGAACCACGCTGTTTATTCCTTCTAAGATGCCGTTGTTGACACCGGAGTGAAACCACTGAAGCACTC
>Ga0208648_1001938_pt1 | contig 15350 bp, 19 predicted proteins | sample AntAceMetag02UKL_FD_184772 | JGI IMG/M metagenome (GOLD analysis project Ga0208648, IMG submission 184772) | Saline lake microbial communities from Ace Lake, Antarctica - Antarctic Ace Lake Metagenome 02UKL (SPAdes) (version 2) | ecosystem: Environmental > Aquatic > Non-marine Saline and...
TAACAAAAACTATATTACGAACCCTAAATTTTCGAGTCAAAAACGAAAAAAATTTAGCAGGTACGCAAGAGAGCAACAAAAAAATATAACAAAAACTAATTGCCCCACTATATTTTTCCAGCTATAAAGATATAGTAATTGCTACTTATGTTTAAAAGCTCCTCAAAAAAAGTTTCATTATTAATTCCGTTGATCATAGCTGTAACGATTGGCTTAGCTGGTGGCTTTGTTATTTCTAAGAATCAACATCAAATCCCTTTGCTCAAAAATTTTGTTCAATCAGCCAATCAAGTAGAAAAAAATAAGTATTTAGCATTTTTACATGAATTCCAATCAGTCGTCCAAGAAAATTACTGGAACAAAATTGATGAAGCTGGCTTTGTCAATTTACACGTTAAAGCCATTGAAAAACTGGTTGCCATGCCCTTAGGAGATCAAATTCAGACTTATGATAATCTTGATCAAAAAATTTTAGAAACACTTGATCAGTATCCAGACGAAACAACTAAAAAAGAATTTATTACTCAGCTATCAGATCTAGTCCTAGCTAATTTAGAGCCCTTTGGTCGTAGTCGTTTGTACTCCAAGCAATTAGAGCAAGAGCTTGCCGAAAAAGTGAATAATATTGATCCTGATGCCGATCATTATGGCTCTTTAGGCGTCAAAGAAGATGCTGCTCCAAAAGAAATTGAGCAAGCTTATGAACAGCAAAAGCAAGCCCTTGAAGGAGATGACAGTCCTGAAGCTCAAAAAAAATTAGCTCAAGTTGAAATGGCCCATCAGACTTTGAGCGATGAAAACAATCGGACTCGCTACGACCAAGCTGGAGTTAATCCGACCATGGAATGGGGTTTAATTTCTCCTCAAATTTTTTATCTCAAAATTAAGCAATTCTCACCCAATACTGTTCAGGAGTTGTTAGAAGTTACCCAAAAGGTAGATGAGGGCTCTAAGCTAAATACGCTCTTTTTGGATTTGCGCGGCAATATTGGTGGAGCCATTGACTATCTCCCCTACTTTTTAGGCCCTTTTATCGGCAATAACCAATACGCCTACCAGTTTATTCAACAAGGAGAGATTACCGATTTTAAAACTAAAACTGGCTGGTTGCCGACCATGAACCGTTATAAAAAAATGGTGATTTTTATTGATGAAAACGTTCAATCTAGCGGTGAAGTCATGGCTAGCGTCCTTAAAAAATACAATATCGGCACTCTGATTGGTACCACCACTATGGGTTGGGGCACTATTGAAAGAGTTTTTCCTCTAAAACATCAGCTTAACGAAACTGAAGAATATTCTGTCTTCTTAGTTCATCATTTGACTCTCCGTGCTGATGGTAACTCAATTCAAGGCAATGGAGTTGAACCACACATCAACATCAATCATCCTGATTGGGAGCAAGAACTAGCTGATTATTATGCTGACTCAGCTATTATTTCTGCCATCGAGGCTCAATTTACTTCCCTTAAATAGATTGATATACTATGATTAATAATCTTATTAAACAATTATTATTTAGGTAGTCTTTATGAAAAAAAATTTAATTGGTTTAATCTTTTTACTTTCATTGGCTATCAGCACCACTCAAATCTTAGCTGTCGAAAACGAAGTTGCACCCAGGGCTGACGGAAGTCCCGGTCAAAATGAAACTCAGACTGTGGATCAAGTTGCCAACCCCCTAGCTCAACAACCAGCTTCAAACAAGATTGCCGCCAATCACGCCCAACGCTTGCAAACAAGATTTGAGTTCTATTATCAACGCTTGCAGCAAATATCCGAAAAAATTCAAACCAGATTGCAAACCATGACCACCAATGGTTTGAATGTCACTGCTGCTCAGACCAAACTCCAAACTGCTATTCAGCTGCTCAAGCAAGCCAAGAATAATGGAGCTGAAGCTGTTGAACAATTCGAGGCCATTGACCCAACTCAATATCAAGCTCAACGTCAAATGGCTCTGCAAGCCGGCGAAGCTGCCCAAACAGCCCACAATCAGTTTAGGACTGCCCGCCAAGTCATGCTTGAAGCAGTTCAAATAGCCATACAACAATTAAATAACCAAGCTGAATAACTAACTATCTTTTAATTTATGAAAAACAACGCCTTATTTTTACTCGTCATGATTGCGCTTTTAATTACCGGTTTGGGGGCGCTTTATTATCAATATAGTATCGGCGAGTTTAACTTTGGGGTTGACGATATGACCAAACAAACCAATGTTACTACCACCCAAGAACCAACCGCAGATAACGAAGCTTCGCCGGCGGCTCAAGAAACACCTACTGCTACTAGCGACGCACAACTAGAAGCAATTCCCAGTGTGGGCACAACTGATGATTTAGAAACATTACAGCAAGAACTTGAAGCAACTGAAATTTTTGATGAAGACTTTAGTGACCTCTAATTGTAGATTTAAAGTTAAGAGCTGAAACTTTTTCAAACAAAATATTTAAACTAGTCGACTTTCTGATCATTCTTTACCCACGGCACTGATTGTAAAAATGGTCCGTAAACATCATCCTCCAATTTAATCTTCAAATCCGCTAACTCCTGATCTGTTGGCACCCGATTTTGAAATTCAATTTGTTTGATATTTTCTATCAAAGCTAATGGCGTTTGCTCAGCCACTTCACCCATCTCTAGAACAGCAGCTGAAGCCAATCCCTCTGCCACATTGACCTGTACTGAATGAATTTCACGACCAAATAAATCTTTCACTCCACGAAAATCCGCCAACTGTTTAAAGCCACAATGAGCTAGGCAAGTGCCCACTACCCCCCAGCGTAAAGGCCAAGTGCGCGAATCGGTGACAATCACCCCTAACTCTTTAACTTTATAGTGTTGACGCATCAGCTGCCAAATCTCATTAACAACTTCTTGTAAATTTTCCGGCCACAAAACATACTTGCCGCTGGCATTAGACTCATCAATGCCGGCATTAACTGTTAAATTATGGTCTTTAATAGCTAAAATCATGTCATACTGCGAATAGCTGTTGGGCAAATATTGATCGGCTTCGGCCATCACCAATTGGTGTTTTTGCTCAGAATTATCAGCCTCTTTAGCCACCAGCCTACCCTGAGCATAACCAATGATTTTGGAAGTAACCACTAAAACGGATTTTTCTGGTACAGCTAGCACATTAGCTTTAATAAAAGCTATTAAATCTTCGCGTTCTTTAAAAATTGGTGTTTTAATAGCAGTAATTTTCATGATTTATATTTTACCACTCAAATGATCATCAACAAACCGCGCAATACCATGGTGGTCGTTGCTTTTTATTACCACATCAGCCAATCTTTTAACTTCCAAAACTCCATTGCCCATCGCCACAGCCAACCCCAACTGTTTCATAGCTTCTAAATCATTTTTACTATCACCAAAAATCAAGATTTCTTCCGGCTTTATTCCCAACTGTTCTCCCCAAATTTTAGCCGCTTGAGCTTTGTTAGTACCAGCAACTCTCACCGTATAAGTTAAGCCAAAATCAGTTTCAAAAAAAGTTAAATTGATCTGATCAAATTGGAGTGAATCTAAAACTTGTGCCAGCTTTTTACCAACTTGATAAATCACTAAACTGGGAGTTGACCAATCTTGCAGTTCGTCAATTTTCCCCATATTTTTGTGCCATTTATCTTTATTCCTAATCTCATCAAAAAAACGATCATCATAATAACGATGATGATTCTGCGAAAAAGCGACCTTAACCCCCTTATAAGCTTGTGCTATTTTGATCACTTGTTTAACCACGGCTGATGGCACAATCTGTTGATAAAGATATCGACCATCGGCTGTCACCACACTGGCACCGTCGTCAACTATATGCAAAGAATTCTTAGGGAAAAATGGCAAAATATAGTTGGCAATCGCTCCGTAACAACGCCCCGTGGCCACACCTAACTCATAGCCTTGACCGACTAGAGTCTGTAAAACTTCTTGAGTGCGCTGACTAACTTTCTTATATGAAGTCACCAAAGTTCCATCGATATCAAATAAAATACCTTTAATTTGGGGAAGCTTGGTTTGCCAATTTTGACTGCTCATGGGATATTTTAACTATGATTGAGATATTAACTATATAATGACGATTATTATATTATAGCCTAAAACCAGATTAGACTAATGCCTATTACTATCAGCAAACAACTAATTCATAAAATTTTAACAGAGTTTGGCTTAGCTCAACAAATTTCTAAAATTGCCTCTGCACAAAGTGGTTATCGTAATACTGTGATTCCAATGATTTTAAAAAATGGACAAAACCTCAGCCTTATTTTTTACAAACGTGAGCCTGGTATCGTTAAAAAAATTCAGCGTGCCAATTATGTAAGTTCTGAACTGGCAAAAAAAGATTGGCCAACTCGTCGGGCAATAACCAACCAGAATGGTCAAAGCGTCATTCAACTGGCGGTCAATCACAAAATTCAATATTGCTGTATCTACAACTATCTGCCGGGACACACCATTAATTGGTCTGACTACTCACAAAAACATTTAAAATTGTTAGGTCAAGTTTTGGGTTATCTTCATCATGATTTAGCCACCATTAAACCATTTGTCAAAAATAGTAAATTTCTAGAAACAATGGTCCTAAGAGAAAATTTAATTGAAATGAACAATTATTTTTGTTCAAAAAATATCCAAGTCGCCTTAAAAAAAAAGCTGAATATAACCCTAAGCTCTCGTCGCTGGCAACAATGGGAAAATTTACTAATCGCCCTAGAAAAAATTAGACCTATTCAATTTTTGCACCTTGATTTTGTTAGAGGCAATATTCTTTTTGAAAAATTACCAAGTCACAGCTCACTACAGACACCTATGGTTAATAAGTTAAACTTCGATCTCGATCAAACTAGTAAGTCAACCCCATCTATTACCGGAATTTTAGATTGGGAAAAAACTGCTCTTGGAGCTCCGGTTATAGATGTAGCTCGAACCTTGGCTTTTTTAATCATTGATTGCCGATACAAGCCTGAAAACAAAGTTAAAAAATACTTTTTAAATTCCGGCTATGAAAAACGCGGCCAGCAAACACTCCATTATAAACAGCTGCTAGATCCTTTAATTGAGTTCTTTTTATGTTATGACTTTTATAAATTTCTCAAGCACAATCCCTATGAATTTCTCCCTCAAAATGAGCATTTTATTAGAACCGCCACCTGGTTAAAACAGCATCAGCTCTTGTTGCCGATCCAATAAAAATTAATTTAGCATACTTTGAATATATTTCTAATTGCAGGATGACAAACAAGACCAACTAATGATATTTTGTAATATAAGGTTAATAAAATTTGAGATTAATTTTAGCCTTAAGGCTAAAAAAATTGTCAAAAATTTAGTTTGAAATCGTATCTAAACTGCCCTATGATTAATTAATTGGATTTGGGTGAACCACCCAATATAAAGATTGTATGAAATTTAATTGGAAACAACGCTTAATTAAACCGGACCAGCTGACTGAAGTTGGCGAAAAAGTTCATGCCAAAGGCAAAAAGATCGTTTACACCGCTGGGGCTTGGGATATGCTTCATGTTGGTCAAGTTCGTTATTTGTATCAGGCCAAACAATTGGCAGATGTCTTAATTGTCGGCGTCAGCAACAACCAAACGGTCAGCAATTTAAAAGGCCCCAATCGTCCCATTTTAGATGAAAAAATTAGGGCTGAAATGTTGAGTTACATTCGCTTTGTGGACTTAGTCACGATTGTGCCTCACATGAGTAATCAACCCACTATCGCCTTGCTTAAGCCTGATTTTTACGTCACAGTTAAAGAGGGTTGGAACGGGGGCTATAAAACATCCAAAGAATACAAAACTATTACTCGATATGGCGGTGAGGTAAAATTAGTAGATCGGCAATCCCCTTTTATCTCAACTACTCAAATTTTAAAACGAACGGTCAGTGCTCATTTGAATGACGTCTTGAAAGACTATATGGATGTGGCATCTAAGCCACTTAAAGAGCAGTAGTCTTTATCAAAACTAAAATCATGGCAAAAAAAATTGTTTCCAATGGCGATCAGCAATACAAAAAAAACGCCCGCGTTGATGGCCATTATGAACAAATTTGGCAAAACACTGGCAAATGTGTTTTTTGTGATCTTAAAAAAAAGTATATTCTCTTAGAAGAAAATGAAATTGTTTTAACCATTAATTTATATCCCTATATTGATGGTCAGCTGATGGCTATCCCCCGTAAACATCTATATTCACCCAAAGAACTGACCAGCGCCCAGTGGGAAACAGTCCGCAAATTTGGCTATTTAGCCAAAAAATTATTTAAAGAAGTTCACGGATACAAGGGCATGTGGACCCTTATTCGCGAAGGTGGTACCGCCGCTCAAATGACGGTTACTGATCACCTTCATATTCAATTTATTCCCTTTGATCAGCCTGATTTGTGTGAATGGCATTATCGTAAGCTTAAATTTACGCCAGAAGAAAGCGTGGCTAGCTATAAAAAACAAGTGGCCTCTATTAAAAGACTACTTAAACGCTATGCAAAAAAGTACCAAGGAGAAAATTTTTAAATGAAAATTTTGCATTGGGAACAATTAACTAGCAAAAACAAAAAAACTCTTAGTGGAACTCGACCAATTTTAATTTTAGGGCCGCGCGATATTTCTCAAGCTCGGATTCAACAATTACAAACAAAAATTAGAACAAAACTAAAAACAGCTATTGTCTGGGGTTGCTTATCTGACAAATTTATCCCCGGTCTAGAAAACTCGCCGCAGTTTAAAAGTTTAAGTCTAAAAAAACTAACCAAGGCACTGAGTAAACTCAACCCAGAACAACAACCTAGCACTATCCTCGTTTATCCTCAACGCTACATCAAATATATTATTAAAGAAATTCAATGGTCGGCCGTTATCGGTGTCAATGGTTCATGGCATCACGCTTTTCACTATCGACCAGAGTATTGTGAAATTTCAAAAAAGAAACTGACTTACAGATTAGTCAGCTCGTTTGTCAATGAGACCGAAGCTAAAAAGTACGAAGCAAAAATTAAGAAAAAAATGAAGTTTAAGGAATTTGAAACGAAAATCGGACAAAAATTTTCTGATCAGGAACTAATGAAGCTGGCTGAATGCGCAGCACAACATTCGTTCGACTGGACCTTTCAAACTGGCGCAGTGTTAGCCCGCGATGGGGTGTTGTTGGCAGCAGCGCATAATCGAGTTGTGCCATACGAAACATTTAGTTTTCATCACGGAGCGAGCAAGGAAAAACAACTAGCACCGCTCCAAGATTTAAATTACTTTGATACTAATCACGCCGAAGTGGAGTTAATTTTGCAGGCTCTAGAGAAAAAAATCGATTTGGCTGGGACAAGCTTATATATTAATCTCCTGCCCTGTCCAATCTGTGCGCGGATGTTGGTCCGTTCGCCCATTGGCACTATTGTTTATCAACATGACCACTCTGATGGCTATGGCTTCAAGCTATTAAAACAAGCCGGAGAAAAAGTAAAAAGACTTAATAATTAGCTTTTTTTCATCTTTCGGCGATATTTTCTAATGTTAATCATTAAATCAGGATTAACGAGGCGGCTAATGTCTTCTTGTCCATAAACATCAATGTGGGTCCCCATTGAAGATGCGTAGATTGGATAATCAATTTCAGACAAACCTCTTGAATCTCTCCACAAAGCTAAATTGCCTTGAGAACCAAAAATAGCAATTTGCTGATCTACTTGGTGGTTATAGCCTGTTTTCAAAATCCTGTCAGGAATATCTCCCATTGAACGTAAAAATTTTGGCAAAGTGACAAAATGTAATTTTGCTTCAACACCAGCCAAAGATTCTTTGTTTAATTCCATAAAACATGATTCTACACGAAACATCGAACTCCTTGTTCAGTAACAATTTTTATAGTACTCTTTTTAATATGCAGCAATACCTCGACGCCCTCCAACACATTTTAGATCATGGTAAAAGTAAAGACACTCGTGGAATTCATGCGATTAAAAGTACTTTTGGTTACCAAATGCGTTTCGATCTTCGTCGTGGCTTCCCCATTCTCACCACTAAAAAAATGCCTTTTAAAATTATGGTTAACGAGCTGATGTGGTTTATTTCCGGCAATACCAACACTAAATGGCTCAATGAGCATAAAATTCGTTACTGGAATGATTTCGCTGATAAAAACGGCGACCTAGGCCCAGTTTATGGTTATCAGTGGCGCCAGTGGCCAGATTATCAAGGTGGTCACATTGATCAGCTTAAAGACGTGATTGAAGAAATTAAAACTCAGCCTGATTCCAAAGCTATGTTAGTCTCAGCTTGGAATCCGGCTCAATTAAAAGAAATGCGTCTGCCACCCTGCCATACTTTTTTCCAATTCAATGTCACTAAAAATAAATTGCGCATGCAGTTGTATCAACGCAGTGCTGATGCCTTTCTAGGCCTACCCTTCAACATCACTCAATATTCACTATTACTCATGATAGTGGCCCAACTGACTGGCCTAGAAGCCCGAGAGTTCATCCATACTATTGGCGATCTGCATCTTTATCAAAACCATTTAGAACAGGCTAAAAAACAAATTAAGCGTCAACCAAAAAAACGACCATTAGTCTGGATTAACCCGAAGATAAAAGACATTGACGATTTTACTGCTGATGATTTTAAGTTGCTCAACTACGATGCTCACCCCCACATTAAAGCAGATTTGGTGATCATCTAAAAAATTGAGCCACTCTTTGACTAAAAATAATTTATGCTTGGATAAATTCAAACTCTCGGCCAAACTCTTGGCTTAAATCTCGATCTAGTGTAGCGATGATTTGGACATTTTCCAACCGAGCTTGAGCAATCAAACTACAATCAGCCCACGACAATTTATGATTTTTTTGTTCGACAAAAACATCATGCGTGGCTTGCCATAAATCGAGACTAATTGGAGTAACCGGCACCAAGGCTTGATCACTAAAAAATAAATCATCAACTATCTTTTGAGTGAAAACAAGATCCTTACTATTTATCAGAACAACGGTGGCAACCTCACTAGCAATTAAATAATTAGTAACTAATCGCTGATGAAAAATTTTTTTAAACATCCTCTTGGCAATTAAATGTTGGGAATTATCTTTTAAAGCCGCCGCAATAAAAACATTCGCATCGATTAAGTAACTACTCATTTTCTTCTCCTCCATAAAGCAATTCATCAATTGTTTTATCTTGATTGTAAAGTTTACCTTTAAAACAGTTTTTCTCAAAATAATCACTCAGACTCATTTTTTTAACTTTTTCTTGTTTAATTTTAGCGGCTTCCTTAGTCACTGGCTCGACAAAATGACTACGGATAATAGCTGCCATCGAACGATCAGTTGCTTGAGCCACATATTTCAAATCTTGATAGACTTTGGGTTTAAGTTTAATGGGTAATACCTTCATGGTATATACCATTTTATAATTTTGTATATACATGTCAAGTAAAAATAATTAAATTATCAGCATTTTAAAAAATATAAACGAGAATACTGACAAGAAGCTATTACGGACCCTAAATTTTTGAGTCGAAGACGAAAAAAATTTAGCAGGTACGCAAGATGCAAAGCTATTACGGACCCTAAATTTTCGAGTCTAAGACGAAAAAAATTTAGCAGGTACGCAAGATGCAGAGCTAACAAGGGGAAAATTAGTGTTCAAACAGTCACTCGCGCGTTTTAAGCAAGGTCTGATAGATCTCCTCATAACCGGCGACCATCTGTTTTAAGGTAAAACTCTGTTCAAAACTTTGACGACACGCTCGTCTATCTATCCGTGAATTCTTTTGAATGGCTGAAGTCAAATTTTGGACATTAGCTTTAAAATGTTGATCTTGTCGAAGTTTGGCCCAATTTTTATTAACCTGTTTATCATTTTTTTCAATTCTATCTTCAGCTTCATATGGCACCACCCAGCCGTTCGTCCCGTTTTCAACCACTTCCGGAATGGCTCCTTGATCAAAGCCAATCACTGGTGTGCCACAAGCCAATGCTTCAGCCATCACCAAGCCAAATGGTTCCTGCCAGGTCGAAGGCATCAATAAAGCTTGTGCCCCACCCAACAAAGCCTGTTTAGCCGGCGTCTCACGCACAAAACCGACATACTCTACTTCACTCTGTTTTAACTCCGGCTCAATAAACTCTTGCCAATACTGATCTTTACTTTGACCAGCATAATGCTTGCCGGCGATTTTTAGCTTTAAACCAGCTTGCTTGGCCGCGACAATGGCATAATGTACCCCTTTGGGTTGAATAATCCGTCCCAGGTATAGCAGGTAGTCCCCTGGTTCTTCTTGAAACTGATATTGAGTCACCGGCAAACCATGATAAACATTGCCCACCCAATTCACTGATTGATGAGCTTGTTGCTCAAACGTTTTTCTTTGCGCTAACGACATTGAAATCCAATTTAACTGAGCATATTTAGGAAATATAGCTCGGTAACGGGTTAAAAAATTAAATGGCTCGTGGTGGGTAAATACCACCGGCACGCGACAAAAACGAGCATTAACCAAAGCTATTTCTTCTTCATTACACCACACATGAACTAAATCAAATTGGCCAGCATTAGCTTGTTCATAAGCCTTAGCCACCAACTCCGACTGCACCTGACGAGCCAAGGTGATATAAGTTAAAGGATGTTTCTTCAGTAATTCTAAATAGGTGTCACCGCGTTGGGCTAACTCCGCTTCGAATAACGATAAATCGGCAGTTACGTTCTCAACAGTTGTATTTTGTAAATATTCTTTAATTGATCCGGGTGAAAAAATAATGACCTCATGCCCTTTTTTGGCTAAATTTGTAGCCAGATTGATCGCCAATTCTGCTGGAGAAAAAATCACCTCAGGTAAAATAGCCTGATGCATAAAAATATGCGGAACTAGTAGAGCAATTTTCATGAAATCAATAATTTATTCTGCTGTAATTGATTGATTCAAAACAGCTAAAAGACTAACAGCATCAGGAAAACGTTTTATTCGCCTTAAGCTGCTGCCATATTTGACCAATAATCGATTTCTTTGATCAAGATTTAACTGTTTAATCGCCTCAACAGCTACTCCGGTGTTAGAAGAAAGGCTTGTCTCTCTAAGATTTCTAATCACCGTGGCTATCAACTTAGAAGCTGTCGTCTCTAACGACATAGTTTCGTTCTTAGGTTGAACCAGAGTCTCCAAGTTTAAGCTCACTTGGACTCCTCATCCAAAAAACTTAAGTCCAACTCTTCGCTGTCCAAATTAAGCTCTTCATCTGAATAATAACCATCAACTGGAGTTTGTGGTTTGTCTGGCATAGTCTGTTTCTTTAAGACCTACTTAATAATGTTTTTATTGTAGCAAAAAATAAAAGTTTAAGCAGAGTAATTGCTAAATAATTTTCAAAATAATATTATTTTAACCGCTGCTACTTCTCTATCTTTACTCCAATCATATCAATTTGATCAAACTCTTCTCTAATTAAGTCCCAAAACTTTTCTGAAACCTGCTGAGCATATTGCCCATAAACCGTTCGTCCCATAGCCGAGCACAACCGACGCTCCCAATGACGAATCACTGTGACTACTTTTTCACCCTCAACATTATATTTTTTCTGCAACGCAGTCTGGTTAAGTTTATATTGATCATGCACTACTCTAAAATTTTCAAACAACTCTTTTTCTTGCTCTAACATCTGTTCAAAATACTGTTTGTACTTGGCCTTTGCCATAGAAATTCCCTTCTAAAAATTTGATGATTACTAGATTAATTCTTACTGATAAAGTCGGTGTTCTTGAATATAAGTTTGGATCGTAGGCAAAACTAAGCTCGTAATCGATTTTTTAACTTTTAAATTTTCTTTCACCTGAGTTGACGACACTGCCATTTCTTTCACTTTCTCTAAAACTGTCATCGACTCATACCACGGCTTTAGTTCAACTCCGGCTCGCGGATAGATATAAACTTTAAACTGAGCCATCAAGTTATCATAATTCTCCCAGAGATAAAATTTAGCTAAGTTGTCTGACCCCATCACCCAACTAAACTGGTGTTGTGGATATTGTTCGGCCAATTCTACCAAAGTGTCATAAGTTTGATTAACCCCCTCACGTTCTAGCTCAGAAGAATTAATTTTAGCTCTTGGCTGAAAATCTTGAGGCAAAGCAGCAATGATTAACTCCAGCATCTTAAGTCGATGCTGGGGGCTAGTCATTTTCTTACCAAAATCGTGAGTGCCAGTCGGCACCAACCACAGCTCATCAGCCAACCAACTTTCGCCAGAGCGATAATTTAATACACCTTCAATAATCTGCTGATGACCAAGGTGGGGAGGATCGAAGGCGCCGCCAAAAATAAAAATGTTCATAGATTATTTTTTAGTTGACTTTTTAGTGGTAGCTCTCTTACTTTTCTTCGTTTTTTTCTTGCGCTTTTTCTTAGCTTTAGTTTTTTTCTTAACTTTACCCCTAGCCTTTTTCGCCGCATCGCGCTCCGCATATTTAGCTTTACGCTCTGCTCTCTTCTTTTGCACTTCAGCCCATTCCTCCGGGCTGACCTTCAAGTCTGGTGAAGGTTTTTGCCAGCTAGCCCAATTACATTCCGGGTAGCGACGACAGCCATAAAACTTTTTACCCCAACGCGTATTTTTAATGACCACATCACCTTCGCCACACAAGGGACATTTCTGCTCACCCAAAGTTTCTACATAATCCTCAGTAAAATCACAATCTGGGTAGCGACTACAACTCTTAAACTTGCCATACCGACCGGTGCGAATCACTATTTCACCGTCTTCTTTATCTCCACACTTAGGACATTTCTCGCCAGTTTTTTCGACTGGGATTTGAACGCGTTCAGCTGTTTCAATCACGGCATCAATCTTAGCTGATACTGGCTCCCAGAACCTGCCAACTACTTTCTTCCATTCTTTTTCACCTCGAGAAATGCGATCTAAATCCTCTTCCATTTCAGCCGTAAACTCATAATCCATAATTTTTGAAAAATGTTTAAGTAAAAAATCACTGACTGTTGTCCCAATTGCAGTCGGAACAAAAGTTTTACTTTCTCGTTCCACATAAGCTCGATCCAAAATCACTGAAATAATGTTGGCATAAGTACTTGGACGACCAATGCCTCGACTTTCTAACTCTTTAACTAGTGAAGCATCATTAAAACGAGCTGGTGGCTGGGTAAACTTTTGCAACGGATTGATGTCTAAATATTTGAGTTTTTGGTTGGCTTGAACTTCAGGCAACATGGTATCACCCCCGGCTGGGAATAATCGACGCCAGCCAGGAAACTTCATAATTGAACCAGTCGTCCTTAAGCTATAAACATTATTTGTCTGAGCCGGATTAATTGCCTCAATCACAATCGTGGTTTGATCATATACTACCGGATTCATCTGGGAGGCAATCAAACGACGCCAAATTAAATCATATAAACGAGCATGCCGAGGCCCTAATTTTTGACCTTTACCCTCTACCATTTCCTGACGAAGATTAACGTCTGTCACTCGAATAGCCTCATGCGCTTCTTGGGCATTTTTAGATTTACTTTTAAATACTCTTGCTTTTTCCGGCAAATATTGAGCTCCATACTCTTTTTCAATAAAATCTCGAGACATCTTGATGGCACTAGCGCTTAAATTGACCGCATCTGTACGATGATAGGTAATCAAACCCTCTTCATACAAGTGTTGAGCCAAACTCATAGTGGCTTTAGCCGAGAAACCCAAGCTATGCGCAGCTGTTTGTTGTAAAGTGGAGGTAGTGAATGGTGGTTTGCTGGACTGACGACGTTCTTTTCGCTCAACCTCCGCCACTTTGTAATCAGCTTGTTTTAAGTCTGCAATCACCGGTTGAGCTTGGTCATCGCTACTTACTTTTATTTTTTTACCATTAAGTTTACTTAAACTGGCTAACAACACTTCCGGCGGCAAATTTTCAACAGCCTTGCCTTCGGTAAAAATTTTGGTTAAATTTAATTGTTTTAAGCCTCCATTCAAAGAATCAACGGCCACCCCAATTTCCCAATACTCTTCTGGATTAAAGGCCTCACGCTCACGCTCACGCTCAACAATCAAGCGCAATGCTACTGATTGCACTCGACCAGCAGATAGCCCTCGACGAACTTTTCGCCATAAAACTGGAGAAATTTTATAACCAACTAATCGATCCAACACCCGCCTGGCTTGCTGGGCGTCAACTAAATTCAAGTTCATTTTACCCGGATTATCAATCGAGGCTTTAACTGCACTTTTAGTAATTTCATGAAAAGTTGAGCGTTGATACAACTTTTCGTCAGTTAAACCGGCATCTTGCAGTAAATATTTTATATGCCAAGCAATTGCTTCACCTTCACGATCTGGGTCCATAGCTAAGTAGATGGTGTCGGCTTTTTTAGCTAAGGATTTTATTTTTTTCACTACTGCCCCCTTACCCTTAGTCACTTGATAAGTTGGTTCGTAATTATTATCTAAATCCACTCCTAATTTACTCTTAGGTAAATCACGCACATGCCCTACCGATGCTTCCACTTTAAAATCTTTACCTAAATAACCAGTTAATTTTCTGGCTTTAGTCGGCGACTCTACAATCACTAGCTTCATAAATACTTTCTTTAATTTTTTTACTACCCCGTTGCCGGGTTGTTGCAATTTTACACTATACTAGACTTGTAGCGAAATAAGAAATGAATTAATTAGTAATAGATTTTAAGATATTTTCATAGTTTCTAGCTGACGATAGTAGCCGTAGCTACTTAAGGAAGATAAAGCTATGAAAATACTTACAAAGATAAAGTAAGTAGTCGTTTTTTATTACGTTATAAGTCTACCATACTGATTGAACTGTTTGACAAGTCGCGATTGTCTTAGATCAATCGTCAATCACGACAAAAAATTAGCTAAGCCCCGCTTAATTTCAATTTTTCTACAGCCTTTCATCCTAATTCCACCACTATTTAAGTAAGCTCCATTTATTTGCTTGATTGGTAATCATACCCTTGAGCTCTAACTCAGTTAAAACCTGACTTAACTGGGCTACAGTAACAGTTTCTAATTGCTGCTGCAACTGTGAATAGCTAAGCGGCACTACTTCAATCATTTGTAAAACTTGCTGCTGCAACTGTGTTAATTCCAACGTGGACAGATCGAGTTGTGACTCAGCCGATACTCCCGCAGCCTCCACACATTGTCTTTGATCAACAACTTGCTTCCAGCCAGTGGTAGTTAAATAATTAATCACTTCATAACCGCTGCTAATCAGAGTAGCTCCCTGATTTAACATTTTCTTCACTCCCAGATGATAGGGGCTGGTAATCGGTCCGGAAACGGCAAACACCTCTCGACCGTACTCTAGTGCATGTCCGACTGTAATTTGG
>Ga0208648_1001942_pt1 | contig 15340 bp, 16 predicted proteins | sample AntAceMetag02UKL_FD_184772 | JGI IMG/M metagenome (GOLD analysis project Ga0208648, IMG submission 184772) | Saline lake microbial communities from Ace Lake, Antarctica - Antarctic Ace Lake Metagenome 02UKL (SPAdes) (version 2) | ecosystem: Environmental > Aquatic > Non-marine Saline and...
CTCCATGAATAAAAGCTTATAATAAATTAGCGAGACAAAAACAACCTTATATTATTCTGAAAAATTATAATGTTTTTGAAGAGTGGGGAACCCACTGGACTGTTTTTGTTTTTACAACAGATGGGATAAGCCCCAGGGTGACTATAAAGACAAAAACCATGACAGAGCTGAACAGGATCAAGGTGTCGTAGTTGCTCAAGGTCAGTCCCCTAAAGAGCCAGGTTTCGCTTAAAATGCCATATTCAATGAGCTTGCCGCTGATCACGCCGGAAATAGCTGCTCCCCCCCATTGCAGGGACATGCAAAGCGAAATGATAACAGATTTATTTTTTACAGGTGCAAGCGACACCATTTCAGATGTAAGGGCAATGGAAGATGATGCCTGAATCAACCCGAGGCCAAAAGTGAGGAAGCTGAAATAGGTCATCTGGGGAATAGGAGCCAAACCCCTTAATATCACCAGAAATAAAAACAAAAAGTATGAAAAATGAACCACAAGGAAGACCATTTTTGTTCCGAATTTATCCACCAGTTTTCCACCAGTATAAAAACCCACCATTGATCCCAGAAAAAGCATGGTTCCCATATGAACAATGGTGTCATCGGAAAAATGCAATACATTCTTTTCAAGCAATCCCATGGTGACAGGCCAGGTACCTGTGGCAAGCATCAATAAAAAACAATATGCGCAGAATGGCATATATCCTGGCACTTCCGGGATGCTGGCAATTATTTTTGGTATGGACATTTTTTTGGGTATGCTTTTTTCTATTTCTGGAATTTTTAAATAGAGAAATATCTGGATAAAAAGAAGGCAGGTGAAAAAAGTCAGAATAATCTGATAGGTTCCAAGGGATGCACTCCTTTCCAGTATAAATGTGAGGATAAAGGAACAGCCAATGGCAAAGATCTGCCAGGAAACCCGCAGAGTCCCGAAAAAAGATCCTCGTATTGCTTCTGGAATCAAGGGGCTTAAAAGGGCAAACCAACCTGACAAGAGTGCAGATAATCCAATGCTGAACAAAATAATTCCACAGACAATAAATTTAATTGATGTCTGTGGATCAAAAAATCCAGCCAATATGATGAAAAAAAAACCAGCAATCGTTAGAACAATTCCTGATATTCCGATTTTTTTCTTTCCGTATCGGTCTGCATAATAGGCAAATGTAACTGATAAGAAAAACAGAATAACTGAAGGCAGCGAAAGCAGGATTAATACATCGGAACTTTTTAATCCCATCTTTAAAAAATAGGAGAGTAAAAACCCATTCTTGAAAAAAAGCTGGGGCATAATGCTTGCGCAGACTGCAAAGACAATGGTCATCATGATTTTATCTTTAAATATGTTCATGCAAACCTTAAAAAAGAATAGTTTTTAAATTTCAACCATGGCCATATTGATCTTTACCAGCGTTTAATGACTATTCGCCTTCAAATTGGGTGATGGAAAACACCTTACAGTCTTGAATCTGATCTCTTCCTTTAAGATCGGGAAGCTCAACAATAAAAGCGCACTCAATAATATCAGCTCCCAATTTTTTTACAAGTTTCACAGTGGCACCAACCGTGCCGCCTGTGGCGATCAGATCATCGACAATGATAACTTTTTCACCCTTTTCAATAGCATCTTCATGGATTTCAAGGGTATCTTCTCCATATTCCAGGCTATAGGTTTCCTGACTGGTTTTCCAGGGCAGCTTTCCCTTTTTTCTGACAGGAACAAACCCGATACCCAGTTTATAGGCCAGGACTGCGCCAAAAACAAAACCTCTGGCATCAATCCCCACAATCTTGTCAATATCCATATCTTTATATCGGTCATACAGAATATCACACGATTCTTTAAACGCCTGGGGCTTTTGCATCAATGTGGTCAAGTCTCTGAATATCACCCCTTTTATGGGCCAGTCTGGAATACTTCTGATGGTCTCTTTTAAATCCATTCCTCTTTCCTTTGTATTTTATTTTGTCTATTTTTATTCTTTTAATTCTTCTATTACATTTAAAATCAATTTTATCACATTATGAGCATTCCGATCAAATACTGCCATGATCTCTTCCCAGGTAACAACAGCTTCATCCTCATTCCAGCAGTCATAATCCGTTGACATGGCAACAGCAGCATAAGGTATGGCAACTTCATTTGCCAGCATGGCTTCTGGAGCAGTTGACATATTGATCACGTCAGCCCCCCAGCTTTTGAACATTTTGGACTCAGCAATGGTTGAAAACCTTGGCCCTTCAATGGTGACAACACACCCTTTTTCATGGACGTTCAAATCAAGTTTTTTTGCTGTTTCATAAAGTTTTTTTCTTAAATTCTCATCAAATGGATGAGCCATGACTGGATGAACCAGGCCATTTTCAAAGGAATCTGCAAAAGTATTTTTCCGAAATCGGGTAAAATCAATGAATTGATCCAAAATGACCAGGTGTCCCCTGTCTATTTCATGCTTTAAACTGCCACAAGCTGTGGTGGCAATAATATGGGTAACCCCTGCCTGTTGAAAAGCTTTGATATTAGCACGGTTATTCACCTGGGTGGGACTTAACTGGTGTCTTCTGCCATGCCGGGCAAGAATAAGAATCTCTACATCATTTATTTTCCCGGACAAAAGAGGGGAAGAAGGGTCTCCATATTCCGTTGTAACGTCAAGTTGTTTTGGATCTTTTAAAATATCAGGATCATCCAGCCCTGATCCACCGATAATGCCAATTTTCAACATTTCTTCTCCTGTCAGTTTTGTTTACAATTATTAAATTTGCCTTTTTAGCTTTTAAAAACGCCTAACATAATTGGATTAACTTATCAAGAATAGGGTAAATATATTTTCCACACAACTTTCAGAATTAAGTCCTTGTAGTCGAGGTCAAACCTGCCAAATTTGAAATTTGTGTTTTCCAGAATGGCGAAAATATCTCTCTTGTTAATTTTACCCCAAAGATATAAAACCAATTATCTTATCTTTGATAAGGGATTAAATAATGGCCATGGAAATGCTCTCGCTTTTCTGTAACAAACCCTTGATTGAAAAAACAAGATATCAAATTGAATTTAAAGGTTTTGAATGGGTTGTTGATTTGTTTTCAGGTAGTAACAAAGGACTTGTTGTTGCTGAAATAGAACTGGATTCAATTGATCAGCCCTTTGAAAAACCCGACTGGATCGGAAAAGAAGTCACCCATGACCCCAGATACTTTAATTCAAACCTGATTGAAACACCCTATTCAACCTGGTAATAACAGACCTTTAAAACCTGTATTTCATCTGAAAAGGAATAAAGGTCTGTTATTATTAAAATATTTTAAATTACCCAACTCTTTTTCCGGATCAAGCTGTAGAGGCTCACAAATAACAATATCATGCAAAAGCCTAAATGGGTAATATCCAGAACAATAACTGCTGTGTGGTCAAAATAGATATTTGGAAGGTTTTTTACAACCATTAAGACACCAGTGACAATCAATCCTGCAAGTATTGCAATTTTAAAATAGCCGGGTCTGGTCACACTATTCAATCTTGCCCCCCTTAAAATAAAATCAAAAAGGATATATATGACAAAAGCTATCAGCAAAATGGCCGCAATGTAGTGGATAATATGTGTCACATAAAACTGGGCCAACCAGCCCAACCCCGGAATATCAGCAATATAATATCGCTTGAAAACAGGCATCTGGCCAAACCCGGACAATGTTATAAAAAACAGGGTAATCCCATAAATATATTTTCTTGTTTTTACTGGGGTCTTCATTATTTGTCCTCCTTTGAGCTCAGGTAAAACTTGCCAAATGCAGCAGCCAAACCTGCAATAGGAGCTACTATCATTGCTTTAGCAAGGTTGGTCCCATCGGCCATCATGTTTTTCACTTTATTTAAATGGGGCTTTCCTTTTCCTTTTTCAATGGACTTGTTCAGTTCTTCAAAGGGGACAGGAGAGACATAAATGGTATTGGTTCCGCCATTTTCGTGTTCTCCATATATATATCCGTTCATCTCCCTGGCAAGGGCATGGGCCTTTTTCAGGATTTCACTTCTCGGGCCTATGGTTTGAACATCTTCAGGACAGGCTTCTATACAGGCCGGCACTTCACCTTTTTCAAGCCGGTTGTAACACCGGTCACATTTATACATGACGCCATTTCCCGCTAAACCAGGCAACAGATCAAGATAAAGTCCAACACCGGTCTGTCTTTCAGGAATATCCCAGGGACAGGCTTTTTTACATTTTGAACCGCCAAGACAAAGGTCTGGATCAATTCTTGAAAGTCCGTTTTCTTCCTGTTTTGCCGAGCCCCAGGGGCAAAGCTTGACACAGGGAGGGTTTTCACAGTGCATACATCTTCTGGGAATGGTCAATTCAATTTCTTCACCATTGACTGTTGCAGATGCATGCTGGATAAAAAGCCAGTTATAGGGAGTCAGACGATCGGTCACATCTCTTTTTTCTGACCAGTCCTCTACCGGGACTCTGCTGGGATACATTTTTGGGAATGGTTTTTCAGGCTCGGGATACTTATCGGCATTTGCTTCCTGGCATGCAAAAACACACTCTTCGCACCCAATGCATTTGCTGATATCCAGCAAGGTCGCCAGCGGCTCTTCTTTTTCGTGGGTTATGGATTTGGCTGCCCGGGCAATACCTGTGGTGGCGACCACAGATCCTGCAGCTGTAATAGAGCCTTTTAAAAAGGCCCTGCGCGAAAGTTTAGAAGTCATTTTTCCTCTCTTTTGATACGTCTTTAATCATATCATATATTTGGATTGATGTTTTTATTTTTTAAATCGTCTTGAGAAAATCCTGGAAATTCATTTTATCATAACTTGACGTATGAATATACTTTAAAATATTTAAAAATTGTTTTGCATCGACATAACCAGGAATACTACTGATCTTTGAATTATCTGGTTTAAGAAACCACATGGTTGGCAATCCCTTAACCTTCCATTGTGTGGCAAGTGCTTGGTTTTTATCCGTATCCACGGGAATATTGATAAAATTATCTTTTAAATATTTTAAAACCAACCTGTCCTGAAACGTTGTTGTTTTAAGTTTTGTGCAATAGGAACACCAGTCTGCATGGAAATATAAAAAAACATGTTTATTCTGGCTTTTTGCCAATTCCATACCCTGTTCATATCCCAGCCAGTCTATTTTTGATGCATCGCTGGTCTGAGCAGACTCTTTCTCTTGAGTAAAATCAGCCTGTTTTTCAGGTTTCAAATTATTATAAACAATAAAACCAATTATTGCGATACAGATTATTGCAATAACCAGCACATTTTCTTTTTTCATATTCAAATCCTTTATTTGAATTCTATTTTAGCAAATAGTGACAGCCCAAGTTTAAATAGCAAAGAGTATGCCAAAAAAATTATTTTTTATAAAAAAATTTTTCTTTAACCATTTAACAAGCGCCACACTGGTTTTTGGCTTACCTGATTTTTTTTGCAATCACAATCAATACATCAAAATTTTTGTTCAAAAGCGTTAACAATTCATTAGCACCGTTACCCGGTGAACACAATGTGAATGGTTTTGTGAACTGAATCACATAAGCTGTATCCCATACTTTTTAATACGTTTCCACACGGTTATCCGGCTGACACCTAAAATCTGTGCTGCTTTGGTCTGATTCCCATCAGCCTGTTGAAGTGCATTAAGAAGCGCTTCTTTTTCAGACAGCCCAACCGTTACTATACCATTGTGTCCTGCAATTTTCAGGGGTTTAGTCGCAAGAGGGTTAAAGCTTGTGATCTTTTCAGGCAAATGCTCAATCCCAATACTTTTCCCTCTTGCCAGGACAAAAGCATATTCAACACTGTTTCTCAATTCCCTGATGTTCCCAGGCCAACGGTATGCCCCCATCAAGCGCATGGCTTCCGGCGTAAATCCTAAAATATTTTTTCCTGTTTTTTCTGCGTGAAGAGTAATAAAATGTTGAATAATCAAGGTAATATCATCTCTGCGCTGCCTAAGCGGTGGACAGGTTAAGGGGAAAACATTGATTCTGAAAAAAAGATCTTCCCGGAATACCCCTTCCCCTATTAATTTATCAAGATTTTTATTTGTTGCTGTAATTATCCTGACATCAATGGGAATGGATTTGTTTGTGCCGACCCGCTGGATCATTTTTTCTTCCAAAACCCTGAGCAGTTTAATCTGGACAGAAAGTGGGATATCTCCAATTTCGTCCAGGAAAAGGCTTCCATTGTGCGCAGCTTCAAATCTGCCTATCCTGTCAGTCTCAGCACCGGTATAGGCACCCTTTACATGGCCGAATAATTCACTTTCAAGAATATTTTCACTTAAGGCAGCACAATTTACTTTAATAAAGGGTTTGGATGCCCTGTTTCCGGTTTCATGGAGTGCTTTGGCAACCATTTCCTTTCCAGTTCCGCTCTCTCCCAGAATCATTACCGGTGTATCCAGTGATGCCACGCTCTCTATATGTTCATAAAGGACCTGCATCACCGGCGTTCTTCCGATAATACCATGAAATCCATCATCAATATGATACATCCGCTTGATGGAGGCCAATTCATTTTTATAATTAATATTTTCAGATATGTCTTTAAGGGTTTCAACGGCACCGACAATTTCATTTTTCTCATTAAAAAGCACTGTTGCATTTTTTATAATTGGTATGGTCCTGTTCTGCCGGTTGGTAATCACACATTTTTTTTCCCTGATAAGACCTTCGGAAAAAAGTCTGCACCAGTTTTTACCTTTTCCTGTTCCAACAATTTTACATCCCGTGCAATTCAAGATTCTACAGGATTGACCTTTCAGCTCTTTTTCCGAGTAGCCTGTAATCAATTGAGCGGTTTGATTAGCCGCAATAAACGTTCCCTTTTCATCAACTATGATGATGCCATCTGGCACAGAATCAATAATGTGCCGCCATTGTTTACCTATATCCATATTGTCCTCCCAAATATTAACTATGTTAACTAACAACTTAACACATCATTAACATATTTGCAATACAATAGTTAACAACCAATCATAAAAACAACTAAATAATCATTAATACTCTTTAATTTTACTCAGTTATAATAATAACCCTTTGATATTTTCTTCAATGGCACATTCATTGCTTCATATGCGCTAACGCAAAAAATATATGTATGAATGGTGATATTCATTAACATAGCCCAAACAATATAAATTTTAAGGAGAACCAATGAAAACAAACAAAGTAAAAATTTTGATTTTGGCCTTGATTACCGGCCTGGTACTGTTGACAGGATGCACACCAACCCAAACGGTAAAAACTGCTGAAACTGCTAAGGTAGAAGATACATCATGGATGTTTCATGACCTTGTGGATGGCGCGTATGTAAAAGCACATATATCTATTCCCATGCCTGAAAATGTTATGCTGATTGATGCAAGGCCTTACAAGGGCAAATATATAAGTGGGCATATCCCCGGAGCTGTAAGCATTCCATTTTCTGAATTTGATAAAAAGACAGATCTTCTGCCAAAAGATAAAAATGCTCTTTTGATTTATTATTGTCAGGGAGTTAAATGCAAACTCAGTCATAAATCAGCCAAAAAAGCTGAAAAACTGGGTTATAAAAATATAAAAGTCTATGCCAAGGGATATCCAGAATGGGTCACTCTTAAAGGCAATTACGGCTCTTTCGCTGTTGAACATGTGGCAAAACTGATTGCTGAAAACAAAACTGTGATCGTGGATGCAAGACCCTTGAAAACCAAATTTGTTAAAGGACATATCCCCACGGCCATGAGTATCCCCTTTTCTCAATTTGATGCTTTCAAGGGAAAACTGCCAAGGGATCTTAACACTCTGATTGTTTTCTATTGCGGTGGTCTCAAATGCAGATTAAGCCATAAGTCAGCTGCAAAAGCCCTTGAAATGGGATACACTAATGTCAAGGTGTTTGATAAAGGATACCCTGAATGGAAAAAAGTATATGGTGCTTCCAAAGAGATAATGCAGGCCAAAGCCGGGGAGGTTGAAGGATCTATTGATCTTGAACGGTTCAAGTCCATTCTCGCCAATAATCCTGAGTCTATCATGATCATTGATGTCAGAGATGCAGATGAGTTTGCAAAAGGGACGTTTAAAACCGCTGTCAATATCTCCGTGGAAGACCTTGAACCCAAAATCAAGGATCTTCCCGATGATAAGCCCATCGTTTTTGTATGTTCCACCGGTGCAAGGAGCGGAGAGGCTTTTTACATGGCAAAGGATGTAAGAGAATCTTTAAAAGACGTCTATTATGTGGAAGCTGAAATTGATTTTAAAGGTGATGGAAAATTTGAGATTCAAAAACCCAAATAAAGAAAATATTCTTGACATTTATTCATATTTCTATAAACATGCATCAGATTCGCCCACACCTGCTAAGTGTAAATAAAAGTTCTAAAAACAGATAAAAATTAAAAAGGCGGCTATTTTTTAACCCGCCCTTTTAATTAAGAATATTTAACAACCTCATGGAGATGTCTATGAAAAAACGGTATTTTATATTGCCCGGCCTGATTATGCTCTCAATAACAGTGCTGGTTTTATCCTTTCAGGCTGTCTATGCATCAACTCCCCCTGACGTAGAAGAAGCATTGGGCCGCACACTTGCCAAACAGGCTGTGAAAAACAGTAAACGGTGGACTACAGTTGACCATGCAAAGATTGATGCATTAAACCAGGATTTCACATCTGGAGAAGAAATCACTCAAGCCTGCTTGTCCTGTCATTCTGAAGCAGCTACCCAGTTCCATAAATCTATTCACTGGACCTGGCTCGCCTCTGGGGACAAAAGCGATATGCGATATGGCAAGGCAGGTTATTCAGTGAATAATTTTTGTATTTCAGGAAATGCCATGGAAGACAAAAGCTGTCTGGCATGTCATCCTGCCTGGAATAAAAAAGGGGTTCAAGGTGAGGTAAACTGCCTTCAGTGCCACAATTCATCGGGATTTAATTTTAACGAAGCCCTTGGAGACATTGAGGCCTTTTCTAAAGATGGTGACCCTGACACCAAAGAGATGATGAAAGACCTCCAGAATGAAGTCAAAGAAGCAGTCACCAAGGTGACCTTTCCCACAAGAAAAAACTGTGGCGACTGCCATTTTACCGGCGGAGGCGGCGATGGTGTCAAACATGGCGATCTTGACACCTCTTTAACAAAACCAAACCGGCTGCTGGATGTTCATATGGGAACGGACGGCAAAGATTTTTCCTGTACCCGGTGTCATACAACTGTGGATCACAATATTGCCGGCAGAATCTACACAAATCCAGCTGTTGCAACACGGAAAAGCCTGCTTGAAGATGATCTGGCACCAAAAATCACCTGTGAGTCATGCCATAGCAGCGAGCCCCACAAAAATGATTCAAAAATGAACGACCATACAGATGTGGTTTCCTGCCAGGCTTGTCACATTCCAACATTCGCAAGAGTAAATCCCACAAAGATGTGGTGGGACTGGTCTAAATCTGGCAAGATGAAAGATGGCAAACCCTATGTTGAAGAAGGTCCCTTTGGAAAACCAATTTACAAATCCATCAAAGGGGAATTTAAATGGGCAAAAAATGTAGTGCCGGAATATTTCTGGTCCAATGGATCCCAGACCAGTACTACGGCAGATGATGTCATTGATCCTGGGCAAATTGTAAAAGTCAGCCATCCCGTTGGCGACAGAACTGATCCGGAATCCCGCATTTTTCCATTTAAACTTCATAGAGGAAAACAACCCTATGATAAAGTTCACAAAAAACTTTTAGCACCTTTGCTTTCAGGGGAAAAGGGCTACTGGGAAACCTTTGACATGAATGCTGCCATCGAATACGGCAATAAGGCCATTGGTATACCCTATTCCGGAGAATTCGATTATGTAGAAACAACTTATGCATTTCCCATCACCCACATGGTTGCACCCAAGGAAAATGCATTGAACTGCACCCAATGCCATATCAGGGAAAACTCAAGGCTTGCCAATATCACGGGGCTTTATATGCCTGGACGAGACAAATCAAACCTGTTTGATACCATTGGATGGCTCTCGGTTCTTGGTGCCCTGGCAGGAGTATTGCTTCATGGTCTAGGACGATTTTTTACGCGGAACGGCAAGGAGGAATAAATGAAAGATAAAAGAATTATCAAAATTTATCTTTACACAAGATATGAACGTCTCTGGCACTGGCTCCAGGCATTTATGGTTATCAGCCTCATCGTTACCGGCCTTGAAATTCATGGGACCTATAAATTGTTTGGCTTTCAAACGGCTGTCAATATCCATAATTTTATTGGCCTGTCCTGGTTAGTTCTATTTGCTTTTTTTGTATTCTGGCTATTTACAACGGGGGAATGGAAGCAATATATACCCACAACCAAAAAACTGTTTTCAGTAATCCTCTACTATTCCTGGGGAATTTTTCAGGGCAAGCCCCATCCCGTGCAAAAATCCAAAGGTGTAAAGCACAATCCCTTGCAACGGCTGGCATATCTTGGTATTTCAGCCATGCTGCTGCCCGTGCAGATGGCAACAGGGCTGTTATACTACCTGTATAACGATATACCGCAGATTCTGCCCCTATCGGTATTGGCTATTATACACACCCTGGTTGCACTTTTCCTTTTAAATTTTCTGGTTGTCCACCTTTATATGACCACCACGGGTCATTCCCTTTTCAGCCATATTTCAGGAATGATTACAGGTTGGGAAGAAATTTACGAAACAACCCAAATTGAAGACTGGGAAACCCAGGCAACAAAAAAGAAATAAATGCTCGATAATAAATTGTGAGTTGTGAGAGAAGCTAAGCTGATGGTTTTTCCTCACTGCTCACAACTCATATCTCAGTACTTTCATATAAAAATCACAAAACTTGACCCTTCCAATTGTATCTCCCTCCCACCATTATGTCTCAATATTATGATACAATAATGTTTCAGACATTTGTCTCTGTGCAACAGATATAGCAAAATGTATCCACATCAACTTATATAAATTCATGTGCAAATAAATTTTGCATATATTTCACTGGATATTTGCCATAAGAAATTTTGCATAACCCGTTCCAGGGTGATCGCCTTACGTCCGCTGGATGGACATTGCTACAAGCTCTATGATTACTTTCACTGACCGCCATGAACTCGCTCATTCTTCGCTCAAACACCATGGCGGTTTAACCGCTATAGTAATCAAGAGCTTGTAAGCCATGATCCATAATGCTCCCGTAAGACAATCACCCTTCCACTGGAAGGTATAGCAAGTTCGCAAATGCTTTTTGCAAAATAAAATTTGTACACTGCAAGAGGACGTCCAGAATTTCCAGTGGAAATTCAGGTTGTTTTGTCCAACCGGTTGCCTGTAATTTTTACGTGTGACCTTCAGGTTATAAAAGTTCCAAAGGTCTGGAATGGTTAAGATGGCAGAGTGTTTGAGGGAAGCATGACCGAGTTTCTGCCGTTCAATGCAAGACCTTTGAGAACTTTTAAAAATTATTCAGGCACCAGGGCGGACAAGATAACCTGGATCGGTACGGGTTGGCACAGCAGCTAGTTCAGGTCAATTTGCCTTGAATGAGCATTTTGGGACGTGTTGTTACAGGCTCTGGCGGGCGTAACGTTAAGTGGCGGGAACTGTTTGAGGGAACCGAGTTTTTCCGCCACAAGTGTAGCCCGACATAGAGCCTGTCAATATGTCCCATCCAGCGATGGAAAGGCAAACTGGCCTGAACGGGTTGGCATAAATTGGTTAAAAAATATGATTCTTATGGCAAATATCCAAATATTTCAAAACGCTCTTGTCATAAGCAGATGAATCATTTATGATATTTTAATCAATATATCTTATCGTTTATTTTAATCTCATTTTTCTTTTATGGCATATTAATTGCCTTTTAAAACAAAAAAGAATTAACTAAAAACAAAAAGAATTCCCATTAAGGTGTGTCTGATGAGAAAAAATATTTTAATCAATATTATCAATTCTACCTATACATTTTATCGTGATGGTTTCAGGGGAATGGTTCTTGGGAAAAAACTGTGGACAATCATTCTGATAAAACTGTTTGTGATGTTTGTAGTACTGAAACTTTTTTTCTTTCCCAACTATTTAAACACAAGATTTGCCACGGATGAAGAAAAAACAAATTATGTCCTTGAACAAATCACAAGGACTGCTTCCAAAAGCCAATTAAAATGATATTTTTAATACAAAACCAAATTTTATTTAGCAGGAGGATCAAAAATAATGATTGATATTGATTTGAGTATGGTAAACTGGGCCAGAGCGCAATTTGCTCTTACCGCCATGTATCACTGGATATTTGTACCGTTGACACTGGGCCTTTCTTTTTTATGCGCCTTTTTTGAATCGATTTATGTGCGCACAGGAGATAAACAATGGCAATCCATTACAAAGTTCTGGATGACATTGTTTGGAATCAATTTTGCAATCGGTGTTGCAACAGGAATAATTCTTGAATTTGAATTTGGAACAAACTGGTCAAATTATTCCTGGATAGTCGGAGATATTTTTGGGGCTCCCCTTGCCATTGAAGGAATTTTTGCTTTTTTCCTTGAAGCCACTTTCTTTGCTGTCATGTTTTTCGGGTGGAACCGGGTTTCAAAAAGATTTCATCTTTTTTCCACATGGATGGTCGCCATTGGTTCAAATCTTTCAGCAGTATGGATTCTTGTGGCCAACGGCTGGATGCAGAACCCTGTTGGTATGCTATTTAATCCCGAGACAGCACGATTTGAAATGAACAATTTCGCTGAAGTTGTATTTAATCCTGTGGCAGTTTCTAAATTTGTTCACACTTCAAGTTCTGGATTTTTATTTGCTTCTTTATTTGTCCTTTCAATTTCCTGCTGGTATCTCATAAAGGGCAGACATCTTCAAATGGCTAAAAAATCCATTATTGTGGCCTCTGTATTTGGTCTGCTTTCTTCAAGCTTTGTTGCTTTTACCGGTGATGAATCAGCTTACGTGGTTGCCCAGAAACAACCCATGAAGCTTGCCGCAATTGAAGGTTTATACAAAGGACAGATAAAAGCGCCCATTGTTGCTGCCGGGATTCTCAATCCTGATAAAAAGCCGGGAGACCATCAGGATCCTTTTCTAATAAAAGTGGAAATCCCCTATCTTCTTTCACTTTTAGCAAACCGCTCCCTTAATTCATTTGTACCGGGAATTGACGATCTTGTTTATGGTAATGAAGAACAAAAAATAGAAAGTATTGCATCAAAAATTGATAAAGGTAAAGCAGCAATAAATGATCTTACACAATTTAAGCAGGCCAAAAAAGAAAACAACAGCCAAAAAGCTGAAATATCATTGGCAAATTTCAGGAAAAACCAGGAATACATGGGGTACGGGTATCTCAATAAACCTGAAGAAGCAATCCCATCGGTTGCCATCCCCTATTATGCCTTTCACATCATGGTTGCTTTAGGAACACTTTTCCCAGTTATTTTTGCTGCATTTCTTTTTTATGCCTTAAAAGATTCACTCACCCAAAAAAGATGGTTGCTTCCTGTTGGCTTAATATCCGGTCTGCTTGGTTTAATTGCCCAGCAATCCGGATGGGTTGTAGCTGAGGTAGGTCGTCAACCCTGGGCCATTTACGGTCTTTTGCCCGTTAAAATGGCAACAACAAATCTTACAGCTGCAAATGTTCAGATTACATTCTTTATGTTTTTAGGGTTGTTTACCATTTTACTTGCTGCTGAAATAACAATCTTGCTTAAACAAATAGCCATTGGACCTGATGGAGGGCCGTTAAAATGATTTCAAACCTTGACTATGCAACCTTGCAACATCTTTGGTGGATCATTTGTTCCATTGTTGGTGCGCTTTTCCTGTTTCTTACCTTTGTTCAGGGGGGACAGACGCTTTTGTGGCAGGTCGCTAAAACCGATCTTGAAAAATCATTGGTGGTAACATCTCTTGGCCGCAAATGGAAAATGCCTTTTACAACCCTTGTTCTGTTTGGCGGCGCATTGTTCGCAGCCTTTCCAAAATTTTATGCAACCAGCTTTGGCGGTGCGTATTGGGTATGGATGCTGATTCTTTTTTCGTTTATCATTCAGGCTGTCAGCTATGAATATCGGAAAAAACCGAATAATCTTTTGGGATCGACGGTTTATGAGCTGTTTCTTTTTATAAATGGCTCAATCGGGGTTCTGTTGATTGGTGCAGCAGTTGGTACATTTTATACTGGTTCAAATTTCACCCTTGACCTATATAACAGGGTAACCTGGGATTATACCTTAATGGGGATAAACTTAAGAGGACTTGAAGCTGCTTTTTCCCTATTCAATCTTTCCCTTGGAATTTTTCTTGTGTTTAATGCCAGGGTTTTAGGCGCTTTATACCTTTTAAACAGTATTGATCTTTCTTCAACGCCGGATCTTGAATCAAGATTGCGAAAATCGCCCTGGAATAATTTCCTTATTGCCCTGCCCTTTTTGCTTTATGTGCTTGTCTGTATTCTTTTTATGAAAGGATTCAGTGTAGATAATGCAGGTGTTGTTTCTTTAGTCTCTTCTAAATATCTATCAAATCTCTTAGCCATGCCCTTTTTGCTTATAATGCTACTAGCAGGAATAATACTTGTGTTATATGGCGTTCTTTCAACTTCATTCAAAAAAAGTAATAAAGGAATCTGGTTCAGTGGATTAGGCACTATATTTGTAGGTCTTGTTGTACTTATTCTTCCTGCATTCAATAACACTGCATTTTATCCATCAAAACTTGATCTTCAATCAAGTCTTACAATCTTTAATGCCTCCTCCAGCATGTTTACTTTGACAACCATGACCTATGTAGCACTGGGCATACCTGTTGTCCTTGTCTATGTTATTTACGTCTGGAGACTTATGGATTCAAAAAAACTGACTGTGGCAGAAGTTGTTGATGAAGAATCCTATTAATTATAAATTGTTCTATCAGTTTATAAAAAACGACAAAAAAGGAGATTATATTTATGAGCGCAGTACTTTTGATACTTTATGTTATTTTGATAATTGTATCTTATAAAGGGATTATGATTGCCCTTAAAAAAACTGATCTATTGTAACTTTTCCATTTTTTGCTTTTAACAGGAATAGTTATGATATAGAATATATATAAATTGCAATCAAAATTTAAGGAGATTTAAAATGGACAAGTATGTATGCGGACCTTGTGGTTATGTGTATGACCCGGCAGATGGTGATCCAGACAATGGCATTGACCCTGGAACAAGCTTTGAAGATCTTCCAGATGACTGGTGCTGCCCAATCTGCGGCGCTGAAAAAGACGAGTTTGAAATAGAATAAATGATTGTAACAGCCGGGCAGCCAGATTTATGC
>Ga0208648_1001943_pt1 | contig 15335 bp, 8 predicted proteins | sample AntAceMetag02UKL_FD_184772 | JGI IMG/M metagenome (GOLD analysis project Ga0208648, IMG submission 184772) | Saline lake microbial communities from Ace Lake, Antarctica - Antarctic Ace Lake Metagenome 02UKL (SPAdes) (version 2) | ecosystem: Environmental > Aquatic > Non-marine Saline and Alkaline...
TTGTGTAATGCATTTGCACAAACATGATGCATTATTTCCGAGAGACATTATATATCCAAAAAAGGAATTATTATAGATTTTTCTGATACAATCAGCCCACAAACTAAAAATTCGTCTCCATGTTCCTCTCTTTTTTATCACTACTCAGCGCGTTAACTAAAAAATTGCAGTATTATATGTATGTTAGGGTTCACTAACACTTTTCCGTTCAGATATCAAATAGATAGATAATGAATTTCTACGTTTGGGAGTTAAGCATGTTACGACTAATATCGGTTTTATTAATTTCTTGTCTTTCAGCGACAATTTCCTTTGGCTGGTCCGCTGGTCCGCTGGTCCGCTAAACAACCGAGCCGGGAATCCGCCTGATAACGTAAACTGTACAGCCTGTCACAGCAGTTTCCAGGTAAACAGTGGCAACGGTTCGTTGTTTTTAACAGAGCTGTTGGAGTATGCACCGGGCGACACCTATGACTTGGAAATTACGTTGGAAGATGAAGGACAAGTTCGCTGGGGTTTTGAGCTGGCTGTTCTTGATGAGGATAACGATCAGGCAGGCGACATTGTCATCACTGATAACACCAATACCCAGACATCCACTGCTGGCGGTGTGGAATTCCTGAAGCAGACAAGTAACGGGACTTACAGGAACCAGGAGGAAGCTACCTGGGAATTCAGATGGATCGCTCCTGCGCAAGAAACCGGCGATATCACTTTCTATATTGCTGGAAACGCTGCAAACGGTAATAATAATAACCAGGGTGATTACATTTACACTTTCAGTGCAACAGCGGAAGAATTACCACCTCCGCCTGAACCGGACATTGTTCTTTCAGATACTACGCATGATTTCGGAGTGGTATTTGTTGACAGCATGCTCAGTTGGGAATTCACTATTGAAAATGCAAGTACAGTTGACTTGATGATCGATTCAATAACCTCTTCAGATGATGTTTTCCTGGTTGAAGATTTTGACGACCTGATAATTGAGCCGGATGGTGATGAAACTGTTTCCATAACATTTTCACCCAATGATGAAATAGAATTTACGGATGACATCACTATCTATAGTAATGATCCTGATGAATCGGAAATAATCATTGCTGTTTCCGGCACTGGATTCATGGAGTATCCACCTGATGAATTCAGTCTTCTCTCTCCGGCAGACGGCAGCGAACATGAACCTGATCTCATGCTTTTCCAGTGGGAAGAGGCACTTGATGCAAATCCGGGAGATACTGTTATGTACATGGTAATTGTGTCAACAGACAGTCTTTTTAACCCGGTAGAAACAATAGAGTACAATGCTGATATAAATACAGAACTGGAAATTGAAATTACTGATCCTGACCGCTGGTGGTGGAAGACATACGCCTATAACCCACGCAGGGATGGTACCTACTCCTCCAAGATATGGAGTATTAATGTTGTCGAGACAGGTGTTACATCTGGGGATATTGCATCAGGTATTCCTCAAAGATTCGAGATCACTGAAGCTTACCCAAATCCGTTCAATCCCGAGGTCAATATAACTCTTGCAATACCTTTACAAACAAGGATTACAGCAGAGATTTACAATATGATAGGTCAGAAAGTTTCGACACTGGTAGATAAAGAGGTTACCCCGGGATTTCATAATGTCAACTGGAAAGCCGACGGTGCGGCAGGAGTATTTTTCCTGAAAGTTAGGTCGGAATCCGGCTGGTCAGCTACCCGGAAACTGACATATATGAAATAGAACTGTCCCTGGCGAACTACTGTTGGTCTAGAAAATTTGTCCCTGCGTTACAATTGCTGTCAACCCACTCTTCTTATGAAAGGGTGGGTTTGTTATTAACATGCTGGTTAATCTCCGGAGAAAATGAAACTTGGGCAACAAGTAGCCCAAGCCACCCGTCTGAATCTGTAGCCCCAAGTCCTAAATGTAGAGTACAATTCAGTATTGTTCAAAACCCGACACAAAAAAACCAGCCCGGATTCATTAGCTCCGGGCTGGTAATTACTACGGATTATGATGAAATCTTACTTGATTAATAAGATTTTTTGAGTATCTATGAATTCAGAGGATTTCATAACCACAAAATATATTCCTGAAGACGCAAATCCTTCCTTGGAATTGCTATTCCAAGTAAGATTATGAAAACCTGCCTGATATTCTTTGTCTGCCAGGGTAATGATTTTCTGCCCTTTGATATTGAAAATAGCAATATTTACTTTGTTATCCACTGGCATTGCAAATGGTACGTTCACTGTTGCATTGAATGGATTCGGAAAAGTCTTCAAAAGCGCAAAATTCTCAGGTATTATTTCCACTTTTTGTGATGCTGCTTTTGGCATACCTCCTTGGCCACCACCATTTGGTTGTGTTGAAATCCAACTGGTAACAGGCCCTGGTTCTTCATAAGGAGTGACAGGTGACCCGAGACTATCTATTGAAAAAAATGAATAAACTCGGTAATCACCCAGTACAGCACCAGGATCAAAACGATCTTCGGCATAATAGTAGTCTAAATCATCGAAAAATAATATGTCAGTATCAATATATTCAGGAGAAATAATGATCTCCAAGCCCTCGCCTACTATCTGCCTGGTAACGAAATAACCACCAAATTCACTACAAGTATATACTTGATCCCAGGAAATCCTTACATGACCGCCAGCCCCTGAACTAATTGAAACGTTTTCTGGGTTATATAGTAAGGGATAACGGGCAGAAATTCCATGGATAGTTTCGTCATATTCCTGGGTTAAAATTGATTCCACCCTACATTTAATCTGGACATTGTGCGGCATACTTTCAAGTTCCAATTGAACAGCGCTATAGTTTTGTCCGAAATTTATCCAATCGCCATAATCTTCCCTATATTGCCAGGTATAATCGAAATCCTGCCATACTCGCTTTGGACCATAGTTTAAATAAAATGTTTCATTAAATGGGGATCTCCAAGATATTGCATCAGGTGGATCAATGAGTTCGACATTATTAAATGAAGGATCGTGATCTAGAGGATCCCAATCCATACCATTCATTTCGAATACTTGCTGGATATAATAATCGGCATCACCTGTATATTGAAAGTCAGAAATAAGATAGGATTCCATCTCTTCCAGTGGGTGATCCCAAAAAGCAGAATCTTCATCAAGTTCACAGAGATAATCAAGTACTTCGAAGAAATACTCGTACCCCATATTTATTCTATCAGAGAAACCATTATAATCATCCATACCGTCACCACAAGAATCAGGTGGAGGCATAGGTAAATCATCATCTAAATCAACCAGATCCCACCAGAGATGAACTACACTAAAGATAACTTCTGGTCCATATTCTATATTCGGCCAATACACCGTATCTTTGTTGCGTTCTCCAAGACCGTAGTCACTACCAAAATAAGCATTAGTATTGAAATATTCAGTGTAAAGAGTAGCTAAGCAATAGTAAAAGTCAGCAAAACCTTCTATCATTGCAGTCCATTGATTCGAACGTAAATGACGCTCATAATTATAGTAATATTGATCGCGTGGAAAACGAAACTCCCGATACTCATAGAGATGACCATATTCATGCAGCAATGTAAAATCAGAATTTGTTAAACGTGTACGAACATTAATTCGATCAGGATAATCCGAACTATGATATCCAGTAATTCCAGGGTGCGCAGCATAGAATAGGTCAGTCCTAACGTGCTTAACTCGTACGGTTCTTTAAAACTGATTTATAGAATAAGCTAAATTCTTTGCATCCCATATCGCTGTCCACATATTGGAAAGTTCTTTTAAATCGGGAGGAGATAGCGGAGTAATCCTGGTACCCATGTTCCTCGTTGTATTGAATCCAGGTTGATAACATCCATATCCGATAATTCTATCCATAGGTACATCTTCTTCCCCTGTAATTCTATTGTTTTCTTGATCTCTAAATTCAATCTCAACTCGGAAATGTGCGATTGGATCATTTTCGTCATCAAGTCTGAATGCCAAAATATCTCCCCCTGCTTCAGTCTGGATACTGTATTCGCCATTTTCATCTGCATATCCTGACCAGTGTTGACGAGAAATCCATCCTGTGTCATAATTGTATATATGTATGCGAATATTACAAAATGGTCTCAAGTACTGGTCATTATTAAAGGCATCTGTCCATTCTAAGCGACCTTCGAAGGTTAGTTGTACATCGAATATCCCAAGTGTATCCTCATCCAGCTCTCCCCTCGGTTCACCTATTACAAATAAATCATCAGGATTGGGTTCGGGGATTGCGATTGTGTCATCATTAACATCATGGATTGTTGCCGGGACTGTAATAACAGTTAGCGGTTCAGGATTATAATCATTAAGAGGAACCGGATAAATATATGGATTATTTTCCCTCTCACGTATTCCAACAAGATGCATTCCATCTGCCTTGGAATCTAAAAGAATCTCTTCAACACAAGAAACCTGGTAGCCATGTATCTCACCAACGGCAAGGATATTTATCCTGCCATCGAACAACAAAGGCGGTTCTATAGTACAGGTATTGGTATTCTGATCTGAAGAATCCATCTTACCTATGGAAACTATAGATTGATCAATGGTTGCCGTTCCTTTCGGATCGGTCAATTTGACAGTGATCACTACATTATCAACATCATCAAAAGCTTCTAAAGCAATCTCAATATCAACATCCAAACCAGCCCCTAATAATGTATCGTAATCAATTGACATTCCAAGAGGTGAAGTTGAAAAAGCCCAACCGTTTGTGCAAATAATCACAAGAAAAATAATACTTTGTAACCAGCGTAACATGATGCCTTCTCCTTTGTTAGAATGATACAGTAATGTAGCCCGTGATTCTTGAATCCGGGGTTGTATGACTGTATCAAATTTTAAATAGCATTGCGAAGATGTACAATTGAACCAACCGATTCCCGGATTCAAGAATCCGGACTACCTGCTACTATCTTTTTAACCAGTTGTTGTATTATTTTAAATAAACAAGTCTTTTTGTGTCCGAGCCTGAATTTGTGTTTATGGAAAGGAAATATACACCGGAGGCATGTTCCCCGCCGATTATGCTGAAAGAATAAATTCCCGGAACCTGGTAAATACTTTTTTTAGACAAGACAAGTTTGCCGAGATGGTTATATAGACTAAACCGTACCAATCCTGCATCTATAATATTAAATTCAAGTTTTGTTGATGAATTGAATGGATTGGGATAGGGCTCTTCAACTGAAAATCCAACCGGCTGAACCAAGCGGTAATTTCCTTCATCCAAATCAGTCAAATAGCTTGAAATGAATACCCCGCGGTTCGAGGTGGCTACAGCTAATTCGCCGTTTTCAAGAGCGTGAATATTTCGAGTTTGCCCTTGATTATCAGAATAATTTGTCAATTCCCATTGTTCATCATCCAATGATCTTATAAATACACCTCGTGATAAACTATAGATTGTAGAACTCCTTCCCTGCTGATAAGCTATTTTGCCTGTTTCAGGATCAAGTAATTCCAGTTTTCCATTAGATGCGAACAAGTTAGTCAAACCTGAGCTGAAATTTTCCCAGGTTTCGCCATAATCCGTAGAGAGATAGATTCCATTGTAACCTTCAATTACAAGAGTCCCTGGATCATTGAAACCAACGATAACATCATAAACTACATCACCCGGAGTGGAGATTGCCCGCCAGTTTGTCCCGGCATCGGCGCTTCGATAAAGATTGGTCCCGCAAACATATATCTCTTCCGGATTTTGAGGATTATACCGTAATCTTCCAAGAGCCCTGTTACGTGGATTGTATTCCGAGAAAACCTGGTTCCAGTTATCACCACCATTGATGCTTCTATAAACATTAATGCTGTCATCTATGTCAGTTGAAAACAAGATTGTATCCGGGAATATCTGATTTGTTACCAGCGTAGAACTCTGAAATCCTGCGCCATCAAAATAAAAAATATTTTCCCATGTTTCACCGCCGTCTGTAGAACGAAATATGTTCCCATTATAAGGAAAAGTCGCGAGAAATATTGTTATAGGATCAGAATTTATTAAAGCGATATCGAGACATACCCAGTCATTTAACTTCTCCCATGTTACACCATGATTTGAACTGGTGAAAACACCGGAACTCGTTCCAACGAAGACTGTTTCCGGGGGACCTGCAATATGAGCCAGGTTTCTTGTTAGAGCGGCAACAAATCCTGTTTCAAAAGGTTCGACACTCTCTCCCCCGTCTGCTGAATGATAAATTGAGGTTCCGGCAGCGAAAAGAATATTCGAAGCGTCGGGATCAAGAATTTCAATATCCCTGAGCCATCCCTTGAAATTGATTGAATCAGGACGACCGGTCCAATTATAATCCTGCCAGGTCTCACCACGGTCGTCACTTCGTATAAGTGTAACGTTTGAATATCTTCTCGTGACCAGGACAGACCTGCTTCTACTGATCTTTAGTGAATAGATATCAGAATATGGCAATCCCCTGTTACGTTCCCAGGTCCTGCCCTGGTTGCTTGATTTCAGAAGGTTTGCATTCGAACCGGAAGTAAGTGGCGCTGTTATTGCCCACAAAGTTGCTTGATCCACAGGATCTATCTCCAGCTCTACTGTCCTCTGGTTTAGATTACCAGGGTATTGCCCCATATCGGACCAGGTTCGTCCTCCATTGAAGCTTTCTTTTTGTCCGGCAAAAATATGATCGGGATTGACAGGTACTGAGGTTATAGCTCCTGTGGGAACGCCGGGGACAGTATTCCATGTTTCACCACCATCATGGCTCTGAAAAAGGGTATCTTCCCAGACTCCAGGCGCCCCGAACAGCGTGTCCGGATGGCTGGCATGAACGTGTAAATCATAAAATGTGATATCAGATTCTTCGGTCTGATACCATGAATTACCTCCATTTTCACTTATCCAGACTCCATGGTGTTTAAGCGCTATCCAGATTTTATCTTCAATTAATGGATGAGTTAAAATATCTAATACTTCGGGATATATTCCCTCTATTTCATAAGGTTCTGGAAACAATGTAAGCCATGGCATACCGCTATTACACTCTTCCCAGCAAGAATCCTCGACTGAATATCTCCACATCCCGGTATTGCAGGTTCCCGCAAAATATATTTCATCGTCCCATGCTGCGACCTCAAGCGAATTTACACAACCTCCCGGCGGTCCGTTATTCGTCCAGATCTGTGCATATAATGGAGAAAAGAGGTTTGAAATAATAAAGAGGATTAATGCAAAAAGAGGAGAAAAAAGCTTATTTATGTAACTTAGCGGCATTTTTGCGTTCTTTCTTCTTTTTTTTCACAAGTGTATAAAACAAATATTATCTTCGATTTATCACTCTGTAATAGAAATATTTATGTATATTATTAAGTTAACTAAGCGTTTGCATGAAAGCAAGTGATTCTATCATAATAAAAACTCCTAACAAATCAGTGGTTGGAAAGCCATAATAATCTGGCAGGTGAAATTACTGCAATATGGGCTTTTTTGAATATAGTCAATTAACACATTCACGGCATAAAACAACCCAGCCTTTACAAAGACTGGGTGATATGGGAAACAGATATTCCTTCAAAACCGGACTTAATACATTCTATTATTCTTTGACCATGTGGAATGTGTAGGGATGATCGGGTAGAGTGAAACTCTTTTCTTCATCACCAAGGATTGTCACCTCGAGAGGAAATAATGCAGCGCCTTTTTCAGTGGGCAGCCAGTTTCTTCCTACCGGAACAATATCTATTGATCCTTCGAAGTTCCCGATTGCGGTGAATTGCGGAAGTTTAATAACAGAATCTTGCAATCCAAACGCTTCAGCGATTTGATCCCTGGCTGAATCGACATCATTGACCGGCAATCCAATTTCTGTTATTCCCAGCAAATTTTTCAGACTGAAAGCACGATCATCAAATTCAGGTCTTTCTCTTCTGCTGACCAATTCACCAATATTTTCCGACGCATCCGTGAAAAAAACTGCCTGGGCGCCTGCCAAATAGGAATAGAAAAACTCCTTTTCATTTCCTCGTCCCAAAATTTGTGCTCTTGCCGAAAGCCATAACTTTGCCTGCTGGAGACATTTAGAAGGTATTCCAATAGCAAAATGGTAATACGGTATTGTATCCATATCCGCTCTATTGAAAGAGAGAATGGAATTACCTACCTGGAGATCCATTCTATTTACATCCCGTTCAACTATAGGAAATTGAAATTGATCAGCGTATGTTTTTTCAAGCGCATCCAACTTACGCGACATGAGTTTAATCTTTTTTATAATCACTGTAAATCCTCCTCGTTTCAATGAGATTTCCGTAAAAAATTCAGTTCGATCAGTGCAGGCAGCAACAAATCTCTTCTATCATGAAATAATAATATATTTACCCCTGTATTTTCCAGGAGTAAAGATTGTATCATTATATTCAAAAAACAACAACCAACAAAATATAGTAAATATTCTATGGATAAAAGCCCTGAAAGTCTAATTCAGCTTCCGGAGTTGCGAGAGGCTCGCCTTGAATCAGAAAATCTGGCAGTCTTGATATTTGAAGATAAGGTTATACAGGCTCCTGAACCCACTGCATTCAAACTGCTTCCGGGAGGAACGCCAGAAAAGGTCACACAAGCATCTCCGGAAAGTCTCCAGCTTGAAGGAAGATTTGATCGGTTAAAATCATATAGAATCAAACTACCCGATGGGAATATTTTTCCTTTGCTTCCCGCGGGTATTGTTGATAAATACACTACTGAAAAACCTCTGGGGCTTGATTGGAACGGCGATGATGCTGTCCTGCGAATGTTCATGCCTCGTGCTTCGAAAATTGACCTGCTGGTGTTCCAGGAGCCCGGCGGAAAACCCCTGACAGAACACACCATGGATTTTGATTCAACCGATGGGGTCTGGGAAACAAGATCAAGAGAAGTCCAACCGGGCAGGTTTTACGGTTACCGGGTTGAGAGTCCTTTTGCTGTAGAAAATATCAAGGATGTAATATTCGCTGATCCTTATTCATGGGCAATTGCTAAGAAAAACAACTGGCAACGTCCTTCATTAACTGTAGTTTTGCCGCAAGAACTATATCAATACCCTTCTCGTTCACATTATGAAGTACCTCCGGGTGACCTTGTTGTTTATGAAGCTCATGTAAAAGATTTCAGTATGCTCGCAAAATCAGTCCCCAGGAGTCTTCGCGGCACATACTCCGGAGCTGTGAATGATTCAAAAAACAGCCCCTTGAGTCACCTGAAAGATTTGGGAATAAACACTATAGAATGGCTGCCTCTTGCTGATTACGATTATTATGAACCGCCCTTCAATGAAAAAGGGTTACCTGTTTACAACACCTGGAACCGGTATTCCACAAACCATTGGGGATATATGCCCGCATATTATTTTGCTCCGGAAGCAAGATATTCGACCGGCGCTTCCAGGAAAGAGGGCGAATGGATTGGCGCTGACGGGAAACAGGTTTATGAATTAAGGGAAATGATAGAAAGGATGCATGAAGCTGGAATAAGTGTAATAGTAGATGTTGTATATAATCATATCGCCCAATATGGCGAGAATCCCATAAGGCAGATCGACCCGCAGTACTTCCTGCGACACAACCGGAAAGGCAAACGAGTAAACGAAAGCGGATGTGGAAACGACCTGCGAACGGAACGTCCCATGGTTCGTAGATTGATAATTGATTCTCTATCACATTGGGTAAATTTTTACGGAGTGGACGGTTTCCGTTTCGACCTGGCAGGACTTTTGGACGAAAAAACACTGGATGTGATAACCGGATCTTTAAGAAGTCAATTCCCCGGATTGCATCTCATTGCCGAACCCTGGGGGAGGAAGTATGATAAAAAAAGATTCTCGGAACGAAACTGGGCATCCTGGAACGATCACTTTCGCGACGGCATCAGGGGAGCGCATCCAAAAAATAGCAAAGCCTTCATTTTCGGACGTTGGGGAAGCAACGACAGCGACAAGACGCTTCTGCGGCATCTTACAGGTAATTTAGACTTAGATGGGGGTCCGTTTCGTCGAGAAAGTCACACATTGAATTTTCTCGGCTGTCATGATGGCTATACCCTGGCTGATTTTGTAAGAGTTGCTATTCGAAATGTTTCCAGGATTTCTGAATTGCCGGAATATCTGCGCATGAATGAGATTGAGGCCAAATGTGTCAAGTTTGCATTGTTTATTCTTTTTACCAGTCGTGGTGCAATAATGCTGCACGCTGGAGAAGAATGGGGGAGACCCAAATGGATTTCAGCAGATAATGTCGATGATCCCAAAAAGGGAACTCTTGACAACAATAGTTATGAAAAAGATGATAAAACCAACTGGCTTGACTGGACTCAACTTGATCATTCTTCTTGTGAAGAAATATTATGCTATACTAAAGGATTGATCGAACTAAGAAAGAATTTCGCATCTCTGCGAAACGCGCGACGGGATGAAGTAGAATTAATGGACCAACCTTCTGAATTTGCTTTTGGATATCGAATAAATAATGAAGGGCAGGATATTATTGTATTGCTGAATGCAAACCAGGATAAAGAAATTACATTTTCATTGCCTTCCGGCAGATGGAAGGTAATGGCAGATCATATGCATGCTTCCGGAAAAAAGAGCGCGGGAGGTATCCGTATCTCAGGTATGACGCTACCGCCGGTTGCAGGGGCGATGCTGGTTAAAAGTAATCTGAAATAAAAGATATCAACACGGATATGGAATTATCACATACATTTCTGTAGGTGATGATGTGATGATAATCTATGAATTCCACCCCTCATGAATTAGATTATCAATATATTATACTCTCAAGTTATGGAGTAGGGCAAGGAGCTGCCCTACCTGTTTATATTTCAGGTTTATATAACCTTGTGGACTATATCAGATGGTCGAGCTAGTACATTATTCTCGTCCCGCTATTGCGGGAGGGAATCCATAAATGTACAGCTTAGGAACACTGGATTACCCGATCAGGTCGAGTAGTGACACAGCGTACCATTTGACTTTATCCAATTGGCGCCATCATACCGAACTTCATCCATGATGAGTCAAGTCGTATTGCTCATTTACGCAAGAAGTCCTACCGGCAACCAAAAATTGCAGGTTAAAAGGCTGAAGACTCTATCGATAAATTAGGCTACGGGTATTGCCGGATTTCCGGCAAATATCTACCCGTGTCAAAATTTATTCAACAGGAGTCGCCGGCATCGGATCCACTTCGCCGTAAACTTTTGCTTCCATAGCGACTTTGTTCTCGCCTGAAAACTTATCATCGTTTGCCGAGGCTTTGTTAGTTCCTTGAATGTTACCAACGAGCAACGTAAAGGGTAATACCAGTAGTACTATACCAGTGATCAACTTTTTCTTCATGATTCACCTCTAAATTAACAACATCAACCGGATTAAAATAACTTCCGGCTATTAATCTGTCGTAAGTCTATTCTAAATAATTGAATATATTCTAGCCGTTTACTCTACCGGTGTCGGAGGAAATGGTTCCTGCGGTCCGTAAATGGTAGAATCGGGTTCTGCATCTTTCGGCTCAATATTGTTTATTACGAAAGTAATTTCTTTTCCCATTTTGTCAGATTCGCCGTATGAAGAGCCCTCCGGGACCATAATCGTGTCGCCATCGACTGCCACCATTACTGCTTCCGGGACTATTGGGAATTCTTCTGGCACATGATAAATCATGGCGTAGAGATAAAACGGAAATGTTGCTGCCAAAGCGATTGCAAACAGTTTGCGTAACACGTTAATACTCCTTAAATTAGGTTTTTTCTTGCTACTTTGACTTTCTGTTGAAAGCCTGATATCTGAACTTGTTGCTTTACTTCCTTAGCTCTATAGCATACAAAATCAAATGCATAGTGATTTTAACTTTTCCTCACTAGCAAATACCTTACCAGAATTGATATTGATATTCTAATTGGTTGATTATTACTCATAAATCCCCGTATAAATATTTGTAAATATTATATGTTGGTAAATATAGTAATCTAATTTTAAGAGAGACCTCAAATCCTCAGAGTACTGCCACTGAATGGGAAATAACTCCCTGTATCAGGCAATTCTCACCAGTTTATTCAAATTCATTCAAATCTCGAGAGACCGGGATAAAAACTCACAAGGATTTTAGGAATAAACAGCCATTTTTATTTTTGCGTTTTTTGACCTCTTACATCTCTGCAAGAAACAAAAAACCTGAGAATTTGCCTCCAAAATTCTGAATCAGATATGCGCTGTTATGATCATCATTTGAACCAAACTATCTCCAATCGGTGAAACTGATAATACTCCTGCTTATATAATTATAAATTATTATCAGATACTTGTCAAGATTGTTAATTAATAGAATCATACATCACAAATATTTTGATAAAATTCGCTCTGGTTTTGCAGTTCATTTGGGGTTTTTGGGATTTGAAAAACCGGCTGACAGGTAATTCTTGTGAATTCGGGGGGTTTTGTCAGGATTAACAGATGTCATTTGGGATATTTGGGATTTGAAAGAGGCTCCAGGAGGCATCCCAGTCAACAAAGAAATGGTCATTGATTTTAGTGAGATAGTTGTTAATGAAGAACTAAGGGGAAGTTAGCAATTAAACAAGAAGTTTAAGAAAAAAGGAGGTATTTTCGATGGTGTCTTTAGGAGACCTCCTCTTCTGGTGTCACTGGTAGTTTCAAATAGAAGGTTGTGCCTTGCCCTGTTTCACTTTCCACCTCAATTTGTCCACCATAACTCTCGAGGGTTTGTTTGCTCATCCACAATCCGAGCCCGGTTCCTTTTGGTTCATTCGGGTTAGCATTTTCGTCACCGGCTGCGGGCTTAGTAGTAAAGAACGGATCAAACACATTATTGATTATCTCTTCTGAAATGCCTGGACCGTTATCGGCAATCCGAATTACAATCTCGCTGTCTTTGCACTTAGTAGAGATTTTGATAGTTGGATTCGTTTGATTGTGCATTGCATCTATGGCATTCCGGACAATATTCTGGAATACCTGGGACAATTCACCTGGGACTACGCGTACTTTAAAATCCTCATCAGACAAATTGATCTCTTTCAGGACTTTGTGCTTAAATACGCGGTCTGCATCAAGAAAATCGAGTTCCGACTGAACCAGGTTATTTATACTCACTAACTTAATATCTGCACCTTTATCCGAGCTGCTTTTAGTTAACAGGTTAGTGATCATATCGCCGAGTGTTTTGTTTGCCTGCCCGATCCAGCTTACCGAACTTGAAATAGTATCTGCCATCTTCCGCAGAACTGCAATTTCTTTATCTTTATCCGTGAATTGTTTTTTCTGAGATTTCTCAACAGCAAGCCGAATTAATTCTGTACTGACAGAACTGGCGGTAAGCGGATTTCTTAAATTATGTACTATCCCCTGGACAAGTTGCCCGAAAACCGCCTGGCGTTCGCTTAATACCAACTGCCTGGTTCTTTCACTGACCATTGATTCAAGTTGCTCGTTATACATACTGATTTCTTTGTTCGCCTCTGCAAGCTGTGTGGTTCTCCGCTCGACAACTATTTCCAGTTGACGTTTTTGCATCTCCAACCTGTGAAACCTCCATTTGAGGAGTAGGTAAACCAATGCCACAAACCCGGCTATGTATAAGAGATATGCCCAGATAGTTCTATACCAGGGAGGGAGTATTATGAATTCAAAGGAGCCGACTTCGCTTTCAAAATAATAGACGTCATATCCACGAACTTCGAAAAGATATTTTCCTTCATGAAGGCTGTTGAAATCCTTATAAGTTTCATTTGTCCATTCAGACCAGGAATCACTCAAACCGATAAGCCGGTATTGATATTTCTTTGCTTCGGGTGCATCATACCTGGGTAAAGTATATTCAAAGCGTATGGAATTTTTCTTATATGGTAGTTGGGGAGACGCCCATGACAAGGGCTTGCTGCCGTCGAGCAGAACAGAGTCCTGATCAACAGTTACTCGACGCACAATCGCGTGAAATTTCAATGTATCAGGGTAATCATAGGCTTCATTATACCTGACAAGCCTGCCATCTTCACTACCTGCCCACACAATTGTCCCATTCGCCTCAGGGAAGAAGCTGAGGAAAGTCGATTGAGAGATACGCAGCATAGGATAATTCAACTTGTAATTACCTTCATCACCCGGAGATACACAAGCACCTTTGGCAAACTGGGAATTGAACCATACTTTTCCATCAGTGCCGGGAGTAAGGTTCCACATCCCTCTTTCACCTGAACCGAAATCATCGCCAAGAATTGAATCAGGAACGAATAAATCAAGATCCCCATTATACCTGAACAAACCTGCCGGATTGCCAAAATATACTTCATCGTTTAAAATCAGGGGATAATAATGGCTGATATCAGGCAGACCTTTTGAAGTATCAAAAGAGGATATTTCCGTATCAATAATTTCTCCGGTATCCGACAGTTTAAGCTGTACACGCTGAACATAACGATAAGCCGCTGAAAGCCAGAGATCGCCCTTGCGGGTACTTTCCATTAATAAAACCTGGTTTGCGGTGCCCTCTATACGTCCCTCGTACATCCAATCATTATTCTTAGATTTAAATGAATGAACGCCATCGTCATAAGTGCCGACAAATAATCTTGTTGAATCCGGAGATACAGTGAGACAATAAGCCATTTTCATTTTATGAATTAATTTGGGCGGTTTTGCAGCATCCACAATTTCTTCGAGCCCCTGGGCGCTGACCATGTACAAACGGTTTTTAACAGACTTAAACATCCAGCAGCGGTTTTCTGCGCCCTTCAGTGGTTGAAAAGAAGCAGGACGCCCAGGTAAGGTTGATGGTTTCAGAACGCGAACACCCTGTGAGGCACCCATATATAGATCATCATTAAAACGTATGATGCTATGTACATTTCCAGCAATTCCAAGGTCAAAATCATAATATTCTACTGGCGATAAAGCCTCGATCCGTGCAAGACCGTAGTTCAATGGCAGCCATAATCCGCCCTGCCTGTCCAGAAACGGGACGCCAAGTATATTGTTATCAGGTAATCCATCGGACTGATTAATTATTCGTAGTATTCTGCCTTTTTTATTGAAAATTGCCAAACCGCCAAACCGTGTCGCCAGGGCATAACGCTCATCCCGTAGATGGACACAGCTTATCGCGAAATTCTCCTTAGCAAACTTCTGGATCTGTGAGTTGAACACCCCGGCAGAGGAACCGTTGAACAAGTAAAGTCCCTGGGTTTCACAGGAAAGGAGTAGGGTATCCTTACCAAATGAAGAAATACTCCTTACCGGTATATCTGCCAGTGATTCACTTCCAGAAATATTAAAACAGGAATCATTTTTTATTTC
>Ga0208648_1001945_pt1 | contig 15329 bp, 11 predicted proteins | sample AntAceMetag02UKL_FD_184772 | JGI IMG/M metagenome (GOLD analysis project Ga0208648, IMG submission 184772) | Saline lake microbial communities from Ace Lake, Antarctica - Antarctic Ace Lake Metagenome 02UKL (SPAdes) (version 2) | ecosystem: Environmental > Aquatic > Non-marine Saline and...
ACTATGGTGTTATCAAGAGAGATTTAAATAAAACTCTTATTGATTTAAAGGGTATACAGGATCAAACAGAATTGGCTAAAGAGGCTCTTCGAGAAAAGGCAATGAATGAGAGGGGTTTAAAAATAACTAAAGAATCAGAACAAAAAAAGCAGGTTGTTTATAAAGATGAGAAAGATGAGTTGCTTAGTATGAATAGGGATCAAGAAGCTGAATATCAAAAAGTTATTGCTGAAAAAGAGAGGGTTAAAACAGCTATCAAGAATCGTCTCTTTCGAACTGTGGGAGGAACGGAACTTACTTTCGGTGAAGCTCTCAAACTTGTTCAACTTTATGAAGAAAGGATAGGAGTCGAAGCTGCTTTGACACTGTCAATTCTTTCGCAGGAATCTGGTATTGGTGGAATGATAGGGAGTAATTTAGGTCGTTGTACTTATAATCAATCAGCTGCTAATAAATCAGGGACAGTAATGAGAGATTCTCAAAAACCTTCTTTTCTAAAGATAATTGGAGAGTTAGGTATGGATCCAAATACTACTCCAGTATCTTGTCCTATCACTGCAGATGGTGCCTATGGAGGAGCCATGGGGCCCTCACAGTTCATGCCGACAACCTGGTGGGATATTAATAATAATGTAGGTTATAAAAAGAGGGTTAGTAAAGTTTTGGGTATTTCTACACCTTCACCCTTTAATAGTTTAGATGCTTTTACAGCTACAGCCCTTTATTTAAGTGATGCCATGGAGAGATGTCAAACTGCTTTTACTAGTCAATTTGATGTGTGGAGTTGTACTGCAGCTAAATATTATTCAGGACTGTCTAATACAACAGCTCGGACTCTTCTTCAGCATATGAGACCTACTTATAGTTATGGTTATAAAGTAGCTAGCCGAGCCCAAGGATTCCAAAAAGACATCAATTTACTTAGTGACTAAAGGTCCAACCTTTGAATCAAAGTAGGGGTCCGACCCCTACATAGTGAGGGGTCGGACCCCTACAAAAAATAATTAGTGAGGGGTCGGACCCCTGTAAGAAATTTGTGAAGGAAAGTGTCGAAGTAATAAGGGGTCGTTCCCCGAGGAGGAGCGAAGTATAGGTAGTCAGTCAAGTTTAGGGATTCTAAAAAGATATCAATTTACTTAGTGATTAAGTATTTGATTCCTGAGTTAAAGGGGTCGTTCCCCGAGGAGGAGCGAAGCGACGGAAGGGGTGCGACCCCTAAAACCCAGAGAGCCACCAATCTCTTTAAATCGTTATTATATTGCTTATTCCTTGATTTAATGTATAATAATTCCAATGAAAAAAGATATTCACCCACAATATTATTCTAAAGCAGAGGCAGTTTGTGCCTGTGGAGCTAAGTTTGAAATTGGCTCAACTCTTGAAAAAATCAACGTGGAAATTTGTAGTGCTTGCCATCCTTTCTATACTGGAAACGAAAAAATTGTTGATACAGCTGGTCGAGTTGAAAAATTCAAAACTCGTATGGCTCTTTCTAAGAAATCTAAAAAATAACTTCAGAAGACTAAAACAGACACTATGTGTCTGTTTTTTTTACTTTTACTTTAATATTTTTTTAGGGTATTCTTTATTTTAATGACAACAGAAGATATAAATCAGAATAGTTCTCCAAGCTCAGATGATAAAGCTGAGATTGTTTTTGATTTAGCTGAAAGTCGAGAAAATCCCAAGACAACTTATCTTTCAAAAGAGTATGAAAAAATTGTAGACCAAGAGAATCAGACTGAAGAGATGTCTTTAAATGATCCTGCTATGAAAGAATTAGCTGAGGAGGAATTAGCTAATTTAGACCTCCAAAAACAAGCTTTGGCAAAACAAATTAAAGAAATTCTTGATTCAGTAATTGCAGATGAAAAGGAATTTCCTAATGAAATAATCTTAGAAATTCGAGCTGGAGCTGGTGGTGATGAGGCTTCATTGTTTGCTTACAATCTAGCTGAGATGTATGAAAAATATGCAGATAGTAATAATTGGAAGTTTCGTAAATTAAACGAATCTTTAAATTCAACTGGTGGTTATAAAGAAGTTAGTTTTGAAGTTAAAGGTCAGGGTGTTTATGAAAAAATGAGGTTTGAAACAGGAGTGCATCGTGTTCAGCGTGTACCAGTAACAGAAAAAATTGGAAGAATTCATACCTCGACTGCTTCTGTGGCGATTATGCCGATTAAAAAACATTCACTAATTGTAATTAAACCAGATGATCTTGAAATGGAATTTTCTCGTTCTGGTGGAGCTGGTGGTCAAAATGTTAACAAGGTAGAAACCGCTGTTCGACTTGTTCATAAACCAACAGGAATTGATGTTCGCTGTACTGCGGAAAGAAGTCAATTAAAAAATAGAGAAAAAGCTATGGAAATTTTAATAGCTAAACTTCAACAAAAAAAAGACGAAGAAGAAGCAGCTAAATATTCTTCAAAACGTAAATCTCAGGTTGGGACAGCTGATCGTTCTGAAAAGATTAGAACCTACAATTTTATTCAGGATAGGATTACCGATCATCGTATTAAAAAATCATGGCATAATTTAGAAAAAATCTTGGCAGGTGATCTTGACCCGATTTTTGATGCATTGATCGAATCATCATTAATGGACTAAGTCTTGTAAAAAAATCACTTGGAGGTTCAACCTCCAAGTGGAAAACATTGGTTATTTTTGAGTTATCCCCAGAATCCTTGGAGGTTGAACCTCCAAGGATTCTAGAGATAGGGGTTTTGTCCACTTTTAAACACTATTGAAATTAATATTTTTTTGGTAGAATATATCAGAGTCGATTTAATTAAGTAGGAAAGTTTAATGGTTTAAAAAAGTCTGTAAAGTCAAAAATTAATTCTAAAATAAATGATTTATTTCGATAAAGTTACTAAAAAATATCAAGACGGTATTAAGGTTATCAGTGATGTTAGTTTAACAATAGAACCGGAAGAATTTGTTTCTATTGTTGGTCATTCTGGAGCAGGTAAAACAACATTGTTAAGAATTCTATTGGGAGAAGAAAAACCGACCAAGGGAGTGGTTTTTTTTGAATCAGTGAATATAAACAAAATCAGGAAAAGTCAGATGAACAAATATCGAAAGAGGATTGGAATTGTTTTTCAGGATTTTCGTTTATTACCAAATAGAACTGCCTATGAAAATGTAGCTTTTGCCATGGAAGCCGCTGGAAGAAAAGATAGAGAGATTACTTCAGATGTTCCTCATGTTTTGAATTTGGTGGATTTAGGTAATAAGCAAGGAAGTTTTCCTAGAGAGTTATCTGGAGGTGAACAACAAAGAGTCGCTATTGCCAGAGCTATTGTTAACCAACCGGATGTATTAATTGCAGATGAACCTACTGGTAATTTAGATCCAGATAATACCGAAGACATCATCAAAATATTAAAGAAGATTAACGAATTAGGAACTACAGTAATCCTAACCACCCATAATAAAAATGTTATTGATTTATTGGGAAGAAAAAGAGTGATTACTATGGAAGATGGAGAAATTGTTAGAGATAAAAATGGTGGTTATATTTTATAAAATCAAATGTTTATTTTAAATATCAAAAGAATAATTAAAACAGGTTTTACCAATTTTTGGAGAAATGGAATGGTTTCGGTTTCTTCAATTATGATGATGACCGTTACTCTGTTTTTTATAATTTCATTATTACTTTGTAGTGTTCTGTTTTCTCTAACATTGGATCGTGTTAAAGATGAAATTGACATAAATGTTTATGCTATGACTACAGCTACTCCAGAAGATGTTTTGAAACTTAAACAGGATTTAGAATTTTTGCCAGAAGTAGACAATATAGAATATATTTCTCGTGAGCAAGCTTTATCTAATTTTAGAGACCGTCATCGTAATGATGAACAAACTTTGCAGGCACTTGATGAACTTGAGGAAAATCCTTTAGGGTCTGTGCTTAATATAAAAGCAAAAGAAATTGGTCAATATGCTGGTATTGCTAAGTTTTTAGAATCCAAAACAGTTTTAACTGACGGTGAAGATATTGGTGTTATTGATAAAGTTAATTATTCTCAAAATAAAGCTACTATTGATGGATTAAGCCGAATTATTGATGCTATTAATAAATTTGGAGTGGCTTTGGCTATTATTTTAATTGTCGTTTCTGTTTTTATTACTTTCAGTACTATTCGTTTAGCTATTTTCATATCTAGAGAAGAAATTAAAGTAATGAGATTGGTGGGTGCCAATAACAGTTATATTCGTGGACCCTTTATTTTTGAAGGAGCTATGTATGGAGTAATTTCAGCTTTTCTTGCTACAGTTTTGTTTTATCCTGTTTTGTTCTGGCTTAATCCTTCCATGGAAAATCTTTTCCTAATGGATGTTCTTTCTTATTATTCTTCACACATTTTGATGTTTTTCGCTGTTTCCTTATTGGTGGGAATTATCTTTGGAGTTATTTCTTCTGCTTTAGCTGTTAGAAAATACTTAAAAATTTAATTTTTATAGGGGTCCGACCCCTTGCGGGGTCGGACCCCTGCAGACTAGGTGCATGAAGGTTGACGAGTAAGTTAATTGATTTTTCAGTTATATAAAAATTAGTTTTTTAGTTCACAATGAGCTAAAATGTTTTCAGATTATTAATTTATACTAATTTCGGGAAATTCAACATTCCGAATTTTTAGAAAATATATTTTATGAAAAAAACTAAAACAAGAAAATATATATTTGTTATCGGAGGTGTGATGTCTGGTATTGGAAAAGGAATTACAAGTTCTTCTATTGGAAAAATTTTACAATCACGGGGTTTAAAAGTTACAGCTATTAAAGTTGATCCCTATGTTAATGTAGATGCTGGAACAATGAATCCAACAGAACATGGTGAAGTGTCTGTTTTAGATGACGGTTATGAAACTGACCAAGATATGCTCAATTATGAGCGTTTTTTAAATATTACCTTACCGAATATAAACTATATGACCACCGGTAGAGTGTATCGAGCTGTGATTGAAAAAGAAAGAAATCTTGGTTATAAAGGGAAGTGTGTACAGGTAGTTCCTCATATTCCTCAAGAAATAATTCGTCGGATTGAAAAGGCAGCCGATTTAGCTGATGCTGATGTGACTATGATTGAAATTGGTGGAACCATTGGAGAATATGAAAACATTTTGTTTTTAGAAGCTGCGCGAATGTTAAAAAATAAACATCCTGACGATGTTCTTTATGTGATGCTGAGTTTTTTACCTATTCCAAGTAAGATTGGTGAAATGAAAACTAAACCAACTCAACATGCTGTGCGTACTTTAAACTCTACAGGAATTCAACCAGATATTTTAGTTGCTCGAAGTGAAGTAGCTTTGGATAAAAGGCGAAAAGAAAAGATTGCTTTGTTTTGTAATTTAGATTTAAAAGATATCATTTCTGCTCCGGATGCGGAAAGTATTTATGATGTTCCACTTAATTTTGAGAAAGATAAAATTAGCGATACCATTGTAAAAAAATTAGGTTTAGAGAAAAGAGTTCAAAAGAGTGATTTATCTAAATGGAGAAGTTTTGTTAAGAAAGTTCATAATGGAGGACAAGAAATCAACGTGGCCATTGTTGGAAAATATTTTGATTCTGGTGATTTTGTTCTTTCTGATTCATATATTTCAGTTATTGAAGCTATTAAGTTTTCTGCCTATAAAATTAATGTTAAACCAAAGATTCACTGGTTAAATTCAAAGGATTTTGAAACAGGGAAGTTGAAATTGGCTTTACTTAAGAAATTCGACGGGGTAATTGTGCCCGGTGGTTTTGGTTCTTCAGGAGTTGAGGGAAAGATCAAGGTTATTCAATTTTTGAGAGAAAATAAGATTCCCTTCTTTGGTTTGTGTTACGGAATGCAGTTAGCTGTAGTGGAGTTCGCTCGTAATGTACTTGGCTGGAAAGACGCTAATACTGTTGAAATTGATCCAAAAACAACTCACCCTGTGATTGATATCATGCCAGAACAAAAAGAAAAATTAGCTAAAAATGATTATGGTGGGACTATGCGTTTGGGAGCTTGTCCAGCTATTCTTAAAAAAGGAACCTTAGCTCGTGGAGCCTATAAAAGAGAGGAGATTTCTGAGCGTCATCGTCACCGTTTTGAAGTTAATCCAGAATTCATTGAAGAACTTTCAGGAAGAGGTCGTTCCCCGAGGAAGAGCGAAGCGATGGAAGGGGTGCGACCTCTAGGAGAAAGTGGACTTATATTTTCTGGGACATCACCTGATGGTCGTTTAATGGAAATAGTTGAGTTGAAAAAGACTTTGCATCCTTTCTTTTTAGCTACTCAATTTCATCCAGAGTTTTTAGCAAGACCTTTTAGCCCACATCCTCTTTTTACAGCTTTTCTTAAAGCTTGTGCAACGAAATAAAACAGGGGTCCGACCCCTCACTAAATAGGGGTCCGACCCCTCACTACCAATCTCTCATCATTTCTGTAGGGGTCCGACCCCTCACGACTCGACCCTGCAAAAGGTCGGACCCCTGTTAATCAAGTACACAAAAGTTAAATTTCCTGATTTTTCCTGATATTGGTTGTGCGCAAAGTTGTATTTGCATATATTTATTTGTATAAGTATAATTAATGATAATTATACTAATTTAATAATTTTTTATAAGTTAAGAAAGATGACTAATATGATCAAGGAAATTGCAAAAATTTTAAGTTCTACAGTTTTAATGTTAGGTTTTGTTTTTTACAGTTATGCTGTTTTTGAACCAGTCAGAGTGATGGCAGTTGAGGAAGATGAAGACCAAATTATTATTACTCAGGATGTGATTCCTGGAATAACAATTAGTTCACCGAGTGATATTGTTTTAACGCCTTTAACTTTGATGCAGGATACAGCTGTGGGAAGTACTACTTGGAATGTTATAACCAATAATCAAGCAGGTTATATTTTAACAATCAAAGCTTCTACTACTCCAGCTTTACATGAACTTGCAACTCTTGAGGCTTTTGCTGATTATACGGTTACGACTGGGGAAAAAGAACTTTGGGACGTGGTTAATGCCTATGAATTTGGTTGGTCAGCCTATGGTAGTAATAGTAACGTAACTGGGCATGGAACTGATACCACAGGTGATTGTGCTGCCGCCTATGATGTACCGAGTGCTGAATTACTTTGGCAAGGTTTTGATGGAACCACAGCTATTCAAATGGCTAGTAGTACTGATGAAACTGATCAAGACGGAGAAACAATAACAATGTGTGTGGCTACAGAACAGGATATTGTATTTGCTCCTTCGGGAACTTATTATGCGACTACCACAGCAACAGCTACTACTCAATAATTATTAATTAATTTCTATAAATTATAAAAATGAATTCTCTTTTTAAAATTAAAAAAACATTTTTTTGTGCCAGTTTACTTTTTTTAATGCCACTTTTTTTTCTAAATGCCTATGAAATTAGAGACACCTCAACTGAATTTTATGGTGACTTTGCTCTAGAGCCAGCCAAGAGAGATATCCAGATGAATCCGGGAGATATTAAGATTGAGATTTTAAATATTTTAAACAGAACTGATAAAACTTTAGATTTCAAAGTTGAATTGGAAGATTTTATTGGGTCCCAGGATCCTAGTGAAACTGTTATTTTAAAAGGAGATGAAAAAGGACCATATTCTTTGAAAGATTTTATTACACCAGAAATTACTTCTTTTACTTTAGAACCTGGACAGAAAATAATATTACCGGTAACTATTAGCGTTCCAAAAGATGCAGAACCAGGTGGTCTTTATGGCTCAGTGCTATTTTCCAGTCAAGCTACTGCCACAGGAGGAATGGGAACTACTATTATTTCTCGTTTAGGAGCTTTACTATTTGTTGATGTTAGTGGGGAAGCTAGAAGAGAAGGTGAATTAACTTCTTTTAAAAAAATTGATACTGAAGCTGGACAAACAAGTTTTGAATTATTGTTTACTAATACTGGAAATGTTCATCTTAATCCTTTTGGTTCAGTTAAAATTTTTAATTTAGCGGGTAATCAAATTGATGAAATAAATATTTCGCAATATTTTGCGATGCCTGATTCTGTTCGTTACCGAAAAATAGAATGGGATAAAGGAAAACTATTTGGTAGATATAAAGCAGTGGCTTCTATTAGTCGTGGCTATGATGATTTGGTTGATGAAATGACCATAACATTCTGGGCTATTTCAACTAAGACTCTTGTAACTATTTTAGGTGGAATAATTTTATTGATTCTAATTTTGACTTGGTTAATTCGAACATTTGATTTCCACATTGTTAAACAGAAAAAGAAGGAAGATGTTTCTTCTACGGAAGGTTCTAATTCTTCGTTCAATCAAAATAGAGTTATCTTAGAAGACGAAGAATAATTATTTACAGGGGTCCGTAAAACAGGGGTCCGACCCCTCACGACTCGACCCTGCAAAAGGTCGGACCCCTGTTAATCAAGTACACAAAAGTTAAATTTCCTGATTTTTTACTGATATTAGTCGCGCGCAAAGTTATATTTGCATATATTTATTTGTATAAGTATAATTAATGATAATTATACTAATTTAATAATTTTTTATAAGTTAAGAAAGATGACTAATATGATCAAGGAAATTGCAAAAATTTTAAGTTCTACAGTTTTAATGTTAGGTTTTGTTTTTTACAGTTATGCTGTTTTTGAACCAGTCAGAGTGATGGCAGTTGAGGAAGATGAAGACCAAATTATTATTACTCAGGATGTGATTCCTGGAATAACAATTAGTTCACCGAGTGATATTGTTTTAACGCCTTTAACTTTGATGCAGGATACAGCTGTGGGAAGTACTACTTGGAATGTTATAACCAATAATCAAGCAGGTTATATTTTAACAATCAAAGCTTCTACTACTCCAGCTTTACATGAACTTGCAACTCTTGAGGCTTTTGCTGATTATACGGTTACGACTGGGGAAAAAGAACTTTGGGACGTGGTTAATGCCTATGAATTTGGTTGGTCAGCCTATGGTAGTAATAGTAACGTAACTGGGCATGGAACTGATACCACAGGTGATTGTGCTGCCGCCTATGATGTACCGAGTGCTGAATTACTTTGGCAAGGTTTTGATGGAACCACAGCTATTCAAATGGCTAGTAGTACTGATGAAACTGATCAAGACGGAGAAACAATAACAATGTGTGTGGCTACAGAACAGGATATTGTATTTGCTCCTTCGGGAACTTATTATGCGACTACCACAGCAACAGCTACTACTCAATAATTATTAATTAATTTCTATAAATTATAAAAATGAATTCTCTTTTTAAAATTAAAAAAACATTTTTTTGTGCCAGTTTACTTTTTTTAATGCCACTTTTTTTTCTAAATGCCTATGAAATTAGAGACACCTCAACTGAATTTTATGGTGACTTTGCTCTAGAGCCAGCCAAGAGAGATATCCAGATGAATCCGGGAGATATTAAGATTGAGATTTTAAATATTTTAAACAGAACTGATAAAACTTTAGATTTCAAAGTTGAATTGGAAGATTTTATTGGGTCCCAGGATCCTAGTGAAACTGTTATTTTAAAAGGAGATGAAAAAGGACCATATTCTTTGAAAGATTTTATTACACCAGAAATTACTTCTTTTACTTTAGAACCTGGACAGAAAATAATATTACCGGTAACTATTAGCGTTCCAAAAGATGCAGAACCAGGTGGTCTTTATGGCTCAGTGCTATTTTCCAGTCAAGCTACTGCCACAGGAGGAATGGGAACTACTATTATTTCTCGTTTAGGAGCTTTACTATTTGTTGATGTTAGTGGGGAAGCTAGAAGAGAAGGTGAATTAACTTCTTTTAAAAAAATTGATACTGAAGCTGGACAAACAAGTTTTGAATTATTGTTTACTAATACTGGAAATGTTCATCTTAATCCTTTTGGTTCAGTTAAAATTTTTAATTTAGCGGGTAATCAAATTGATGAAATAAATATTTCGCAATATTTTGCGATGCCTGATTCTGTTCGTTACCGAAAAATAGAATGGGATAAAGGAAAACTATTTGGTAGATATAAAGCAGTGGCTTCTATTAGTCGTGGCTATGATGATTTGGTTGATGAAATGACCATAACATTCTGGGCTATTTCAACTAAGACTCTTGTAACTATTTTAGGTGGAATAATTTTATTGATTCTAATTTTGACTTGGTTAATTCGAACATTTGATTTCCACATTGTTAAACAGAAAAAGAAGGAAGATGTTTCTTCTACGGAAGGTTCTAATTCTTCGTTCAATCAAAATAGAGTTATCTTAGAAGACGAAGAATAATTATTTACAGGGGTCCGTAAAACAGGGGTCCGACCCCTGCAGAGTAATAATGAAATTTATAAATGGACAATCAAAAATAAAAATAATTTTGACCATTCTTTTTTTAACCGGGATTTCTTTAACAGCTTCAGCATTTGTAACTACTTCAACTAATTATCGTTTACAGAGTGACTCCTTGAATACTGGAGGAATTTTGGCAACTTCTACTAATTATCAAATTGAAGATACGGTTGGTGAAATAGGATCAGGTGTTTCTTCCAGTACCGTCTATGTTATGTCAGCTGGTTACGAACAGATGCAGGAGGTCTATTTATCTATTACTCCGGCTAATGATATTGAAATGACACCGTTGAGTTTGACTCAAAATACCAGTGTGGGGAGTACTACTTGGACAGTAATTACTGATAATCCGGCCGGCTATACTGCCACAGTTTTTGTGACAGTGTCTGATGCTTGTACAGACCGCGACGGAGGTGGAGCCATTGATGCTTTATGTGATATGGAAACCAACAAATCATTTGCTGATATTTCTACAACAAAACATACTTGGGATGTTTCCAATGAATATGCTTTCGGTTGGACTTCCTATGGGGATGATGTGACTGGAAATGGGTCTGACACTGATTGTATGGCTAGTACCTATAATGTTCCAAGTGATTCTCTGTTGTGGCAAGGCTTCCATTCTACGACCGCTTACCAGATTGCTGGTTCTTCGTCTAGAACAGAGCCTGAAGGAACAGAAACAACTATGTGTGTCGCTACAGAACAGGATACTGTCTTTGCACCATCAGGAACATATTATGCAACTACTACCATAACAGCTTTATCACTTTAATAAATACATGAAAATCAGTAAATTAATTTTAATAAACCTATTTTTCCTACCTTTTTTAGTGGGAGCTACTGCTAGTACCACAGAAGATCAGATAATAGTTGAACAATTAGTGGATAATTCTTGTAATGAAAATGGTTTGTGTGAAGCACATCTGAACGAAACATTTTTTACCTGTCCCCATGATTGTCATCACGGTAATATTGATCCAGCTATTTTACAATCAGTTTTAGAAGCTCAGGACGGCCCCATAGGAATTTTTAATCTTGAGATTTCCACAGTGAATGGTGTAACGACTATTACTTGGTTGACCAATAAACCAACCAATGCACTTTTGACTTTAGAAAACGGTATGGGTGGAACCGAAGGTGGATATTTAGATGAACTCTATATGAATCAACATACCGTGATCATAGAAAATCTTGATCCAGATAAAACCTATTATTTTAAAATTTTTGCGAAGGGTATTTACGGAGATGATAATTATGAAACAGCTCAACTTTACGCAATAATTCCGGCTGAAAAAGAACTCTTAGATGATCAAGATGATACAGCTACATCAACTGAAACTGAGTATAAATCATTTGAAAATCGGGGAGGACAAATCTTTGTTATTAGAAGTGATAATGAACACTGGGGGATTGGGAATATAATTTTACCTCCTGATAAAGTTTCTGGTAATAAAAAAGATTTGACTGTTTCTTTAGAACCAAAAAAAATCTTTTTCATGAAATCTTTCATAGAAAGAGATGATTGGTGTCCTCAAATTTTAATTTTAATTGGAATAATTATTTTCCTATGTTTGAATTCCAGAGTTAAAACAGGGGTCCGACCCCTCTAAAAACAGGGGTCCGACCCCTACAAAATATTATGGTAAAAATTAAAGTTCCTTTTGTAGAAAATGAGTATTATCATATCTATAACCGCGGAGTAGATAAGCGAATTATTTTTAATGATTCTTCTGATATTTTGAGGTTTTATCAAAGTATGCAAGAGTTTAATTCTGTTGAACCCATAGGGAGTTTATTTAAAAATCGGTTTAATAAACTGAGGGGTCCGACCCCTCAGTCAGGTAAATTGGTTGAAATTGTGGCTTATTGTCTGAATCCAAACCATTATCACTTGATTTTAACCCCTTTGGTTGAAGGTGGAATTAGCGAATTTATGAAAAGGCTAGGAGGTGGTTATACTACTTATTTTAATACTAAACATAAAAGAAGTGGTGTGTTGTTTCAAGGTGGTTTTAAATCTGTATATGTTGATTCTGATTCATATTTGCGTTTTTTAAGTGTTTATGTGAATTTAAATTTTGAAGTTCATAAAAAATTTCAGCAGAATAAAAATAATGATCCGAAAAAACTTTTTCATAAATCAAGTTGGGAAGAATATCTCAAGGTAGATTTAGGAAAAGATAAGAAAGAGAAGAATCATAAAGTAGCAAATAGTTTTCGCAGTATCTGTGAAAAAAAGATGATTTTAAGTCATTTTGATTCAGTTAAGGAGTATGAAAATTTTGCTAAAGAAACTTTAGTACAAATCAAGAAAAAAAGATACGGTGATGAAGATATTCTGAAAAAAGATTTCTCTATAAGTGAAGAATTATAAACTATTCTTGCAGGGGTCCGACCCCTGTAAATATAAATTTGACTTGGAAATTTTATTAGCTTATTATAGAAAGTAGTGGAGAAAAAATTAGATAAAATTGAAAAATTAATTGAGAATTTGGCGATTTCAACCAAAAGGGGTTTCGATAGTTCTGATAAACAGTTTTCTGGGTTAAAAAAAGACTTACTTGTTACTAAATCAAGAACGGAAGAAGGTTTTTTATCTCTTCATCAAGAACTTAAAGAAATTCGTCAAGAAATTAATTTCATTAATAGCGATTTGGTGAGATTAGAAGAGAAGATTGACTTAGCTTTAAATACTGAAAAAGAAGACACAATATCTTTATTTAAAGATATGAAAGATTTAAAAATTAAAGTCTCTAAATTAGAAAAACAATTAAAGTTTCTAAAAAAATCAACAACTTAAATATTTTTGAATTTGTAACTATCGTATAACAGAAAACAGGGGTCCGACCCCTGTTTTTAGTGAAAAAAAATAATAGCAAAAACTGGGTTTTTTATCCCCAGTTTTTGTTATTTTAACGTTATTTTTTCTTGATTTTAGGATATAATTTAACTGTGGATACCGCTCGAAAAATATGGAGGTTTTGTTCGATGAATTTTAACTATAAAAACTTTAAAATTAAAGATGAAATCAGGTATTAAACAAACAAAAAAAGGAAAATCTAGAGTAGGAATTTTTGTTGCTATTATCTTTTCCTTATCTTTTATTTTAACTTTCTTAGCTCCTGTTCAAGCCGTTTTCAATCCAGAAATAAATTATCAAGGTAAATTAACCAATGCAGAAAATGTGGCTGTGGCTGATGGAGATTACAATATGGAGTTTAAACTCTATACGACTAGTACGGGTGGTACAGCTGTTTGGACAGAAACTTTAACTTTAACTAACAAAGTAACAGTGACCAACGGACTTTTTTCTGTTCTTCTCGGAAATGTTGAAAGTTTGAGCGGAGTAGATTTTAACCAAAATGTTTACTTAGGAGTTAATATTGGAGGAAGTGGTTCAGCTTCTTGGGATGGTGAAATGACCCCACGTAAACAAATCGCTTCTGTACCTTCAGCATTCGAAGCAGGTTTGTTAGACGGTTTAGACTCTACACAATTTGTTCGCTCAGATACTTCTGATACTATTGCTTCTTCTTCGGTTAGCACTTTACTTTCCATTGTTCAATCAGGAGTAGGAAATATTTTAAGTTTATTTGATGGAGCCACTGAAGTTTTCACAGTTAAAGACGGAGGCAACATCGGCATCGGCACAACAGATCCAGATTATAAACTTACCATCAATGATGGTGCTATTCACTTTACAAGCACAGAGATATTAGATTCATATAAAACATTAAATCCTTCTCATTCTGTAGCATTAACTTTAAACTCTGCTGTGGGAAATCCAAATAGTGATGATAGAGATACTTGGGTGTTCAAAGATCCATACACATCTTCTAACTGGGGTATTTATTTCAGAAATATAAATTCAACTGACAATGGATTGCCAAGAGAAAGTTTCGGATTTATTGGAAACAATACACTTAATGCCTACATTAGTACCAATGATGGTAGTGCTTATTTTAGAGGCAACGTCGGCATCGGCACCACCAACCCCTCCCAAAAACTCCACGTCATCGGTAATATTTTAGCTTCAGCAGACATAGAATCTACTACAGGAACAATAACAACTTTAGATGGGACAACTTCAACTTATATTACAGGAAATCTAACTACTCTTGATCTAGGAACTAATACTCTAACTGATGAAAACTTAATAGGAAATTGGGGATTTAATTCTGGTAATTTATCTGGGATAGGAACCATAGCTTCTGGAGTTATTACTGCTACTGGTCATATTCTTTCTGGAACAGATTCAACTTACAATTTAGGAGCTTCTGGAAATGAATGGGCCAACCTTTATGTTGATACTATTACCACTGGAGCAATTGGAACGACAGGTAATTTAGATATGAATAATAATCTAATTCTAAACATCGGTAATACTGGAACTGATTTTACAGCCACTGGAGGATTAAACTTGGCAGGAGACTTGGATATTAATGGAACAAGCAATGACATTGCTGGCACTCTAAATTTATCTGGTAATGCTTTAACTTCATCAGGAGATTTAACTATAACTCCACCAGCTGGAAGTGATTTGGATATTGTTTTATCAGGTGTTGGAGACTTTGCTGTTAATACAAATCAGTTTTATGTTGATACGAGTTCAGGCAACATCGGCATCGGCACAACAGCACCATCCTACAAACTAGATGTCACAGGAGATATCCGAACCACAGGAACACTCTATGCAACTTCAACAGAAATTACTAACTTAACAATGATCAACGCTTCTACTACACAGTTAACTGTGTCAGATAAAGTATGGTTAAATGATGTGGATGTTGCTGGGACTATAGAAAATGGTTTAGTGGGTTGGTGGTCAATTGATGAAGGATCAGGAACAACGGTAATAGATAAAAGTACTAATGGGAAAAACGGAATTCTTGAAATCGGTTGGGTGGTTTGTGGTACTTCCGATGTGACAGATGCTGACGGAAACACATATAATACTGTTCAAATAGGCAACCAATGCTGGATGGCAGAAAACCTT
>Ga0208648_1001949_pt1 | contig 15315 bp, 14 predicted proteins | sample AntAceMetag02UKL_FD_184772 | JGI IMG/M metagenome (GOLD analysis project Ga0208648, IMG submission 184772) | Saline lake microbial communities from Ace Lake, Antarctica - Antarctic Ace Lake Metagenome 02UKL (SPAdes) (version 2) | ecosystem: Environmental > Aquatic > Non-marine Saline and...
TCATATAAAACAGGCTAAGCATCGCATCAATGGGGAGTGATTATCAACAAAAAAACTGCTAGAAAGCAGTTTTTTATTTTTTGTAATGGTTTAGTCTATATTAATCTACAAAGGTCAAAGCTTTTCCAGTTTTATCACCGCGACCTGTTCGTCCAATTCTATGAACATAGTCATCATAGGTTGTAGGTAATTCGTAGTTAATTACGTGAGTGACATTATTGATATCTAACCCTCTAGCTACCACGTCGGTGGCTATAAGTGTCTGAACTCCGTTTTCTTTGAATTTTTGTAGGGATCTTTGTCTTTGTCCTTGATTTTTATCACCATGAATAGATTCAGTTTTGATTCCTCTTTTTGATAATTCTTTATTTAGCTTTTCCACTCCATGTTTAGTTCTTCCAAAGACAAGAACTTTAGTAAATTTTGGGTTAATTAGAAGTTTTTCAAGGATATCTATTTTGTTTTTACCATTTATCTTAACAATATCTTGATCAATATTTGTTGGTACAGATTGAGTTTTTACTGAGACGCTAACTGGGTCTTTAAGAAAATCTTTGATAAGTAACTTAATGGTTTCTGACATAGTAGCTGAAAAGAAAAGTGTGTGTCTTTCTTGCGGCATTTTAGACATAACAAAACGCATATCATTTACAAATCCCATATCTAGCATACGATCAGCTTCATCAAGTACAATAGTTTTAAAACTATCAAGTTTTAGAACTTTTCTCTTAACTAAATCCATAATTCTTCCCGGAGTTCCAATGACAAATTGATTAGGTCTTTTAAGTTTACTTATCTGACGGTAAATAGGAGTTCCTCCAACACACACTGTTGAATAAATCCTCATATTGTTTGTAAAAGATCTTAACTCTTCTTCAATTTGAACAGCCAATTCTCTGGTAGGAGTTAAAATTATGATTTGTTCATTTTTGTTGAGAAAAACTTTGTTAATTAAAGGAAGAAGGAAAGCCGCTGTTTTACCTGTACCAGTGTTAGCCAATCCAACAATGTCTTTTCCAGCAAGGACAATGGGAATAGCTTGGTCTTGTATAGGAGTAGGTTGATGATAATCCTTTTTAAGAATATTTCCTTTTAATACTTCATTGAAAGGGAAGTCATCAAAAGAATATTTTGGGATAAATTTTTCTACTGTTTTCACCTTGGTAGTAGCTTTTTTTATAAAACTAGAAATATCTAGTTTAGGAGTATTCGCACCTCTCCTACCATTACTTCTTCGTCTAGAAGAAAAACCTGACCCTTTTCTACGTTTTGAATCAGTCTTGTATTTACCTCTGTTTTTACCAGAGTTATTTTTACTTGTTTTTGTTTTGTACATATTTGTTTATGTGTTTATGTATAATCATCAAAAATTACCTGCAGAAATTTCAGAGTTTATCTCTATAAACGTTAATTAGAAGCTTGTCGCTGCAAGCTTGAAAGGGTAAAAATTAAAAAAGCCCTAATCAAAGGGCCCCTTAACAATACCTTTAATAGTTAACTATATACTCCCATAAAATATTGTTAAAGTCAATAGAAACAGAATAGAAATGCACAGGTTGGTTTTGTTTTATGTTCTTAAACAAGATATAATTTAATTATGGCTAAAGGTAGAGATAGACAAAAGAAAGAAACAAAAAAACCTAAGAAGGGTAAAAAGAAATAACTAAGTTAATTGATAATTTTTTTTGTAGAAGTTGTTCAAGGGTCTTTTAAAATAAGATAGATTTTTTATATAATATGAATTAATTAATAAATCAACAAATGAGTTTTTATTTTTATTTTTAAAAAGGTATAATTAAGTAAATAATCATAGTCCTATTTTGGACTTTTAAAAAATATGGATAATGAAGTTATAGAGATATATAAAGAAGAAAGACCTTGGGGAAACTTTGAAAGGTTTACTCAAAATCAAGTAACCACAGTTAAGATTATAACTGTCATGGGAGGGGAGAAATTAAGTTTGCAGTTCCATAAACGAAGAAATGAATTTTGGAGAATTCTTTCTGGTGAAGGAATTGCGACTGTGGGTGATGAAGATGTTGAAGTAAGCCAAGGGGATGAGTGTCATATTCCTATTGGTGTTAAGCATTGTATTGAAGGTAAAAATAAAGGAGTAATCTTTCTTGAAATTTCTTTTGGTGATTTTGACGAGGAAGATGAAGTTCGTTTAGAGGATAAATATGGTCGGGAAAAAAATTAGTAAAAAACTTTTTAATTTGGGCTGTACAGTACCTAATTACCTTTATGAAGGTGAACAGGTTAGGTATTATGGAAGTCCAACTATTGGGGTTGCCTTTTTAAAGAAAGGTAAGGTTTGGTTGGATGAAGGTGATGTTGTCTTAGAGCCTAGAGAAGATTTTTTTGATAAAGGTAATTTGACCGTGATGGAAGCTGTTTTAACAACTGATGGAATTATGGTTGTCTATGATAGTTCTTCACGTGAGAAGAGGGGTATGGTTCAACTTTGTGTGGGGGTGGCATTTTTTGATCAAGCTGACCCAACTAAACTTATTCAAAGAAATGAATTTCCACTTTATCAGTATGACCTTAAGACTTTAAGATATGTGATTCCAGATAAAGCTTTTCAGGATGATGATAAATTAGTTTTAAATTGGAAAAATGGTTTTGGTAATAAAATTGAGGCTAGGATACCTCATCCTTATTTATATTTAGATGATGGTAATAGTCGGAAACCAAGGAAAATTGAAAAGCAATTTGAGGTTAACCGGAATCCTAATAACCCTATTATAGAACCACAGGTGGAAAATGATTGGGAAGCTAAAGCTACTTTTAACCCAGCGGCTTTGGATGTTGGGGAAAAAGTTCATCTCTTATATAGAGCTATTGGTAATGATGATGTGTCTGTATTGGGTTATGCCTCTAGTAAGGATGGTTTTAATATTGATGAGAGATTAAGTCAACCTGTTTTTTTAAATAATAAAAATGTTAAGGAACTATGCAACGATTTAAAAATTGGGAAGTCTCCCATTTCTTATGTTTCTGGTGGGGGAGGAAACGGAGGATGTGAAGATCCTCGCCTAACTTTAATTGATGATAAAGTTTACTTAACCTATACTGCTTTTGATGGTTGGGGTTCCTTGAGAATGGCTCTTTCTTCAATTAGTTTAAAGGATTTTCTTGATAAGGAATGGAACTGGGAAAAACCTATTATGATTTCACCTCCGGGGGAGATTCACAAAAATTGGGTTCTTTTTCCAGAAAAAATTGACGGAAAGTTTGCTGTTTTACATAGCGTTAATCCTGAGATTTTAATAGAGTATCTTGATGATTTAGAATTTAAAGGAGAGAATAATCATATTAAAAGTTTTTTTAGTTCAGCAAAGAGTAAGGGTCGATGGGATAGTTGGGTAAGAGGAGCCGGGCCTCCTCCTATTAAGACTGACAAGGGATGGCTGTTGATCTATCATGCAATGGATGTTTATCGTGATCCTAACCGTTATAAATTAGGAGTAATGCTTCTAGATTTAGATGATCCTCAAAAGATAATTGCTAGAAGCAGAGAACCGATTTTAGAACCGGATGAATCTTATGAAAATGACGGCTGGAAGGCTGGAGTCTCATATTGTTGTGGGGCTGTGGTGAGGGGTGAAAAATTACTGGTATACTATGGAGGAGCTGATACAGTTTCGTGTATGGCGGAAACTGATTTAAATCAATTTATTGATAAACTAATTAAAACAGAGAAGCCGAAAATTAAAAGAATTAGAAAAAAGCTAAGAGTTAAATAAATTATGTTTGTATTGAAACGTTCAAAAAATAATCCTATTCTGTTACCTGTTCGGCAACATAATTGGGAGGCATTTGCTACTTTTAATTGGTCACCTCTTCAAGATGGGGATACCTTGCATTGTTTATACAGAGCCATGTCTTTACCCGATCCTATGAATGATGGTTCTACTGCAGGAACATCTGTAGTTGGTTATGCTAAGAGTAAAGATGGAATTGAGTTTGAAGATAGAAGACCTTTGGTAGAGCCAGAAGAAGAGTGGGAAAAATTTGGTTGTGAAGATCCTCGAGTGACTAAACTTGATGGTAAATATTTTATTTTTTATACAGCTTTGTCTAAGTATCCTTATCAAGCTGAAAATATAAAAGTGGCGGTAGCCATCTCTAAAGATTTTGAAAAAGTTGATGAAAGACATTTAGTGACACCTTTTAATGCTAAAGCTATGGCGATGTTTCCAGAAAAGGTAAATGGTAAATTCACTGTTATTTTTGGTGTAAATACAGACAATCCTCCTGCTAAGATTGCTATTGCTCAATTTGATAAAGAAGAAGATTTATGGAATGAGGAGAAATGGAAAGATTGGTACGAAGATCTAGACAAGCATACTATTGATCCAAGAAGAACAGATACTGATCACGTGGAAGTAGGGGCTGCACCTTTAAAAACAGAACATGGTTGGTTATTAATTTATTCTCATATTTATAATTATTTTGGTGGTGGTCAAAGAATTTTTGGAATCGAAGCTTTATTACTTGATCTTGATAATCCTAAAAAGATTATAGGAAGGACAAAAAGTCCTATTATGGTTCCAGAGTTGATCTATGAAAAGTATGGGCATTTGCCAAATATAATTTTCCCATCTGGGGCAATTATTAGAGAAGGGAATGTTGAAATTTATTATGGAGGAGCAGATACAGTTTCTTGTCGAGCTAAAGTTAATTTGAATAATTTAATTGACAGTATGATTCCTGGATTGGTGGCTGAGAAAATTAAGAGATTCGAATATAATCCAATTTTATTACCAATACCAGAGCATGCTTGGGAAAGTGAATATGTATTTAATCCTGGAGCAATTGATTTGGAGGGGAATGTCTATATTTTGTATCGAGCCATGGGTAAAAACAATATAACCACTGTTGGTCTGGCTATTAGCCAAGATGGTATGCATATTGATGAAAGATTGGATGAACCTATTTATGTACCAAGAGAATCATTTGAATCGAAAGGCTGTGAGGACGCTCGTATCGTGGAAATAGAAGGACGTCTTTATATGAGTTATACAGCTTTTGATGGGGTTAATGTTCCAAGAATAGCTATTACTTCAATTTCAACAGAGGATTTTATTAATCATCAGTGGAATTGGGAAAAACCAACTTTGATTTCCCAAGCGACTTTAATGGACAAAAATGCTTGTATTTTACCTGAAAAAACTGAGAATGGTTTTATGATTTATCATCGGATGGGTCAAAGTATTTGTTACGATTTTGTTAACAGTCTAGATTTTTCCAAAGAACAATTAAACAAATGCACTCAGTTGTTATTACCTCGGTTTGGGATGTGGGATAGTAAAAAAGTTGGTATTTCAGCTCCACCATTTCGCTGTGAAGTGGGTTGGATTCTTTTATATCATGGTGTGGGGGAAGATGATGTTTACCGAATAGGGGCGGCACTGTTTGATAAAGACAATCCGACTAATTTAGTGGCAACTACCTCGGCTCCAATTCTTGAACCGGAGTTTGATTATGAAAAGATTGGTCAGGTTTCTAATGTAGTTTTTCCTTGTGGAACCATTATGCGAGATGGGGTAGTATATATTTATTATGGAGGAGCCGATAGTGTTGTGGCAGGAGCGACTGTTAAAATTGATGATATAATTAAAATGTTTGATAATTTATGGACATATACAGACGGAAAGAAATAATAATATTTGATTTAGATAAAACTCTAGTTAAAAGTAAGAGTGATGTTGATAATGAAATGTCAGATCTTCTAGTAAAATTATTGGCTATAAAAAAAGTGGCTATAATTTCTGGTGGAGCTTTTCCACAAATAGAGGAGTCTTTGTTGTCAAAACTTAATTGTGAAGAAAAATTATTGTCTAATATTTTTATTTTTCCAACTAGTGGAACTAGTTTCTATAAATATATAGAAGGAGCTTGGAAATGTGTTTATTTAGAAGAATTAAATCAAGTTGAAAGAGACAGCATTATAAGTAACTTAAAGAAATCTCTTGATGAGGCTGGTTATAAGAAATCTAAGGTTGTTTATGGTGAAGTAATTGAAGATCGGAAGACTCAAATAACTTTTTCAGGTTTAGGTCAAGATGCTCCATTAAAAGAAAAATTACAGTGGGATCCAGATGGTGTTTTAAGAAGAAAAGTTATAGGAATTTTTGGTAAATATTTACCAGAGTTTGATGCTAAAATTGGTGGATCTACTTCTATTGATGTTAACAGAAAAGGTGTAGATAAGTCTTATGGTATTAAACAGATTGAGAAAAATTTAAACATTCCTATTGAAAAGATGATTTTTATTGGAGATACTCTTTTTGAAGGTGGTAACGATTATCCTGTAATTAGTACAGGAATAGATACTTTGGCTGTAAAAAATCCAGAAGAAACTAAAAAATATATAAAAGAGATGATTTTGTAGGTAGGTTTGTTGAATATTTGATGAGTTAATAGATTAGTCTTAAATAATTGTTAATTTATAAACAAAAAATCGGGAGTAAGAACTCTTGACTTTTTATATTTTGTTTTATTACTGGTGAAAAGATTTTATAATTTCTGTTCGTAGTAATTAAAAAGAGCTTTGACTCCGGCTAGATTTTTTCCCCAATCAGTATTTTCATGGGTTTCTAATTCTACGGTAATAGCTGGAATATTGATAGAAGCTAACCAACCTTCAGCATCTCCTGTAATTGGGTAGCTATCAAAGGAAGCAACAGCTTTATAATTGGCTGCTTCTGAATAGATATTCATAATGTTTAGAGTTTCAGGTAAAATTCCATTTTCACATTCTGAAGCATAAACAGCATTAGATTGGCTATGCCAAAAAACAACAGCTACTGGATTATTATCTAAAACAAAATTTTTAATGGCTTGAGCTTCTGGCTCAGAAAAAGCACTAGTACCAGCACTGACTGTTTGATTTCGCCATGTACTTTCTGGTTGCCATTTACAATCAAAGTTTCTATTAAGATCAACTTTGTGGGCGTTAAAACGTCCAGGGGATTGATCTTCTATTACTATATCTAGTGGTTTGAAGCGTCCATCTTTATTTGTTATTTTATATAAACCATCAGGGTTGGCTGAAGGAATGATTGTGACTGTTAAATTATTAGGTACTATCTCTGGATCGTTGTTTAAGTAATCAATCATTTCATAAGCTAGGAGAGTACTGTTCCATTCATAGCCACCGTGGATGCCACCAACAAAAACTAAATGTTTTTTACCGTCACCATAGGTAAAAGCCTCAATGGATCTACCTTCCACAGAAGAGCCTATGGAACTTTGTTTAGGGTAAGTATTAATTACCATAGCCGGTTCAATGGGTTGTTCAACTGGTTTGTTTTTTAGTAAAAAGAAAGTAGCTAACCCTCCTCCTAATAAAAAGAGGAAAATAATTGTTGTGGTTGTTTTATTCATTTAAGATTTTTTATTTCTTGTAATATTCTAAGATAGCTTCAATTCCAGCTTGGTTTTTAACCCATTCTGTATTTTTATGATCGGTTAATAAAACGCTAATGGCAGGGATATTTTTTTTAGCTAACCAATTAACCATATCACCTGTGATAGAGTAAGAATCAAATTCTTCATGACTAGTGTAGCTAGAAGCTTTAGCGTAGGCGCTGGTAAGTGCTTTGGTTTCAGCTGAAATTCCATTGTGGCAACTAGATGAGAAAACTCCACCGGCAGCACTATACCAAACTACAACAGCTTGAGGATCGTGATTTTCGATATAACTTTTCATTGCTTGGCTTTCTGATTCAGAGAAAACCTGGCTACCACCACTAACGGTTTTATTTTGCCAAGTTCCGCTAGTTTGCCAATCGCAGTCAAAGTTACGGTTAAGATCTACTTTGTTGGCATTAAAACGGCCATCAACAGCTTCTGTTTCATCTTTAGGTACATCAGTAAGACTAAATCGGGTAGAAGTTCCAACTACCTTGTTTAGACCATCTGGGTTAAGAACAGGGATGATGGTTACCTTAATATTGTTAGGAATAGCCTGAGGATTAGCTTCTAGATAATCGATAGCTTCGTAGGCGAGTAAAACAGTATTCCATTCGTAACCACCATGAATACCACCAACAAATAGGATTTCAGTATCACCGTCACCATATTGATAAAGAGAAATATCTTTTCCTTCAGTAGATTTACCAATGGTGGTTGGATTAGTTTGTTGAGGTGTAGAAGTAGCTACAACAACTGTCTGTTCTTCTGGTTGTTCAGGAATATTGGTTGTATTTTCGTAGATGTCTTTATCACTTGGTGATGATTTTGGAAGTAAGAAATAAAGGCCAAAACCAGCAACAACAATAACTAAAAGTGTAATAATTATATTTTTCACGTTATTTTTTATATTAATACTAATAAATAGCATTATATCACAAATAGCAAAATAACCAGAAATATTACTTTTTTAATGAAATTAAATCTTGAGTTAAGATTTTTTAAGGGAATCTCTAATTTCTTTGAGAAGAATAACCTCTTCTGATGATTTAGTTGGTTTAGTTTCTTCTTTTTTCTTTAAACTATTAATTTGTTTGATAACAATAAAAATAGCAAAAGCTATGATGATAAAATCAATCGTGGTATTTATGAAGATTCCATAATTAAGAGTTACAGCTTTAACTCCTTCGGAGGCTTCTTTCAAAATGATTGTTAGATTAGAAAAATCTACTCCACCTGTTAGAACCCCAATAGGTGGCATAACAATATCAGAGACAAAGGAACTAACTATTTTTCCAAAAGCTGTACCAATAACTATACCGACAGCCATATCGATGACATTACCTTTAATGGCAAACTCTTTGAATTCTTTTAACATAGGGTTTATAATTTTAGCTTATAATTTTTCAGTTTATTTTTTTAAGACTTATTAATGAGATTTTCTTAGCTTGTAGGTTGTGCTGTAAATACCACCTAAACTAATTAACATAAAGACTGCAAAGATTAGAGTACCAATCACTGGAATTAACTCAATAAGAGTTAAGACGATTACACCTCCGACTATAACCTTCCAATTGAAATGATAGGTATTTCTTTTCTTAATGACTTTTATTAACCAACTTCCAAAGGTTAGACTGGTTAGCGAGATAGCTAGTAAGATTGAAAGCATATAGACTAAACCTAAGATGATCCCTAACCATATTCCAACTAATGAAATCATTAGGAACACTATTATGACAGGAGTGATTATTAGAACAATTAAACTGATCAATAAGTTTTTCCAGAAGTTTGTTAAACTTTCTTTGATGGTTTTTTCTGTTATGTTTTTGAAAAGATAAAGTAGTATTAATCCAACTATGATAAGACCTCCTACCTTAACTAATATAGATAGGGAAATTAATACCAATATTATTGACATTAAAGTTCTTTTTCCTGAATCAGTGTCGAGCAAGTTTTTTTTATCGAGTATTGTAGTTTTACCTAATATAACAGCTCCTGAGTCTATTTCTATTTCACTCTTTGAGTTATATTCTAAATTACCATTAATTTTGGCCTGACTTCCGATTTTGATCTTGTTAGCTAAATTTATTTTTACATTTCCGTCTATTTCACCATTGATGATGACGATATCTCCACCAATAAAGGCATCTCCTGATACTTTACCTTGTATATCAATATTTCCACCTCCAACAAAAAGATCATCTCCAATCGAAGCTGATTCTGAGATAACAATATTTCCACCTCCAACAAAAAGATCATCTGCAACTTTGTTGTTTATCATGATACTTCCGCCTCCTCCGTGGATGCTTCCTTTGACTACACTGTTTATTATTAGAGTAGCTGCTCCTGAGAAGATTGTTCCACCCACTTCACCATTGATTGTTACTACATTTCCAGCGACATACAGATTTTTTTCGATAAGAGTGTCGATTGAAATCATGTTTCCAACTGTATATAGGTTTTTGATACCTTCTTCTTGTTTAACGTAAATATTCCCGTTATCTTTATCTGCTATACGAAAATTAGCTCCATAAACGTTATTGGTTAAAGGCAATAACATAATGGTTAATAAAGATAGGGCATAGAAGATCTTTTTTATTTGCATGTTTATAATTTAAGTTAATTTGTAATTGCTTGGTTTTAGTATAGCAAATTCTGGTCAAATGTTTAGGGATACTATCTAAAAGTAAAAACCATCTCATAAAGATGGTTTTTATACTTTTTATACTTTCTATATACTGGTGATTAGGCTCCTAGGAATTTAAGAAGTCCATGAATAAGAAAAACCGGCCAAATTAAGGCTTTTAAGAAGCCAAGCACTCCTAAACTAAAACTTGTTGCCACAGATATATAATAAATGATTGCCCCAATAAAGCCTAGTATGTAAACCATACCAGAATATCCTTCTCTACAACTTCCACAACTCATTTTTTTTATTCATACTTTTATATTATTGATTTATAAAAAATGTTTTGTTCTATAAGTTAAATTATATTAAAATTCGTCTTTTACTAACCAACCAATAATTTTACCGTTTAATATTGAAAATATAACAATATATAGGGATAAAACTACAGTAAAACTTAATCCGAAATAGTAAATCGTAACTGGTAGGAAAGGAATTTTTACATTTCGGTTATAAAGGAAGACTGCTAATAAAGAATTTTTCATTCCTCCTTTTTTCAGTTCTCCTAATAGTGGGAAAAAGACGTAGGGTGGGCCTGAAAAAAGAATACCGGAAATTATTGCATACAACCATCCTTTGATTCCTGATTTAGCTCCTAAATATTTTCTTATTCTATCTTTGGTAAAATATAAATTTACTAAAATCATTGTTGCAAAGATAATAGTTAAAATTGGAACTATTTTAATAAACATCTGTAAAAAATTGAGAAAAGCTTTTTCAGTAATAGAAAAGTTTAATAGGGCAGTCGCTGAATAAATTATTAAAACAATTATTAAAAATTTTACGCTTCCACTTATTTTGTTATGATTTTTTATTTTATCCATTATGTAAAAAAGTTAAAGTTGAAATAACTAAAATAGAAATAATAATTGCAAAAATAAAATTAAGAATATTTCTTACAATAGCAAACTTTTTACCTAAAAATTTTGTTTCTAATGGCAACATGGCAACTCCGACTGTTGTCCAAGTCATAATAAAAGCAGTGATAGCTATCAAGCTAATTCCTTCTTTTAACAATTCTCCTCCGACAATGTAACTTGTTATTGGTATACCAAATGAAAGGCTTCCTGCTAAAGCTCCAATTAAAGGATCTAATATTGGATTGTTAGTAAATAGTTTTGAATAGTAGCTATTAGCAAAGAGGTTTATCAAATTAATCAAAAGTAGCATTCCTATTATAATTGGTAAGAAATTTTTTAATGCTTTTAATGCTTTAAGAAAGGACATTTTTAAAGTGGTTTGTTTACTTATAGAATTCATGATTTTATTGTACCATTAATTAGTTTTGGATTCATAAAGGTATTGCTTGGTAGGGGTGTTAAAAAATATCGCTTAACAAAGCGATATTTTTTAATGGTTCCAGTAGAATCTGGCTACTTTTACGTATATTATCTTCTAAATTGGTTCATAGATAGGAATAATTGATTTCCCATTAACAATAATATCAATACAATTAGCTGAACCATTACCACAAATCTCAACTACTTTTTGTCCAGTAAATCGATAGGAAGCAAAGATTTCCATAAAAGAGTTAATTCCATTATTATAATACTGATTAAAAGTAAGAGGGTTTGGTTCTAAAATTAGATGGTTTGTGGTTTCATCTCCAGGTGATTCTGGTAAAGATGTTAATGCATCAGAAGTAAAGATAATGTCATTGAGATAACCATTCCAAGAAGTTACTTCTAATTCAACAGAGGGTATTGTGATAGCACTACCACCTTTAAATTCAATTTCTACTTCAAGTGGATCACCTGAAAATGTAAATTTAGGAAGAGGTGTAAATGTAGCTGTTGTTTTCAAACTAGGTTCTTCATGATAACAAGTTAAAGTATAAGCTGTTTCTTCCATGATAATTTTATTTATCTCGTAATTAGAGACAATTGCACATGTTGCTTCAGAAGAACAAGCTGTTGCGGAAAATCCAGTATCACTTTCAATTTCACACTTTACTACATTTTCTGTTTTCCATTCAGCTTTTGGATTATGGCCTGTTTTTGTGTCTAGAACTTTAAAACTATTAGGGATAATAGCTGGTGGATTAGCTACAATTTTTACAGCATGACTTATCGGACAAGTAGCAGTTCCTCCGTAACCATTAAAGGTGCCTGCATAAGTAATATCTTGTGTAGTAGCTACGGTTGGATTGATTGTATTAGTACCCCCCTCTACAGGATTAGCATTACCACCTTCATTATCAATGGAACCAGACTGGGCATAGGTTGATGTCCATGTTAGATTCAGAGGATCACCCGACAATACCAAAGTTTTATCGGCAGATAGAGTACAGGTAGGCGGGGTTGAGGTGACAACTACTCCAGTTCCACCGTTAGTTATACAAGTCCCTTCATCACCATCATTGTTTTTAACAGTAAATGTACAAGACTCTGTTCCTGTTTTACTGATATCAAAATCAAAAATAACTGCCGGACTGACAGGACTATTTACAGGAATAGAACCATAATTTGCTCCACCTGTAATAGGTCCAGTACAAGTATATTTGATGTCACTAGCATTTTGGGAACTCCAAGTTAAAGTACTTGAACCTGGAGCTGTAATTGAAGTTGGATCGAAATTGGCCGAACAAGAAGGTTTAACTACGGATACAGAAACCTTATATTCACATTTTTTTGCTGCATTATCTATAGCTGAATAAACCCAAGGAGTATCAATTGTCAAATCAGTACTCTCTTCTGTATCATAGGCTTCATGATTGGCTGGAATAGAACCTGTACAAGAATAAGTATTTGATGTTGATGTTTTATATTGACATTTTGTTGCTGTATCTGAAGCAGATAATGTCCAAGCAGTACTAGTTGTCAAATCAGTACTCTCTTCTGTATCATAGGCTTCATGATTGGCTGGAATGGAACCTGTACAAGAATATGGTGATATCTTATATTGACATTTTGTTGCTGTATCTGAAGCAGATAATGTCCAAGCAGTGTTAGTCGTCAAACCAGCACTTTCTTCTATATCATGGGCTTCATAACCGGCTGGAATAGAACCTGTACAAGAATATAGTGAAGGAATAACGTTTATTGTTTGTGAGCAATATGCTCTTTCTCCGCACATTCTCATAGGGTTAAAACTACCAAAAGTTGCATTATAGGTAGTGGTTACTGCAGGAGAAATGATTTTTGAACCATCAGGTGATACTTCACCAATTCCGTTGTCAATTCTAGCAAATGCAGCTCCTGTAGATTCCCATGCCAAAGTTGTACTTTCCCCGCTATTTATAGAAGTTGGAATACCCCACATATTACAAGAAATAATAACATGAACAGTTATTGACTCCTCAACTTCTATATCTCCTATTTTACCGGTCAATACATATCTAGTTGTTACCAAAGGAGTTAACCATATAGAACCATTGCCACTAACACTTCCAACTTCAGTTAATATTGCACTGTCTATACCACCAAGTTCCCATGCTAAATTTACACTTTCTCCATAATTTATGGAGGTCTCGTTTGCTCCTAATGCAACACAACTTGGGTTAACAAACGCAGCCCAGGAATCTCCAATAATATCCTTTGACCATACATAATCTTGTTGTAAATACGAACACTTTTGATTACCAGAAAAACCTTTTCCGTTTACATTATCTATCGTATTATTTTTATATATTTCAAGAGTGTAAGCGTCACCTCCTCCTGATAAATGGGGATGAATACCTAAGTTATTTGAACCACTAAAACTACCGTCTTTTATATCACTCCATCCTGATGGCCAAACACTATAATATTGTCGCCATTGAATAGAACCACCGTGACTTGCAACAGCATAATTTGCGCATCCTTTCCATGTCTCTGTTATATTTCCTCTATTAAAAGTGTAAGCTCCAATTTGCATAATTCTCTTAGAAGTAAGGGATGGACAACTCACATATGTGTGGAAAAAAATAGTTTTATTATATAATAAAATTCTCTCGTTTGTATCAGGATCAATAGCAGAAATCTTAATAGAATTATTTCCATCATTTAAATATGTGTCGTCTATAGCTATAGCGAAACCGCATTTTTTAGATAAACTGTTACATGTAGCATTAACAACTTCTTTGTTTGTATACCCAGTTCCATAAGTAGCAGTTTTAGAATTATTATAAACAACCTCTAAAGAAACATTCTCTTCGTTGTTAGTATCGGTTGGATCGTAAACATAACCGTAAATTCTAGGTACATAGTCACCAAGCAATGTCTTGCCAAATGATATTGATCCTATCGGAGTTTTATTCAAATCAACATCTTCTTCTTCACATTTTTCTCCAGAACATTCAAAACCATTTGGACAATCACTAACTGCTGAACACTCTTCGCAACATTCAGTTATATATCCACTAAAATTATACCAATCAGTTGAACAATAAGAATCCCAACCACAGGCATCATACCACCAAGATCCGTCACAACAGGCTTCATCATGATATGGATTATCATTAAAATTTCCACAAAAACTTACGCATCCACCAGTTCCAGAAACAACAGCAGCTTCTGCGGTCAAAATTCCTCCTGACAATATACAGAGAACAATCATTGTTGTTAATAAACTTATGGTAATTTCTTTTAAAGAAAATTGTTTAATTGTTTTTTTCATAAACATAATAATTTATTTTTATTCATATATTACACTTAATATACTTTTTATAGTCCCGTCAGAATTTATAATAATGGAAATCTGGCTTCCTTCATTAAAATAGGATAAGTCGATTTCTTCTTCTACAATACTTTCTAAATGTTTTGGATCACTAAGTGTCATTTTTTTAAGAACAATGTCCTTTGACATTTCAAGTGATGATATATTTTCTTCACCTTCTTCTTGAAAATATAATAAATTATTTTCTACTTTTTCAAAAGTACCGATGATAACTTCTTTTTCTTCCTTTTCATTACTGAGCACATCTTCTTTAGGAACCTGATCACTCATAAAGTTATCAATATTATTAATGAGTTCCATTTTATGGTTTGGTTGATTTTGATTATTACCTATAGGGTTATATAAAAAATAACCAACAGCTGCAGCAATTATTACAATAGAAATTATTATTGTAAAAATAAGTGTCTTTTTATTCATAATTCTCTTTTTTTGTCATATTTTTATATTACTCCGCACCGCCATTGCTGTCAATACCGCAACTCAAGTCTCCAGCAATTCGCATTATGGCCTCGCCTCCTGCCGCCTTGCGCGGCAGGGGCGGGAGATTGGCT
>Ga0208648_1001950_pt1 | contig 15309 bp, 11 predicted proteins | sample AntAceMetag02UKL_FD_184772 | JGI IMG/M metagenome (GOLD analysis project Ga0208648, IMG submission 184772) | Saline lake microbial communities from Ace Lake, Antarctica - Antarctic Ace Lake Metagenome 02UKL (SPAdes) (version 2) | ecosystem: Environmental > Aquatic > Non-marine Saline and...
TAATCGGAGTGATTATTTTGCTGAATGCTGGAATTGGATTTGTGCAAGAATATAAGGCCGAAGAAATTATTGAAAAATTGCGAAAAAGTTTGAGATATAAAGTTTTAGTTTTAAGAAAAGGGGTACAAAGGGAAATTGACTCGAAGTTTTTAGTGCCTGGAGATATTGTATTATTGAACGAAGGGAATAAAATTTTGGCTGATTGTCGGATTTTAAGCTTAGAGAATTTGCAAGTTAATGAGGCTGTTTTGAGCGGGGAGAGTTTTCCAGTTGATAAATTAGCTGAAATTTTGGAAGAAGATGTAATTTTGGCGGACAGAAAAAATATGATTTATGCTGGAACGACTGTCGTTCGCGGAAAAGCGACAGCCGTTGTTGTTGAAACTGGGCATAAAACTGAACTTGGAAAATTGGCTGATTTGGTACAAAAAACCGAAGATGAAATTATGCCACTAGAACAAAAGATTAATATTTTTTCTCGCAATATTTCAATCGTAATTTTAATAATTGTTATATTTGCGTTTATTGTTGGAATTTCGGTTGGAATTGAAATTATTGAAATGTTTTTGGTCTCGGTAAGTTTGGCCATCGGTGCGATTCCCGAAGGGCTGCCCGCCATTATTGCAATTAGTCTGGCGGTTGCAATAAAGCAAATGTATAAAGTTAACACATTGATTCGACGATTACCTGCTGCCGAAACATTAGGTCGTGTGACAATGATTTGTACCGATAAAACTGGAACACTGACAGAAGAATCTCTGACCGTAGATAAGATTTATGCAAGAAGTAATTTTTCTATTGAGAATTTGAAAAATATCAATAGTAATATTAGGCAGATTCTCAAGATTGGAATTTTATGTAATAATGCGCGAGATGAAGCGGACAATGTTTTAGGGGATCCGACTGAGGCTGCTTTGATTAAAGTTGCAAAAAAGTTTGGTTTAGGCAAAAAGATTTTGACTGAGAAAAATATTAGAGTTAAAGAATTCGCTTTTGATTCGACGAGAAAAATGATGTCCATTATTAGGAGTGATGGCGAGATTAGAACAAGCTATGTTAAGGGTGCACCAATGTTTGTTTTGAACAACTGCACTAAGGAATTGGTTGATGGGAAGATTTTATTGATGACAGCAAAGAGGAAAAATGAATTGGCAAAAATTTCAAAAGAAATGGAGAGTTCGGGATTAAGAGTTCTTGGATTTGGATTTAAACAATTGGCCATATCTAATAAAGATATAGTAAATATAAATCAGAAAAAAGCGGAAAATCATTTGGTGTTTGCCGGATTTATGGGAATGATTGACCCACCGAGGAAAGAGGTTGCTGATGCAATTAAGAAAGCTATTGCGGCTGGAATTGGCATTAAAATTATTACTGGTGATTCGGCCTTCACCACAAAAACGATTGCTGAAAAGATTGGACTAAAAGGAGAAGTTATCGAGGGGAAAGAGTTAGATAAATTAGATGAAAATGATTGGTATAAGGTTGTTCGGACAAAAACTATTTTTGCGCGTATTACACCTCAGCAGAAATTAAAGGTTGTTGAGATTTTGAAAAAGCAAAATGAGACAGTTGCCGTTACTGGAGATGGCGTTAATGATATTTTGGCATTGAAACGGGCAGATATTGGAATTGCAATGGGAGTTCGAGGAAGTGATGTTGCTCGAGATTCTTCCGATATGATTTTGCTCGATGATAATTTTGCATCCATTATTAAAGCGGTTCGGCAAGGACGCCGAGTATTTAATAATTTGAAAAAATCAATTAAATTTTTGTTAGCGGCAAATGTTGGGGAAGTGATTGTTGTTATTTTGGCTTTGATGTTTGGATTGCCCCTCATCTTTTTGCCACTTGCTATTTTATGGATGAATCTTGTAACAGATAGTTTACCGGCATTAGCACTGGCTGTTGAGCCAGCTGGAAAGGGTATTATGAAACGCGGTCCAAAGAGTGGTGGTTTGCTTTCTGGAATTTGGAAGTCGATTGTGGTTGCCGGATTTTTGATGGTATGTTCTTCTCTCTGGATTTTTAATTATGGTTTGACCAACTTTGGAATTGATGTCGCAAGAACAATGGCAATTAGTACGGCTATTTTCTTTGAATTGTTTTTTGTGTTTTCATGTAAATCAAGTAGAAGTTTATTCGCTACAGGAATTTTGAATAATAAATATTTAATTTATGCTATTCTAATTTCGGGTAGTTTGCATTTGGGATTGATTTATTCTGAACTAGGTTCTATGTTCGGATTTGTGACTTTGACTAGTTGGCAATTAGGCATGAGTGTTTTATTTGGATTAAGTGGATTAGTTGTATTTGAGGGGTGGAAGATTGGAAATAATTTGTTTCCTAGTCGTCAGTAAAAATGTTTTTTGTTAAACGACAGATTTATAAACGGATTTTTGCCAGTAATATTACAAAATGATAACTTTGGAGATAATATCCAAAGCTTCAATTGATAATTTTGAGGCTAGAATGAGCGCCCGATCACTGAATCGAGTGTGATGATGATTAATTCTAGTTATGTCTTAAAGCAATGGAGCGATCTTTCTAAATAAAATATATTCGTGCGAATGTATAAATTAATTTAGATATTTTTAATTGTTTTAATTATTAGTAGCAAATTCCAAGAGGTTACCTTTAATCTTTTGGAAGCAAAAGGGTTTGAAATTTTAATTTCATAAATAAACATTTTTGTTTAATTCCAGTTTATCCTGCTGGAGGATGCAGCTATTTGGTTTGGGTTTAGACATGCAAGTTTTTTGCCGTCGTAAGATAGGTGAAAGCAAACTGCTCAGTAACACGTAGATAATCTACCCTTGAGTGAAGAATAAGCACGGGAAACTGTGTCTAACACTTCATAGGGGATTCGACCTGGAAAGGTATTTCCCTGAAACTCGTGCTCAAGGATGAGTCTGCGGATGATTAGCTTGTTGGTGGGGTAACTGCCTACCAAGGCAATGATCATTACGGGCTCTTAGCGGAGTTGCCCGGAGAAGGAATCTGAGACACTATTCCTAGCTCTACGGAGTGCAGCAGTCGCGGAACTTTTACAATGCACGCAAGTGTGATAAAGCGAACCAAAGTGTTCTTCGTATAGAAGAACTTTTTCTTACTGTAAAAATGTAGGAGAATAAGGACTGGGAAAGACTGGTGCCAGCCGCCGCGGTAATACCAGCAGTTCAAGTTGCATCCCTTTTTATTGGGTCTAAAACATCCGTAGCTTGCCGTTTAAGTCTCTTGTGAAATCCTACGTCTCAAGCGTAGGGCTTGCAGGAGATACTGAGCGGCTAGAGATCGGTAGACGTAAGGAGTACGCTGGAGGTAATGGTAAAATATGTTAATCTTCGGTGGACTAACAATGAGCGAAGGCACCTTACGAGGACGAATCTGACAGTGAGGGATGAAGGCCAGGGGCGCAAAACGGATTAGATACCCGTGTAGTCCTGGCAGTAAACACTGCTCACTAAACATCGGGCCCTCTTCGGGAGGATTCGGTGCTGAAGCGAAGGCGAAGAGTGAGCTACCTGGGAAGTATAGTCGCAAGATCGAAACTTAAAGGAATTGGCGGGGAGACATACAACGAGTGACGCGTGCGGTTCAATTAGATTTTACACCGTGAACCTCACCAGGAGCGACAGCAGGATGAAGGTCAGTCTGAAGGGCTTACCTGACACGCTGAGCGGAGATGCATGGCCGACGTCAGCCTGTGCTGTGAAGTGACCTGTTAAATCAGGTAACAGGCGAGACCCGTGTCGATAATTACTACAGAAATGGGTACTTTATCGAGACTGCCTTGGTAACAAGGAGGAAGGTGCGGGCTACGTTAGGTGAGTACGTCCCTAATCCCCTGGGCTACACGCGCGCGGCAATGGTATGTTCAAATGGATGCGACTCCGAGAGGAGAAGCTAATCCCCTAACGCATATCTCAGTCCAGATTGAGGGTTGCAACCCACCCTCATGACGATGGAATTCGTAGTAATCGGGTATTAGCACTGCCCGGTGAATAAGTCCCTGTCTCTTGCACACACCGCCCGTCAAACCAACCGAGTTATGTAGGGGTGAAGCCCTTTTTGGGAAGAACCTTTTCATGACAAGGTAGGTTAAGTCGTCACAAGGTATCTGTAGGGGAACCTGCAGATGGATCACCTCCTATAAATTTTATCGAGGAGAAATCTTTCGAAGTAAATTTTTAAATTATATTAAGCGGTTAGAATTAATCATCAGTCTCATCATTTTGTATCTGGTGCGAGAAAGATTATGCGCCAGTAAAACGGGCCCGTAGTCTAGTGGTAGAATACCTCGCTTGCACCGAGGATACCCGCGTTCGATTCGCGGCGGGTCCATTCCGAAAAGAAATTATATTCACCCCTCTTTTGGGAATGAAGAAGCAGAGTAGCTTCTAAAAAAACTGACGATGAACCGAATTCAGCGACGCTGGTTTGGGGAGTTTGAGAATAGTCTGGCGACAGACATTATATTCAATGAGAACAGTATAAGAAATTCACTAAAGACACTTCCCTCTTTTAGAGGGAGGTAAATGATTTGATTAAATCAAAGTGAAGAAGGATAGATTCTATGAAACTATTAGATGGATAGCTTGGCTTAAATTTTGATGAAGGACGTGGCAAGCTGCGATATGCTCGGGTGAGGTGCATGCAACCTTTGACCCCAAGATTTCCGAATGCGAAACGTGTTTATGCCGAGAGGCAGAGTCACGCCGGGAATTGAAACATCTTAGTACCGGCAGGAAAAGAAAATAATAATGATTCCCTTACTAGCAGCGAGCGAAAAGGGAAGAGGGCAAGCTGAATCTGCTTTGGAAACGAAGTTAGAGATGTGGTGAGATATAATGTCTAAGTGCTTGAGTTGAAGTGTTCTGGAAAGGACCGCTTTAGAGGGTGATAGCCCCGTAGACGAAGAGTATATGACAGTTCTTAAAAGAGTAGGGCGACTTGGATTAGTCGTCTGAATATGCGAGAATTAACTCGTAACCCTAAATAGTAATTTAAGTCCGATAGCGAACGAGTACCGCGAGGGAAAGCTGAAAAGTACTCTCACAAGAGAGTTAAAAGACTTGAAATCTAATAGTTACAAAATAGCTACGGCTTTACGGAGTTGTAGCGTGCGTTTTGAAGAACGAGCCAGGGAGTTTATTTGTGTGGCAAGGTTAATTAAGGAAGCCGAAGGGAAACCGAGTACGAAATTGCGTTAGTCACACGGGTAAGACCTGAAGCCAGATGATCTATTCCTGAGCAGGCTGAAGTTTTTTGAAAGAGAAATGGAGGGCCGAACCGTTGTTACGTGCATGTACTCGGATGACTTGGGAATAGGGGTGAAAAGCCATTCTAATCTGGCGATAGCTGGTTCCTGCTGAAATATGCCTAGGTATAGTTCGGTGTAGTTCGTTTACGAGGTAAAGTACAGATAAGTTTTGCAGGGTTTTATAACTACGGAAACTTTTCTAACTCAGAACTTGTAAACTGCGTAGCACCGGAAACAGCGACGGTATGTAAGATACTGTTACGAAACCCGAACAAGGGAGCCCGAAGTTAAGGTCCCAAAATATTTGCTAAGTGTAACGAAGGGAGTCATTATTCTGAGACAGTGGGGATGTAGGTCTAGAAGCCGCCATCATTTAAAGAAAGCGTAACAGCTCACCCATTGAGAATAGTGGCCTCGAAAATGGACGGGGCTAAAGCAAGTTACCGATACTTCGGATACATCCAGTTGGATGTTATGGTAAGCAGGCGTATTAGTTGCGCAGAAGTTTCAACGTAAGTTGGAGTGGAGCGACTAGTAATGCGAATCCTGGTGTGAGTAGGATCTGATCTTTCTGAGAACCGAAAGACGTCGAAAGAGTACGGTTTCCTTGGCACTATCAATTAGCCAAGGGTTAGTCTGCACCTAAGTCGCACCTTAACTGAATGTGGCGACGGGGAACAGGTTAATATTCCTGTACTTACTGTTTTCGTTAAGTTTTTGAATCGCTTTCGGATAGGTGGAATACCGAGAGGTATAAGGAACGAGAATTTTATGGATTGTAATGAAGAGAATTTTAAGAATCGTCCTGAATCTGCTGAGTCCAAGAGTCAGTGAAAAGTTCAAGAAATAGAAAGCAGTGAGCAGTACCAAGAACTGGCACTGGTACTCTAGCTGAGAAGGCTAAGACGTGAAGGGTTAATCAAGTTAAGGGAATTCGGCATAAATAGTCCCGTATCTTCGGTAGAAGGGATGTCTATTCTTTTGTATGATTCATTGTATGGGGGAGTAGATCTCAGTAACAAGGATGGCACGACTGTTTACCAAAAACGTAGCTGAGCGCAGCTCCGAAAGGACAAGTATGCTCGGTGAAGTCTGCCCAGTGGTGGTGTCTAAACACAGGTTTCAACCTGTCGAAAGCCCATCAAACGGCGGGCCTAACTATGAGGCTCTTAAGGTAGAACGTTGCCTTACGGCTTGCAAGAAATTGTAAGACGCTTCAAGCATCATAGGGTAAACAAGGACTATAAAATCGAATTAAAGCCATGAGAAGAAAATCAAGCTATATGCTGGAAACTCCGAGAATCTCACTATACAACGACAACTAAAATTTAAGTAGTTGGATCGCGTGAAAATTAGATGAGTGCGGACAATCAGCAGGAAAGACTAAATGCTTCGTGGATCGTCGGATTTACCGACGGAGAAGGATGTTTTCACATCTCTCTTAATAGACTCCTGAAAATGAGTTTAGGATGGCAAGTTCTTCCAGAATTTAGAATTGTTCAAAATGAGAAAGACGAAAAAGTTTTATATGAAATCAAAAATTATTTTGGTTTTGGAAATGTAAGAGTTAATCGAACTGATCATCATGGAACAAGAAAAGAATTCAAGGTTAGAGGTTTGGAAAATTTAAACAAAGTCGTAAAATTTTTTGAGAAGAATCCGTTAAGGACTTCAAAGAAAAAAGATTTTGAGTTATTTTCTGAAGTTATTCATATGATGAATAACCAAGAACATTTAACAAAGGAAGAACTTGATAAAATTGCTAAGCTCGTTAGCGAGATGAATAGAAAACCGCGATTAAAGTATTTAGAATCCTCAGAGACTAATACGCTTGACACAAGAAATTGTGAAGATAGAGTCCGAACTTTATAGCGATATAAAGAGTTGAGATATCAATTGAAAAAATCTCAGAATAACAAATTGAGCGTAATGCCTTGTCATCTGAATGGTGACGTGCATGAACGGCGTAACGATGTTGTCACTGTCCCTAACTTGCACCCTCCGAAATCATTTACCGGTGAAAAGGCCGGTGTCGTCTAGTGGGAAGCGAAGACCTTGTAGACCTTTACTGCAACCTGTTGTTGTGAACTTATTATGATTGCCCAGAGTAGGTAGGAGCGTTGAAGCCTGAATTCCGGTTCAGGTGGAGCAAAAGTGTAACACTACCCAATTTTAATAGGTCCACTAACCTTACTGGGACAGCAATTGGCGGGCAGTTTGGCTGGGGCGGCACCCCGCAGAAAAGATATCTGTGGGGCCCAAAGACAAACTCATCCAGTTCGGAAATCTGGAGTAGAGTGTAAAGGCAAAAGTTTGTCTGACTGTATTCTCAAAAGCAAGGAATACAGGAATGAAAGTTGGGCTTAACGAACCATCGATGATTTTTAATGGATCACGATGATGTCAGAAAAGGTACCTCAAGGATAACAGGCTTGTCGCCCCCGATAGTTCACATTGACGGGGCGGTTTGGTACATCGCTGTCGGCTCTTCCTATCCTGGATGTGCACAAGCATCCAAGGGTGTCGGAGTTCACGCATTAAAAGGGATCGTTAGCTGGGTTAAGAACGTCGTGAGACAGTTTGTATGATATCTACTAGATGTGTCGTTGTTTGAGTGGAAGGACCCTCCAGTACGAGAGGAACGTGGGTTCGGAGCCTCTGGTCTACCAGTTGTTATGAGCAGGCTGGGCAGCTACGCTCTACCCGATAAGCGCTGAAAGCATCTAAGCACGAAGCGGGCCGCAAAACGAAACAACATAAGCCGCAGTAAAAGACTGCGTTGATAGAGACGGAATGTAAGCATTGAGCTTTCGCGATTTGTTCAGTTCGCGTCTACTAAAAGCTACAAATATTTATCTATACTTCACTTTGAAGTTTGAAATAGAATGTCATCTTGGGCAACTGAGATGTATTTGAAAGAGAAAGCAAATCTAGATTTAGTGAATTTCTTATACTGTTCTTATTATGATATAATTTTTTGGAAAGTTATTTATAAGCTGGAAGTGTAGAATAATTATAGAAATTAATTTTGAAAAATAAAATATATTAGAAAGGAGGTGTAAAATGAAAAAAGAGTTGAATAAAAAAATAAAGAAGATGGATATTTTTGATATTGGCTTAATTAAGTTGGCTGTTGCTAGTGGCGTTTTGTTTTTAGTAACAATTTGGCCTGCTGCAATGAATTGGGTAATCTCTGTAAATCCGTGGTACTTCTTTGCTGCGTTTGTAATATTCGCTATAAGACCTGTATATAGATATTGGATAGAGTAAATATCTAAAATAAATTTAAATTAATTGAATATTTTATAAATTCTATTATATCTTTTGTAGAATAATAGAATTTATAAAACTCTTTCTAGTTTGTGTCCTTTATGAAAAAAAATCCTAAATTAATATTGGGTGTCGGGGAATCTTCTCTCTTAGAAGAAATTAGTGATTATTTTTATTTTAATGAAAAAGATTATTTTTTTATTTGTGGCATGGCAGAAAATACTACCGAGGCCGTAGATGCAATTGATAGTGAATATTATTCTGGTGTTTTTATGCCCTCTCTTATTTTGCCATATGGAGAAAAAATAAACGATTATTTACCAAATAAATTTGAAGGAGTAGATAACCCCTCGCAAAAAATTTGGAGATCTGGAGGGCTTTATGTCGTTGAACATGCAAGAAATAAAAAACTAGATGTTCTTGTAAATGATACACCTAGAGGTATTCTTGCTCTATCAATGGCAAAAGAGCTTGGAGCAGAATATTTTATCAGAAATAGATTTACCTCAAGCAGACTTTCTGAAAGAAATTTTCAACATTTTCAAAAAATTTATGGGGAATAGTCAAGCTTAAAAACTCTTAATTCTCTTAAATTTTGTAATAGCTTGCTATTATGAGTGGGACAGCTAACTGTCGGTATCCTTGTCTAAAAGGCAAAAGAAATGTTAAATGATTTCTTGGATGCTGAGGAAGGTCCGCGCATCCTTTAGTAATTTAGTTTACTAATGCTTCGGAATTATCGATGAAAGTCGAGCGTCGTGAGGCGTGGCTCTGGTATAGAGACGAGCGTATTTGGTTACGATGGAACGAGCACCCTAATTGATGCAACTGGCATTGCCCAGGCTTAGTCAGATGTTAGCACAAACTGTTTGTTTTTCATAAACAAAGTTTGACAGAACGTGGCCTATGTCCCACTCTTTAATTTTTTAGAATTATTTGAGCACAATAATTTTTATATAATGTTAAAATTTGACAACTTTGAAAATGAATAGAGATCACTATGAAATTGCAAAAAGAAATCCTGAATGTAGAGAGGAATTATTGAAAAGAATTTCTATTGGTAGATATGAGCCTTTCGTTAGAAATATAATTTATTTCGAAGGAAAAGTGGGAGATAGAATAATGGAAACTTACCCCGATCCTGAAAAAAATAGATCTTTAGATATTTTTTCCATCATAAAAGTTTCTGATTATGCCTTTGATAACTATTCTTGGAATGAATTTCTAAATGTTTTAATTCCCCATGAGGGTCTACATTGTTTACAAAACTATTTTCAATCTGCTCTCCCAGGCGGAGAGATTAAGAAATTGAATTTCGGCGGTAGACATAATTTTAATTGCTCAGAGCAAGAAATTATGCAAGAAATTGAGGCACATAAAAATCAAATTTCTCACCCTACTTTTCCCGGATGCTCTGAAAAATTTAAAGCAAGTATAATCAATTGGTTAAATTTTTATAAGAGCGCTTGATCTTTTTATATGACAATCTCTTTATCTCGTTTTTAATTTGAATTAAATAATTCTCGATGATTAAACTTAAAAACTAACTTCTCTGATTTCTCCTATGGGGCTGTAGCTCATTGGGAGAGCACACGGCTGAAGACCGTGGTGTAGGGAGTTCGATTCTCCCCAGCCCCATAATCGAACTTGGATTTCGATAGTCTCACAAATATATCTTTTAAATTGGTTGGGCTACTCTGTTCTCCCCAGCCCCATTTGATAAATACTTTTATAAATAAAGAATACTGTAGTTTATTATGAGAGGAAAAAGGGGCGCGATTGAAATGTCGATTGGGACCATTGTTGTTATTGTATTAGCGATGTCTATGTTGATTTTGGGAATGGTTCTTATCAAAAATATTTTTACTGGTTCGTCGCAAAATATTTTACAAATGAACGATAAAGTAAAGGACCAGATTAATAAGCTATTTGTCGAGGACAAAAGAACTGTTGTCTATTTGCCAAACCAGATTGCGAAAATTAAGCAGAATGAGGATTGGGGAATTGCGTTTGCTATTAAAAATTTGGCGAGAGGGACCGCAGAAGCTGGGAGATTCCGTTATGATGTGACTGTTTCTGACCCTGATGTTCGACAAAAATGTGGAATCGATGAGAGAAGTGTTGAGGGCTGGATTAAAACTGGGCGAGCAGACGATTTAACTATTGCACCCGGACAATCTTATTTTGGAATTGTGAGGTTTTTAATTCCTGAAACTGCGCCACTTTGCACGGTGAGATTTCATATTGATGTAACAATGGACAACGTTCCTTATGCTACAGATTTCTTTGACATAGAAGTTTTGGCTTAGGTTTAAATAATTATTTTAGTAATTTGTTTTATGAAAATTTTAGTAATTGGTGATCCGCATGGTAACTTACCCAAAAATCTTCCAAAAAATGTCGATTTAATATTGCTAAATGGTGATATTGGGAAATCAGATTTAGCAAAAAAAATATGGTTCTTGAAAAAGGAAAATGAAGTTACCGCTTCGGAAAAAGAAAAAGAAACTGCTCATAATGAAATTTATAATTCTAGTATTAAACTTTTAAAAAAATTATCTAAAAAAAATGAGGTTTACACTATTATGGGAAATGTTGCCACATGCTGGTCTAAACTTTTGAAAGGAATAAAAGGAATAAAAAAAGTACATATTGTTAAAAATGATATTCGTAGAATTAATAATTTAAGAATTGGTTTTTTAGAATATTTTGTTGATAGTTCCTGGATAAAAGAATTTGAAATAAAAGATAAAAAAGAAAAAGATTCAGCTAAAAAACAAACTGAAAAAGCTAAAAGAGTTTTAAATCGATTTGGAAAAAATCTTGATATATTGATTTGTCACCAACCGCCTTATGGCATTTTAGATAAAATTAATTTTTCTGGTACTCCAAAAAGTTGGCAAAGTAAACATGCAGGAAGCAAAATTATTTTAGATTATATTAAAAACCATCAACCAAAATATTGTATCTGTGGACATATTCATGAAGGAAAAGGAATTAAAAAAATTGGAAAAACTGAAGTTATTAATCTTGGTCTTTGTGGATGGAAAGTTCTGAATTTGTAAACTTTTATTAACTAGGTTTTTTTAGAATGAATATGCTGAAATTAGCTAATACGTTAACAAAAAAAAAGGAAGAATTTAAACCAATCAAGAAAGGAAAGGTTGGACTTTATACTTGTGGACCGACGGTTTATTGGTATGGGCACGCTGGGAATATGCGGAGTTATATTTTCGCTGATGTTTTGAAGCGGGTTTTGGTGTTTAATGGTTTTGATGTTAAGCATATTATTAACGTGACTGATGTTGGACATTTGACTTCGGATGCGGATGAGGGAGAAGATAAGTTGGAGAAGTCAGCGAAGAAAGAAGGCAAGACGGCGAAGGAGATTTCGCATTTTTATTTTGATGCGTTTAGAAAAGATTTTTTGAAGTTGAATTTGGTTGAGCCGTTTAAGTGGACGTGGGCGACGGAACATATTGAGGAGCAGATTGCGATGATTAAAACTTTGGAGAAAAAGGGCTTTGTTTATAGGACGAGTGATGGAATATATTATGATACTTCTAAATTTGGTAACTATGGAAAATTGTCTAGGAAAAAAATTGAGAAATTGGAAGGTGGAAAAAGAATTGCTTTGGGCGAGAAAAAAAATATTACTGATTTCGCTTTGTGGAAATTTTCTAAGCCTAAGGAGAAGAGGCAACAAGAGTGGGATTCGCCATGGGGAGTTGGGTTCCCGGGTTGGCATATCGAGTGTTCAGCGATGGCGTCAAAATATCTAGGTAAGCATTTTGATATTCATACTGGAGGAGAAGACCATATTCCTATTCATCATGAAAATGAAATTGCGCAGAGCGAGGCGACGTTTGGGAAAAGTCCTTGGGTTAATTATTGGATGCATAATGGATTTTTGAATTTTAAGGGAGGAAAGAAAATGTCTAAGTCGACTGGAGCAATTAAAACTATTGGAGAATTGGAGGAGGGTGGAATTAATCCCTTGGTTTACAAATATTTTAATTATAGTGCGAATTATAGGAGGCCATTAACTTGGAGCGAAGAGGCGATTGAAAATGCGGCTGGTTCATATAAGAGATTGAGGAATATTATTGGCGCTATAGAAAACGATGGAAAGGCAAATGAGAATTATTTAGATAAGTTTAGGGCGAGGATTAATGATGATTTAGATATGCCTGGAGCAATGGCAATTTTATGGGAGTTAATCCGCGATAAAAAAGCTAAAGGTAAAGTTGGAGCAATTAAAAAAATGGATGAAGTTTTTGGATTGGATTTGCTGGAGAGAAGTGAAGTTGAAGTTCCTGCTGATATAAAGAAATTAGCGGATAAAAGAGAGAAAGTAAGAGAGGAGAAAGATTGGAAAAAGAGTGATGAGTTGCGAGATAAATTGAAAGATATGGGATGGATTGTTAGGGACGGGAAAGATGGATATAAGTTGGAGAAAATTTTGTAGTTTTTTAATGGTATTTTTAAAAATTGAGTATAACATATTGGATAGAAGGAGTTAATTTCTCCCGCAAGCGATAATATGATATAAGCAGTTTACAATTTAAGAAATGGATTAAATAAAAGAATTTTTTAAGTTTTAAGTTTATGATATATTAAAGATAATAAAAACAGCACAACCCAAGAAATTAATCCAACTGCCAAAACGGGCAATACAAAATCTGATGGGCCAGAACAAATAGGAGGTATTGAATCTGTACATACTGGTTGTACATTTATTATTACCCATATCCAAAATCCGATTATGATTATTATTGTAATTATAAATGAAATTGTATATTTCTTAAAAAATTCTTTTGTATTCATATTATATTGTTAAATTTACAAATATAAATATGTTTCTATCTCGTGAACCGGGTAGCAATATTTTAATATCATTAGAAATTCCTTGTTGTATGTTCTGACGGCTGAAAGAAAGAAAACGCAGAGTGACCCAAGTTCTTAGTCTGTCGTTCTAATCGATGGAAGGAGCACCATCACATCCGTAAGATTGGCAATAATTTTCTTTACAATATCCTGTAAGTCCATTTATGAAAACAACTTCTTCAATATTGCAAAAATTTTTCATAGATTCAGTTTGACAATCTTTATTTGTAGTGCAAGGGATTAATTTTTCACTTTCACATTTTATATTACAGTCATCTTTATAGAATGGAATATCATTAGATCTCTGAAATTTATAATATAGAGAGAGTGCCCCAAATAATACTAAAATGAATAATAATATTGTTAATATAATAAAATATATATTTTTCTTCATAAAGATATTGTTATTTTATACTTTAAATATTTTTCTTATACCTAAAGCAGACTAAGAATTTCATATAACCTCGGAATTTAACGAAGTTTTTCTGAAACGGAGTGGGGGGAATTTGGAGAAATTGCGAGCTGAGCAATTTTCCTTTTATCCCTTGTTATGTGTGCTGACAACTGAAAGGAGGAAAACGCAGCGTGGTACGAATAGATAGTGAACAAGTTACCTAAAACCCTTTATTCGGATATTAACTGTTTACATTGAGAAAATGTGTGCGGATAGGTACTCATAATCATATAGCAACTTTTTGCTCCCCCATGTTCTTTGATAATTTCGTAGCAATCTTTTGAATCTTTATAATCTCCATAAGCCAAACAATTACTACAACATACTTGTTGCATTTTTGGAGTATATAATTCATCAAATTCATAATTTATAATACCATGACTAGGCCTTTGGCTAGGGAATAAAGCAATAACCAAAATTGCTACAATCGCTACAATAATAATTATACCTACTACAATTGATTTTTTCATAATGTTAATAAATTAAACTTTAAACTTTAAAAATGTTATGAAAGGATTTTGGAAAATTATACTTAACATCGCTATTAAATCCGCCGACTAGCCAATTGAGGAGAGTGCAACGTGCCAGAGCTAATTTTTTTATACAAGTAAAATATCATACTAAGTATCACATAATAAATAATGAAATCTAATGCTAAAAATATTAACATAAAAAAATCCAAATAACCAGTTACCCAAAAAGTAAATGGAAATCCAATTGCATAGTTACTAACAAAACCTACTGCTTGTCTTTGAGGTAGAGTTATTGCAAGATTTAACCAAGAACCGATAAGAACAAGAATAGATGATAAAATAATTTTTGGGTTTCTTTTATATTCTATGAATCCCTCCATTCTATTCCTTACGAACATTGTAACTACTCCTAACATTATTAAAACAATTCCAATCGTAATTGTTATTGTTGGGAAAACTGGCTCACTAGAACAAGGAAACATTTGACAGGCTTCCATGCTTCTTGCATAGCCTAAATATGAACCAACAGAAAAGAACAAACCTACAAGAATTAAGGTAATATAAATAATAGCAAATATAATTTTCATATTTTTATAAAGCTGTTGCAATTTAAAAACTTTTACAATTGAGGGGATAATAAAGAAATCATTATAATTCAAATGAAGATCAGGATTATGAGAAGTTTTTGCGAAGCGAAAATTTGGGTGAATGAGTGTAATAGAGTGAACCTTTAAATTCTTGTTATAATTTTCCGTTAAAATTGATTTTAAATGTAGCGTCCCCTAAGCGTATTAAGCAGGAAACGCTTTATTTTATTTTAAAAATCCTTCAAAGGGCAAAAAATATTAATCTAAACTATCCAACCCAACTACCATATCATATAATACATTAACATAATCAGATTCACTGAAATCTTTTTTGATGACATCAATGTTTTTATCGTTTTGTAATTCAATATTAAT
>Ga0208648_1001953_pt1 | contig 15279 bp, 14 predicted proteins | sample AntAceMetag02UKL_FD_184772 | JGI IMG/M metagenome (GOLD analysis project Ga0208648, IMG submission 184772) | Saline lake microbial communities from Ace Lake, Antarctica - Antarctic Ace Lake Metagenome 02UKL (SPAdes) (version 2) | ecosystem: Environmental > Aquatic > Non-marine Saline and...
ACAGGCAGGTTATGATTACCGGCTATACCTGCTCAATGGGCCCTGAGGCCTATAATCAGATGCTTTCCGAGCGTCGTGCCGAAGCGGTTAAGGCGTATCTCGTTGATAAGGGTATTTCTGCGGATCGTCTCATGACCAGTGGTGGCGGAGAGTCAAATCCGATTGCTGATAATGCAACCAGGGATGGCCGCAAGATGAACCGTCGGGCTGAACTGCAGGTTATGGAATAGAACGGTTGATACTGTTCTAAGAAGTAAGGTGTTAGAATTTTGTGATAGTACAAGGGACTCGAAAGGGTCCCTTTTTTTTATGGTATGACCTTATAGACCCTGTTTGCTCGAAATGAAAATCTGGTTGTGGAATTCAGAAAAATGCTCAGTCGGTAATGATTCGTGGAATGCGGTCGTTAATGCGGGTGGTTACTTCATAGTTGATGGTATTCGACCAGCGGGCTATCTGTTCGGCGGAAATACATTCATCGCCGTCGCATCCTAGCAGCACAACTTCATCGCCGGGGTTCACATCGCCGATGTCTGTTATTTCGGCCATAAGCAGGTTCATACATATCCGGCCGCGTATGGGTGCCCGTTGACCGCGGATTAGCACATGGCCTTCGGTAATGCCGCGATCAAAGCCGTCATAATATCCCACCGGAACAACAGCCAGACGTGTTGCATGCCCGGTTTTGAAGGTGCAGCCGTAGCCGATGTACTCACCTCCGGGAACGTCCTTGATTTGGGCTACGCGCGATTTCCAGGTCAGGGCCGGCTTGAGGACAAAGCCGTTTGTGCGTTCCTTGACGAATGAAACGTAGGTTTCGTTTGAGGGCCACATGCCGTAGGCGGCTATGCCGGTGCGCACCATTTTAAAATGACTCTCCGGGAAAATGATTGTGGCGGCGGAATTGGCACAGTGCACAATCGGCGCTTTGATTCCGCGGGCGTCAAGCAGTTTGAGAGCAGCATGTAGGCGATTCAGCTGCGCTTTAGCGAAACTGTGGTCGGTTGTGTCTTCTATGTTGGCAAAATGGGTTGCAAGGCCCTCGAGTAGCAGGTCGGGGTTTTCAGCAATTGCGGTGCACAGGGGTTCAAGCAGACCGGGGCCGATGCCCTGGCGGTTGGCCCCGGTCTCAATTTTAACATGCAGTCGGGCCGGTTTGTTACAGGACCGCGCAGCCCGGGCAATGTGGGCAATGTCTGCTTCATTGTAGACAACCAGGCGACAGTCAAGCTGCAGGGCTTCAGGATAATCATCCGGGCTGAGTGGGCCGAGGATATAGATTGGACAGGCAAGCCCGGACTGCCGCAGGCGGCGGGCCTCATGCAGGGCATGCACGCTGAGCCAGTCTGCGCCCGCGTCAATAAAGGTTCGGCCTGCTTCACACAGCCCGTGCCCGTAGGCATTTGCCTTGACACAAGCGCATAAAAGAGTTGAGCGGCCGATCAGTGAGCGCAGGCGCGCAATGTTGTTGTGCAGGGCTTTGCTTGAAATTTCAACCCAGGTAAGTTCGGACATGGCAGGCCGGCATCCCGGTGATGTGCGAAAGGTGCAGTGCTAAATAATTTTATTGAGTGAATACTCGATAATGCCTTCGGCCCCTTTGTTGAGCAGGCGTCCGACCAGTTCACGTACCTCGCTTTCAGCGATAACCGTTTCAACCGAGAGCCACTCTGATTGATAGAGATTGGCAATCGTGGGCGCGGTGATACTGGGAAGCTGGGCGATGACATCTTCAACTTTTTCTTTGGGGACATTCATTTTAAGGCCAACCATGCCCTCGGCGCGCAGGGCCCCTTTGAGAAGGCGGGCGATTTGTTCGATTTTTTCTTTTTTCCAGGGAGTGTCCCAGGTTGCTTTGTTGGTGATAAGCTGCGTGTTTGTCTCCAGAAGATCATCGATAATCTTAAGGCCGTGGGCCTTGATGGTGCTGCCGGTTTCGGTGACTTCGACGATTGCATCGGCCAGGCCTTCGACTACTTTGCCCTCGGTCGCGCCCCAGGAAAATGCGACATCAACGTCGATACCGCGGTCAGCGAAATATTTTTTGGTGAAGTTTACAAGCTCGGTGTAGATTTTTTTACCCTGTAGGTCCTCAATTTTTTTGAAGGGAGAGCCCTCCTTGACCACCAAAACCCAGCGGGCCGGTTTTGAGGTTGCCTTGGAGTAGATAAGGTCTTCTACCACAACGACATCAGCCTCGTTTTCAAGGATCCAGTCCCGGCCGGTCAGGCCGAGGTCAAGCGTTCCGTTTTCAACAAAGCGGGGCATTTCCTGTGCGCGCACCAGCGAGCAGGAAAGTTGATCATCATCAATGCGCGGGAAATAGCTACGCGAACTGGTAAGGATGTTCCAACCCGATCGTTTGAAAAGATTGATGGTGGCTTTCTCCAAGCTGCCCTTGGGAAGGCCTATTTTGAGCTGTTCCACATTTTTTCTCCTCTTGTTAAGCTTAATTATGATAAAGTAACATAGATTAACGCAGAGGGTCAATGTCAAAATGAGAACCGTTAAACTTACCATCCAATATGACGGGGCGGAGTACTTTGGCTGGCAGATGCAGGCCAGCCATCGCAGTGTCCAGCAGGTGCTGCAGGAGGCCCTGAGCATTGTGTGCAATCATCCGGTTACGCTGCATGGTGCCGGGCGTACCGATACCGGTGTGCATGCTTTGGGGCAGGTGGCCCATTTTAAGACCGAATCCCGGATTGACATGCCGCAACTGCAAAAAGGGCTCAACTGCCTGCTGCCTCCTGATGTTGTGATTGCCGAGGCTGCAGTGGTTGCGCCGGAATTTCACTCGCGCTTTGATGCCACCGCACGCACCTACTGGTATTTTATTATGAACACGCCTGTCTCCTCGCCGTTCTACCGGCGCTATGCCTGGCACATAAGGAAGCCGCTCGACCGAGAAGCTATGCGCGCGGCTGCCGGAGAGCTTGTCGGCATTCAGGATTTCAGTTCATTTCAGGCCCGGGAGCGCGAAGACGTATGCACAATACGTGAGGTCAAGCGGGTCAGGTTAAAGCGCGTAGGTCCGGCGCTGCTGCTGTTTGAAATCCAGGCAACGTCGTTTCTCAGGCACATGGTTCGCGGTATTATGGGCACACTGGTTGACGCAGGCTTGGGAAAGTTGTGCGCGGAAGATATGAGGGCTATTGTGCAGGCACATGACCGCTCACAGGCCGGAGTCACCGCCCCGCCCCAGGGTTTGTTTTTAAAGCAAGTCCGCTATGATTGATGTGGCTTTAGGGGAGCTCTCCGGCAGGCTCCTGCGCAGTCTGTTTCGGTATGTCTGCTGTAGGAAGGGCAGGGGCCGCTTCAGCCTCACCCATGGTGCGCTGCAGAAGTAATTGAAATTCCATTATTTGTTGTCTGCCTTCCGGGGTGGAGAAGGCCGGATAGTTTTCAATCGGCGCTCGGTCTCCACGATGAAATGTCATGGCCGAATCCTCAATATAGCCAAATGTACGCTTAAACTCACCTATAATAGACCTGCGAAACAGAATAAAATTCAAAATTGAGCGTACAAACGCACTGCGCGGGAATACGAAGCAGCGTGCGTTGTAGGTTGTTTCCTGCATCCCGGTTTGCTCAAAGTCAAACAGGAACAGGGCTGAACCCCGCAGACTCCATGCTAGAACGTCGGCTGTGCCGGAACCATGATACAGTGAGCTTGTCTTGCTTTCATTCTGCAGTACCCTAGTAAAGGTGCCGGATATCCTCTCTCCCGATCCTGAAAAACGCTTCCTTGTTTTATCGAGATATACTGCCTCGAAATCGGTGCCCTGATAGGCGTTGACCAGATGGGCGGCAAAGGGCAGGTTGTTCATCAGGTAGGTCATGACCTCCGCGGGCATGGGCAGGGTTCCTGCCTTGGCATATTCAACGCGGTGTCTGCCGGATACCTTTTGGTATATCTGCTTGCCCTGGCTTGATGTGCTGCGCAGGCCGCGGGCGTGCAGGTCCTTGAAGATTTCACAGTATTCGTCGGAGTAGTGGATGTTTGTCTGTTGTTTGCAGTCATTTTTGCTGCACCCTATGGGTATTTCCTGCAGGCAGTAATACATTCCGGAGCAATAGGATGTGTGATCGGCGGCGGGCGCGTCTTTTTCGCACCACAGCAAGCCGCAGACAAGGGTTGTGATCAGAAATGTGGTGGGTGGCCGTATCATGGTCTGCGTTGTTTTCCCGGTATGATGTTAGTGTGCATGGCGACAGTATGCGAATTTATTGTTCGGGGGTGTCTTGTTGCGATGCTTGAGGCGGTTGGGCATCAATGCTTTTGGATTTGGAGCTTTGATTCATACGCTGCCGTAATATTATCAAGATGCGCAGGGTGCAGAAAATAAAAAGCAGTATGGCGAAGTAGTAGCGCCAGCCTTCCACACCGGCACTCCAGGCAAAAAAACTCATCAGGGCCAGAAAGGCGTAGGCGGCCAGTTTCATAAAAAAAGACATAGCAGGATCCTTGTATTACTTGAGTGTTGAACAGCCAATGCGCTGTTTTTTTTGTGTGCGTTTCTCGGTACAAAAAAACCATACTGGAATAAATTATTTTTTGCAAGCATACTCGTCGTTGTGTTTTGATTTCTTTAAAAACACTGCGTTAGCCGAGCATCTATTGGGACGCAGTACTAGTAATTTTTTTATTGCGGAGCAGATGTCTGCGTGAATATTTATCGGGCAAGCATTAATTGAGGAGCTGCACCTGGAAAATTATGAACGATGATGCGGGCAGAGTGTGCAGGGGTGGATCCACTATATCAGTTTTGTGTTGAGGGATAATTTTTTATGTGTTTCTGGCGAAAGGAATCTTTCCAAAATCATATGTTGGAGAACATGGGCTTGTTGTTAATGAGGGTAGATGCAGGGGGGAATGTCGCCTGCAAGACTGTGCCGATTTTATTGTTTTGAGTGAGGGTGTGTCTTAATGATTGTCGGGTATCATGGGTATGGTATTACGGGTTCCACGTGAGGTAACTAATGTATGAATGACTGCACTGAGTTGTCTAATTTTAACAATGTTTATTCCCAGGGAGCGTTTAATGGTGCTTTTCAGGTCGTGCGTCCCGAGCGTATGATGAGTGTTACCGCATTGCCCTTGTCGTTGAAAAGCACTTCATCGACTGCGTATTTTAGCAGTATCAGCCCATTGCCAACAGGGTTTGCCGCTTCGGTGTCACAGCCGGACGCAAGAAATTCCCGGATGCTGTCAACATCAAAACCAGGGCCTTCATCAGTAACGGTTACTCTGGTTTCATCGTTTTGGAAGCTATAGTGCAGTGTGATGACGCGATCGGCATAGTGCGCGATGCGCAGCCGCTCATTTTTTTGAGCCTCTATGGCTTGTCTGGTTTCGTCGTTTTGATTTTCCACGAAATAGTTTACCGGCAATTCAAGGTTGCCGTGTTCAAGGGCGTTGGTGATTACCTCACTGAAGGCCAGAGCGACTGTGCTGATGCGAGGACCTTCGATAAACCCCATCTCGCCCAGATGGTTTGCGAGGTAGAGTGAAACTTTATCCGGTTCGATCTGTTCGCTTTTGAAGACGAACTCCATGCTGCCCTTTTTTAGAAAGGAAAGGATTGGGCCATGCTCTTGTTTGTTCCTGGAGGCATGCAGTGCTAAGCGCAGGTTCTTGAGCACAACATTGAGGCTGAATGGTTTTTTAATAAAGCCGATCGCGCCAAGCTTGAGGGCTGCAATTGTGTTTTCGCGGGTGCGATACCCGCTAATCATCATTACAGGCAGTTCGGGATTTGTTTCGCGCACGGCTGCCAGAAATTCAAGGCCGTTCATTTGGGGCATGACAAAGTCAAGCAGCACCATATTGTATGGGTTTCCCTTGCGAACCCGTTCAAGAGCGTCCAAACCGTTTTCAGCGGTTTCGCAAATATAACCCTTGTCATCGAGGAAATTATACAAAAGAAGCGAGATGTATTTGTCATCGTCAACAATCAGGATTCTTTCTTTCATGCTGTCGGCATTCTCTCGTTTGGTTTGTACAATTTAATTGACAGATTAGCGTAAAAACTATATAACGCATATATTTTTAATAGCATAGTATTTTTTTTCTGAAAATGATTAATCTAGACAAAAAAAGCAAGCACGCATATGGCAGAACGAATTCGAATTATTGTTGATGTCCTGGGTGGGGACAATGCACCCGGTGCAACGGTTGAAGGCGCTGTTGCCGCCTGCCGTGACTTTTGTGCTGACGTACTCCTGGTTGGTCAAGAAGATATCATTGCTGAGGAGCTTGGGCGGTATAAAACAGAAGGCCTGGCCATCAGCGTACAACATGCTTCTGAAGTTGTTGGCATGAGCGATAGCCCGGTTGATGCTTTCAGAAAGAAAAAGGATTCCTCAATCAGTGTGGGCATGCGATTGCTTGCCGAGAAGCAGGGTGAGGCCTTTGTGAGCGCTGGAAATTCGGGTGCTGTGGTGGCGGCGGCTCTGTTTATTGTCAAGCGTATGCAGGGTATTGACCGTCCGGCCATAGGAACTATTCTTCCGAATCTTACCGGCCAGGTGCTGGTCGTTGATGCCGGTGCCAATAACGTATGCAAGGCGCACAATATCACCCAGTTCGCTCTGATGGGCGCGGTTTATTATCGGGCTATCATGAAATGTCAAAATCCCCGGGTCGGTACCTTGAGTAACGGCTCAGAGGACTCTAAGGGTACTGATGTGCTTAAGCAGGTGCATGCCAATTTAAAAAAGAGCAGTTTGAATTATATCGGGTATGTAGAGGGCAAGGATGTTTTTCAGGGCAATGTTGATGTTGTTGCCTGCGACGGCTTCACCGGCAATATTGTTTTAAAAATAGCCGAAGGGGTCGCAGAAAGCATGGGCGCGGCGATCAAGCAGGAACTTAAGCGCGGTCTTGCCTCAAAAATAGGCTACCTGTTTTCTCGCAGTGCTTTTACACGTCTGAAAAAACGCTTTGACTATGCCGAGTATGGCGGAGCGCCGTTGCTGGGACTCAATGCGCCGGTACTGATAGCCCATGGACGTTCAAACGCATATGCTGTCAAGAATCTGATTCGCGCGGCCCAGGAGTTTAGTCGGCAGCAGGTTGTTGAACACATCCTGACTGATAGCGATATCCATAAAGATTTTGAAACCGTGGGCAAGAAACCTTCAATAATTGACCGCATTATTCATCGCGAGTAATTCCCCCGATCAATTTAAGCCGGGAGGGCCGCCTTTTTGTCCAGTGCTTTCTGGTAGAGTTTAAGATACGCATCCGCTGATACATCCCATGAAAAATCACATGCCATGCAGCGCTGTATGAGCGCCTGCCATCGCGCGGGCTGCTCGTAGCAGGAACGCGCCCGCATACATGCGTCAAGTAGAGCTTCGCCGCTGTAGGTCTCAAAGGTAAAGCCATTGCCGAGATGATCCTGGTCGCAGTCGCTGATTGTGTCGGCCAGCCCGCCGGTCGTTCGTACGATTGGAACGGTTCCGTATTTGAGGCTGTATATCTGCGTTAACCCGCAGGGCTCATAGCGCGACGGCATCGCAAACAGATCGCAGCCTGCTTCGATTTGATGAGCGGCCGCATTATCATAGGCCAGCAGAACACCCACGCGCTCGGGATGCAGTTTTGCCATGCGGGTAAAAAAATCATGATAGCGTTTCTCTCCGGTGCCCAGCAGCACAAACCCTATATCCGTTTTTAGCAAATCTTCGAAAATAGCGGCGATCAGGTCAAAACCTTTCTGATCGACAAGCCGGGATATACATCCAACGAGTGGTCGCTGCATGAGTGCGGGGTCCAGATTGAAGCGCTCTAGAAGAGCTCGCTTGCAGGCCTTCTTGCCAGATAGATTTTGAGCATTATATCCGGCTTTGATCAGATCGTCGCTTGCGGGATTCCAGGCATCGTAATCCGCACCGTTTAAAATGCCGAACAGATCCTGCTCGCGTGTTGCCAGAACCCCTTCAAGCCCGCATCCGAACTCAGGATCTATAATCTCGCGGGCATAGGTTGGGCTTACGGTTGTAATTAGGTCCGCATTCACGATGCCGGCTTTTAGAAAATTTATCTGGCCCCAAAATTCAAGCTGTTCAGGGTTCCAGAAAGAGCTCGGCAGGCCGGTCAGATCGAAAACCTCGGGCGGGAAAACACCCTGATAGGCGAGATTGTGTATGGTCAGTATTGAGGCGCTGTGGCGCAGCAGCGGGTCTTGTCCGGGCTGCTGCAAAAAAGCGGCTATCAGGGCTGACTGCCAGTCGTTGAGGTGCAGAATATCAGGCTGCATGCCGGATGTGCGGCAAAAGGCGAGTACCGCTTTGCTGAAACAGATGAAACGCACGTGATTGTCGGAAAAAGCCCGCCCGGCTGTTTCATATATTCCCTTACGGTCAAAGAGTTTATCGCAGCGCACGAAATAAACAGGCACATCATGCCGTTGAGGATCAGTTATAATCTGCGTTTTAAATGTGTCTGGTCCGACAGAAATTTTCATTTCCGCTACGGTCACAGGCTTGTTGACTTGCAGACTGGTTTCACGATAGAAGGGGGTTATAATGGATATTCGTCCGCCGCGTTGTGCAATGCTGCGGGGCAGGGCTCCGCATACATCGGCCAGCCCCCCGGTTTTCGCAAAGGGTTCAACTTCAGAAGAAACAAATACTATATTCATAGTGGACCCAGATTGCGTGAAAAAATGATATGCGTCTGAAACATGGTATTTGCAGGGGGGTGGCGTACATGAACCATCCCCTTAGAGAACACAACGTTTTTTTAGTTTTAATCGTTCATGCACTGTAGTATATTGCCGAATCTAAGTCAATCGTATGCAGGGTTCGGATAAATTTCAGCATGTCTTTCAGCATAGTGCTTGACTCCATAGGCTAAACTGGTTATAATCTCTAGTCTACAAAAAGTTAGCGACCTTACTATTTATATTGGTAACTCTTTTGTGGTAATGTAGGTTGGCGTCATTTGATAACATTAGTATATAATTAATTGCTATTTTATCTTATTAAGGAGGCAAGCCATGGTACGAATAGCACGTGAAACATGTGTCGGCTGCGGAGGATGTGTTGATCTTTGCCCGCGAACAGCAATTCGCTTTGTTAAAGATCGGGCCTTTATCGAAGCCGCGCTGTGCCTGGAATGTAAAACATGCGTAAGGGTCTGTCCGGTAAAGGCTCCTCAGGAGATTTAACAGGCTTTTTTTTTAACGCTTAAACAACCCGGTTGCACTCTTTTTTCAGAGATGCAGATGTGAAAGGAGCAGGTTTTGAAAACCAAGGTTAAAGTATCAAGCAAAACACTACAGTGCATAGCGGTACAGACAGGCGCTGCCAAGGCGTTTAAGCCCGGCAATCGCGTAGTCGCCCGTCCGGTATGGGATAAGGATCGCTGTGTTCGCTGCGGGATCTGTTATATCTATTGTCCGCATGGTGCCGTTGTTCGTCAGGATGACGGTTTTTTTGACGTAAATCCCGACAGATGTTCCGGTTGCGGGATCTGTCATCGTGAATGCTGGTTCGGTGTTATCGGCATGGTTGAGGAGGCATAACGATGGATAAATACAGCTTGATGGTCCCCAATTTTATTCCGAGCAAGGAATATTTCGATCCAAAACACAGTGACACCTGCATTGGCTGCGGCGTATCGCTCGCGGCCCGTTTGGTCGGCAAGGCTCTTGAAAAAGTGTTGTCTGGCGCAGCATGTACGCGCAGCAGCGGAGCCGACCTGTTTGGCGTTAAAACTGATGCAGCCTTTATGCGTATTAAAAAAGGCAAGGCCGAGCTTATTATCTGTTTTGATGACGAGCCCACCAATAAGCTGCAGGACGCGCTTGTGAAAAAGCTGCCTGCTGTGGCCGTGGCTGAAGGCATTGGCTATGTTGCAACCGCCTGTCCCAGCTATCCTTTCGATCTTATGGAAAAAGTACAGCGTGCCATGGAATCTGAAGGCAGTGCCTATATTCATATATTGACGCCCTGCCCGGCAGCCTGGAAATACCCTACCGAAGAGACTGTCAAGGTTGGTTTTAAGGCCGTTGAAACTCTTGCGTTTCCGCTCTATGAAATCGCAAGCGGTTTTTATAATCTGACGAATACAACGTTAAAGCCCAGAGCCATTGAGGAATATATCCGTGCGCAGGGGCGTTTCGAAAAAGCAACCGCCGCCCAGATTAAAAGCGCTGCGGCAACGGTTGAAAAAGAATACAAAAAACTGCTTGAGAAGGTTCAGCCCGAATAGCGGCAGCCAGCTCTTCGAGCATCCCTGAAAGGAGAATGGGAACATGTCAGATATAAAATGGTTACCTGATGGACAGAAAACATTTGATAAGGTCATGGCTGCGGTGCCAGACGAGATGCGCGACGTCATTAAGCCCAAGCTGACGCAGATGCTGGCCGGCAAAGCTGCCGGGAAGCCAGTGAGCGGCGATATGGTAAAAGAGTGGGTGCGGGACGACCTGCCCGAGCCGCAGCGCAGCGCGCTGATGGCAGCCCTGGGCATGGAGCCCGATGGCGACCAAGAGGCGGCCGCTCCTGTTGGAGCAGCAGCCGGGTGGCAGGGAGAAGCCGAGATCATGTTTGAGCGCATGCTGCAGGAAGTGCCCGACATGATGCGTGAAGTTTTCCGTGGCAAGCTTATGGGCATTGCCAATGAGAAGGCCCAGGGCGGCCCTATCTTGGAAGCACACGTGCTTGCAATTGTAAAAGATATCGTGCCGGATCCCTTTAAGACCAAGATTCTCAAAGCATTTGCTACCATGGGTGGTGTTGACCTGAGCAATCTTGAGGAATTGATTGAAAAGACTGCGGGCGGCCAGGAAGTGGTTATGAGTTTGTTGCATGCTTTACAGGAAGAATTTGGTTATTGCCCCAAAGAGGCAATTGTAATGATCAGCCAGCGCAAGGATGTGCCGTTGGCAACCATGTATCGTTTGTTGACATGCTATTCCGCTTTTCGTCTCGAAAAACCCGCCAAGCACGTTATTACGGTCTGCACTTCGACCGGCGCGTATGTTAATGGCGGCGGTGAGCTTTTAAAACAGATCAAGGCTAAAGCCGCCGAGACTGGCGCTGATGTTACCATTGAGACCGCACGTGATATTGGCTGTGCCAATGTGGCTCCGGCTATACTTGTTGATGGTGCGGTGTACAGTGGTGTGCAGGCTCAAGCCAAGCTTGAGCAGATTTTCAGTGAATCCAACTAATCCCTGAAAGGAGAGACGGGAACATGTCAGATATAAAATGGTTACCCGACGGACAGAAAACATTTGATAAGGTGATTGCTGCTGTCCCTGAGGGGATGCGCGAAGCAATGAAGCCTAAGCTTGCCGAGATGTTGGCCGCTAAGGTCGGCAGCAAAAAGGTCAGCAAGAAGGTTGTTGAGGCCTGGGTTAAAGAGGACCTGCCCGAACCTCAGCGCAGCGTTTTGATGGCGGCCCTTGGGCTGGACAAGCCTGCCGCAAGCACAGCTAAAGTGAAAAAAGCCGTCTGGAAAGTTACAGGCAGCGTGAAGAGTGCAGCTGATTTGAATACAATGAAAGCTGTGGGCCAGGATTTGCTGGTTCCCAAGACCCTGCGTATTGCGGTGAGCAGTGCCTCCTGCGGCCTTGCGAAAGGCTCCGAGCAGGTAGCTGCTGCATTGCAGGCAGCGATCAAGAAGCAGAAAGTGTCGGCTGAGGTGGTTATGGTCGGTTCTAACGGTATGAGCTGGGCCGAGCCTGTGGTCAGCGTGATCAAGGCCGGCAAGCCTGCAGTCATATATGGTAGCGTCACACCCGAGGGTGCGGCTGACATTGTCAAGGCTGCTGCTGCTGGTAAAGTGGCTGCCGATGCTTTGATGCGTCAGGATGCTGTGAAGGTAGATGTGACCGGTGAGAAAATTACCTATGCAACCGGTAAGCTGCCTGCTTCGTGTTCCGGCCTCAAGGATGCGTCAAAAGTTGCATTTTTTAAACAACAGCAGAAAATCGTATCGCGCAATGCCGGTATTATCGCTCCTGACCGTATTGAGGAATATATCGGTATGGGCGGCTACAAGGCCTTGACAAAGGCCCTGACCGGTATGAAGCCCGCTGATGTTATCGGGGAGGTTAAGTCCTCGAAACTGCGCGGTCGCGGCGGTGCAGGATTCCCGGCTGGTATTAAGTGGGATGCCTGCAGTAAGGCACCCTCCGATAAAAAATATATTGTATGCAACGGTAGTGAAGGTGACCCGGAAATCGGCCTGCATAAAAGCTTTCTCGAATCTGATCCGCATATGCTGATCGAGGGTATGATTCTGGCCGGTTATGCTGTTGGTGCTGATGAAGGCTATGTCTACCTGAATGATCGCTACGTACTTGCCGTTGAGCGGGTTCAAATTGCAATCGCTCAGGCAGAGAAAGTTGGACTGCTGGGCACAGATATTCTTGGTAGCGGTTTTTCCTTTACATTGAAGGTAAAACGCGGCGGCGGCGCCTATGTGTGTGGTGAAGAAACCGCGCTGCTTAATGCGCTGGAAGGTTCTTTTGCGGAACCGCGTCCGCGTCCTCCGCTGCCTGTACATGAAGGCCTCAACGGTAAACCTACCGTTGTGAACAATCTTGAAACTCTTTCCAATATTTCCGCCATCGTACTTAAGGGCGGCAAATGGTTCGCCGGAATCGGCACACCTTCCAGCAAGGGCAGTAAGATCGTAGCCCTGTCTGGCAATGTGGCCAAACCCTGTTGGGTTGAACTGCCCATGGGTACTGTTATCGGCGATATTATTGACACATTCGGCGGCGGTACCGCCAGCGGTAAGAAGGTGAAAGCCTTTCAGACCGGCGGTCCTTCAGGCGGACTTCTGCCCGCTTCGAAGCTGAAATTGAAGCTTGATTACGATGCGCTGAACAAGGCCGGCAGCCTGCTGGGTTCTGGTGGTCTGCTGGTGATGGATGAGGACTGCGATGTAGTGGATGTGGCCCGTTTCCTGACCGAGTTTTTCCTGGAAGAATCATGCGGAAAGTGTACTCCGTGCCGGGAAGGCGTTAAGCGTCTCAATGAAATCGTGACCTGCATTGCTGAGGGGCGTGGAACTAAGGCACAACTTGCTCTGGTGAAAACCATGGGCGAGGCCATGAACACGGCCTGCTTTTGCGCGCTTGGCAAAACTGCAGCCGCTCCGATACTGACAGTGATGAAGCATTTTCCCAAGGATGTGAACGCGAAAATGCTGAAAACTATTAATTAAGACACTCATATATTGGAATAGAGGAAGGATCATGCTGAAATTAAAAATTAACGGCAAGAACATCAAGGCAAAGGCAGGCGCGACCGTACTTGAGGCTGCACGTGCCAATGGAATCGATATCCCAACCCTCTGCTCCAATGATGCGCTCAAGTCCTACGGGGCCTGCCGCATGTGCATCGTTGAGATAGAGCAGAACAAGCGTACGACAATTGAGGCCTCCTGCACCTTTCCGGCTGCAGACGGTATGTCGATAAACACGAAAAGCGAGCGGGTTATCGCCGGCCGCAAGCTCGTTGTTGAGCTGATGCTGTCGCGCTGCCCCAATGTGAAGGTGGTGCAGGATCTGGCCCGTGAATACGGAATCGCCGAAAGCAGTACCGAGTGGGAACAAGACAATGAGTACTGCATTCTGTGCGGCCTGTGTGTGCGCGCCTGCAACGAAGTTGTTGGTGCGGGTGCCATCCAGTTTGCCGGCCGCGGTGCCGACAAAATTGTTGACAGCCCGTTTCACCAGTCAGCTGAGGACTGCATTGCCTGCGGGTCATGCGCCTATGTTTGCCCGACCGGTATTATCAAGAAAAACGATCTTGAGGTTTCTGCTGCCTGTTCGCCGGAAGGCGCAGAGCAGGAAGGACCCAAGCGTGAAATCTTGAATTGGCAGGTGGAATATGAGCTGAAAATCTGCACCAAATGCGGCAATCCGTTTGCTCCTGTTCCGCATCTGATAAAGCTGGAGAAAGAGCTCAACTGTCTGCCCCAGTTCTTTAACCTGTGTCCCTCCTGCCGTGAGTATATCGTGGTTGACAAAGATAAATGTCTGGGATGCGGTTCCTGCATGGAAAACTGCCCGGTTGGTGCTCTTGAGCTTGATGACCAGGGCGGGTACGAAAAATATGCTAAGGTATATGAGATTAACTGTATGGGCTGTCATACCTGTGAGAGGTATTGTCCGGCTGGTGCGCTCAGTTAAAAGAAATTAAACATGCAAGGAGGACAGACATGTCTGTTTATGATGTAGCTATAGTTGGTGCCGGCCCCGGCGGATTGTATACTGCTATATGTGCAGCTAAAAGAGGGCTGAAATGCGTTATTATTGAGAAACGCAAGGATATCTCCAAGATGACTCGCTATTGCAGTGAGCACATCATTCTGGAGGAAATGTATAACGGTGATACAATCACGGTTGACGTGGGAGCCGAGCTGGATTCAAAAGGTGAGATTCCCGATGGTACGCGCAATGTGATTAAATCAACTAATTTCGGTTGGGAAGTCGACTATGTCGGCCCCCTGTGCCCGGTGCGTGACAAGTACTACTATTCAGCCAAACTAGAGCATAATGCTCACTACGCCTGGCCGGACAAGCATCCTTTTGCCTGGAAATATGACAAAGCCAGTTTTTTGCAACAGCTTTTGAATCAGGTGCTGGAACTGGGGATTGAGTATATTCCTGAGACCACCTGTTATGAGGCCCGCGACCTGGGAGGATCAGAAGGCGTGTTGCTGAAGTGTGTAATCAAAGGCAAACGTTTTCAGATGAAGGCCAAGAAACTGGTTGAAGCCTCCGGCGCCAGCGCCCAGGTGGCCCAGTCGCTGGGCATGAATGACGGCCGAATTTATTTTGCCTCAGCCTTGACCAGGGCATATTACATGTCAGGTGTTGATGGTTACAATCCGGCTGAATGGTGCGGATATTGGGGCCTGTGCTACGGTTCCAACTTTGCGCCGCTGATGGGTACCGGTCCTGCCGGGCACTATGATTGGGCGGACTTGATTTTGATCGGTCATCCGGCTCAGATGCCCGCGGGCCTCTTTGAGCATTTTACAAAAAAGAGCCCGGTCGCTCATATGTTTCGGAATGCCAAGGTTGAGCGTGAGCATTCCTGCATGACCAAGGCCTACGCACCCATGAAGGTTCCCTATAAGGGCAACGTGATTGTGATTGGTGATGCGGCCGCGTTTGTTGAAACTCAGATGCAGGGCTCGCTTAACTGCGGTCAGTGGGCAGCTGAAGCTCTGGAAAAAGAGCTTGACGGCAAGCCTGGCTTCGATGAATATACCAAAACCTGGCAGGAAACGTTCGAATT
>Ga0208648_1001960_pt1 | contig 15217 bp, 16 predicted proteins | sample AntAceMetag02UKL_FD_184772 | JGI IMG/M metagenome (GOLD analysis project Ga0208648, IMG submission 184772) | Saline lake microbial communities from Ace Lake, Antarctica - Antarctic Ace Lake Metagenome 02UKL (SPAdes) (version 2) | ecosystem: Environmental > Aquatic > Non-marine Saline and...
TTCTCTCCTGAATTTTGAAACCATACCGCCTCAGCGGGTTTCAAAATTCAGGAGAGAAGATCTAGAGACAGCTTCGCTGAAGCGAACCGGCTAGAAGCCGGTGGCTTAAATCCATTAGGTGGAAAGTCAAAATTCAGAAACCTCTGTTAGGGTTCAAGCACCAACGGAAGTTCACCAGGGGCATGGGCCGCATGACTGCAAGCGACAGCCGGGATGTCAGTCTCTACTATCAATCGCCAACGCTGGATGCCAGGGGTGTGGACTATGTGGTCACGCTCCCGACGTTCCGGCGTCCCGAGCAATTGATTCGAACCCTTGAATCCCTGTCAGGACAGATTTTCGAAGAGCGCTTTTGTGTTGTTGTCATGGAAAATGACACGGAGAATCTGCAAGGCGCCAGAGCAGCCAAGACATACCTCGAGGACAGTTTGCTGACCGGCGCCATTGTGCTGGCCCACAAAAGGGGCAATTGCCATGCCTATAATGCAGGCTGGCACATGGCCATGGAAACCTTTGCGCAATGCAAGGCCATTGCGGTGATCGACGATGATGAACTGGCCGATCCCCATTGGCTGCATCATCTGGTCGAAACGCAAAAAACCACCGGCGCGCATTGCGTCGGGGCACCGCAGATACCTGTTTTTGAAAACACGGCCATGCATGACCTTGCAACCCATCCGGTCTTTGCCCCGCCCTACAGTGAGACAGGCTCTGTGCCGATCCTGTATTCATCGGGGAATGTGCTGATTCAACGGGAGGTGCTGGAGGCCATGCCCGAACCTTTTCTTGATCCGGCCTTCAATTTCATCGGTGGTGGCGACAGTGACTTCTACAGCCGGGCACGCGCACGCGGCTTCACATTTGCCTGGTGTCTGCAGGCGCCGGTGTTTGAAGACATACCCGAACGACGCACCACATCTGCGTGGATGGTGGCCCGGGCGCGCCGCGAAGGGGCAATTTCCGCTCTTATCGAAAAACGCCAAAGACCCGGGCCTGCCGGACACGCCAGAACATTGGCAAAGTCTCTGGCCATGCTTGCGGCAGCACCCCTGCGGTCATTGAGGCTTGGCTTCAAAAGCCGGTCGGCGGCAACAGGCCTTTATTATGTGCATGTCGCGACCGGCCGGTTGCTGGCTGAGTTTGGGCATATCAAAGAGCAATACCGTAATCCCGAAAGCAATTGAGCATTCTCTTTGTCAGGCAGATTTCAAGCTGGCAAATTGATCAAAGGCACGCAGTGCTTCCGCCCCATAGACGGTTGATGGCCCGCCGCCCATCAGCACGGCAACGCCGATCATCTCGGCAACTTCCTGACGGCTGGCACCGGCATTGCAGACGGCCTTTGCATGGCTTGCGATACAACCATCACAACGCACCGTAATGGCAATGGCGAAAGCGATGAGTTCCTTCGTCTTCTTTGACAGGACCGCGTCCTGAGTGGCATTTGTGACGAGTTCGCCAAAGGCTTTTGTCGTCGCGGGAATCTCCTTGGCAAGCTGACCGTATCCAGCGTGATACTCATTTGCGATAGCTGCATAATCTTTCATGATGTGCTCCTTTGAGATGTGTTGGAGGCACCTTAGGCCCGGCAGGACATCCGCCCTTGATCCGCGTCAAATGATCAAAAAAATTTGATTATCGAGCAGGCCTATGCGGGGGACTGCAGCATTTCAACCTCGACAGACTGCTGCACTAGATCCGCGCGACCAAAACTCGACATGAAGGCCACGCTGGCAGCATCGGGGCCCACACCAATACGGGCCATTTGACTGGCATCTGCCATTCCTGTGGGATCCACAAGGTGCCAGGTGCCATCCAGATAGATTTCCGCAACGGCGTGAAAATCCTGTGGTGTCACATAGGGCGCATAGACACTGGCGAAGCGAGCAGGAATGGCAGATGCCCGCGCAAAGGCGATCATGACATGGGCATAATCACGGCAAACACCCTGTCGCTGAACAAATGTGTCGAGGGCGGTTGTCTGGGCATTGCTGGAGCCCGGAACATAATCGAATTTCGCGTTTATCCAGTCCCGCATGGCTGCGATCATGGCGCCGCCTTTCAGGTCGGCAAATTCCGTGGCGATGAAATTGTGAAATTCGTCCGCCGGGCAATAGCGCGAAGGCATCAGATATCTGACCGTGTCCCCCGGCAAAAGATGAGGCGGAACGGCATCCAGATTCTCGAGGCGCAATGCGGGGCGGTCAACGCGAATCCTGGCTGAATAATCACAGATAAAGTCATCCTTCACACGCAGCCATATGCGCTCTCCGATGGCATCGTCGCCATTCACGCGCGCCAGATGTTCCGTTTCATTGATGTCGATATGGGCCTGTTCAACCACCTGGTCGGGCAGATCGGCTGCTTCGATTTGCAGCAACAGGTCTGTGCTTTGCGACAGGCGATAGTGCAAATGGACTTTGAGATCGAGGATCATGGATAACACCTGTTGATTGAGAAAATGGCAGTGGACGACAAAGGCAGCCGTTTTGACAAGACATTACGCGGCAATCGGGTCCGAAGACGTCTTATCTTGAATCAACGGTCCCTTGGAACCTAACGGACGCCTCCGCGTTAAGTTCCCTACAGCATGTAGGTCACTTCCGAGATTCTTTCTCATGTCGGTGTTTTGGCTCATGTTGATGTCTTGGCTTCTCAACACCCGGGGTGTGTCGCAGTTTTTGCGAACGAGACCGGAATAGCAAGGTCTATGCAGATGAAACTTCAGTTTCTCGAACTCTCGACACTCCAACCGCACGAGCACATTGACGTGCCGGCTGCCCAGAAGCTTGCAAGACAGATTCTGGCAGAAGGGATTGTGCGGCAACCGCTGCTGGTGGCTGAAGGGTCGCACGTCATTCTGGATGGGCATCATCGTTTCCATGCGCTGCAGGCAGTGCTGAAAACCCGATATGCACCCTGTGTAATGGCCGATTATTCCGACACCGCACAGATTGACGTTGCGCCCTGGCGAACCGATTTTCCTGTCAGCCGGGCCGATGTGCTTCACGCAGCCGAAACAAAACATTTATTGCCGATCAAATCCTCGAGACATAGTGCGCATTTTCAGATCGACCCCTGTGACGTTCGTCTGGATGAACTGGGACAATCCCCATCCAGCTTCAATGGGCGCGCGTATGGATCAGGCGATCAGAATTTGCCAGCAATCTGGCAGGGAGAACAGCGATGAGCACCGCACAAATATACGAACTTCCATTGATTGCGCAGGGTATGGGAACAGGCCTGCCTTCACCGCAAAACACCGAAATCAGCGCCAATGTCGTTGACAGCATCGGCAATACGCCGATGATCCGGTTAAGCCGTTATCTGGATCTCCCGAATATCGACCTCATTGCCAAACTGGAGGCTTCAAATCCGGGCGGCAGCGCCAAGGATCGTCCCGCCAGACGGATGATCGAAGAAGGGCTCAAGGACGGATCGATCAACGCGCGGACGACGATCATTGAATCGTCATCAGGCAATATGGGCATCGGGCTTGCCCAGATATGCCGTTACCACGGCCTGCGGTTCATCTGTGTCGTGGATCCCAATGCACAGGCACAGAACGTCGCCATTATCCGGGCGCTGGGCGCTGAAGTCCGGTTGGTGACGGAGCCTTTGAACGGCGACTTTCTGGCCGCCCGTCTTGCCCTGGTGAAAGAACTGCTTGATGGCATCGAAGATAGCTTCTGGCCAAACCAATATGCCAATCTCAACAATCCGCTGGCGCATGAATTCGGAACGATACGGGAAATCGACGAGACTCTTGGAGGCGCGTTCGATTATCTGTTTGTTGCCACCAGCAGCACCGGCACGGCACGCGGTTGCCGGGACTATCTGGCAAAACGCGGTCGCCATACGGCGGTTGTTGCCGTCGATGCTGCAGGTAGCATCCTGTTCAATGGCAACGCCGGTCCCCGCAAGATTTCCGGCATGGGCGCCGGGACCCTTCCCGATCTCGCGCGCGACCAGCATTTTGATGACGTGGTCCGGGTCAGTGATATCCGTTGTGTTGCCGGGTGTCGCCGCGCCGCAGCCCGCGAAGCATTGCTTGTCGGCGGATCCGGCGGCGGCGTTCTGGAGGCCGTGCGCCAGATGCAATCGGAACTGGTGGGAAAGACGGTCGCAGTGATCCTGCACGATTCGGGTGTGCGTTATCTGGAAACCGTTTTCAACGATGCCTGGGTCGAAAAGGAACTGGGCTGCAGCGCTGACGATCTGCACACGATGGCAAACAGTCGTTTCTGATGGCAGGGCCCCATCAGATTGCCCGCAATGGCGAAGTGAGACGCATCGCCATTGTCGGCTGCGGCCCGAGGGGCATGTATGCATTGGACAGTCTTTGCCAGCTGGCAGGGAAAATGCCAGCCGAATGCCGCTTCGACGTCACTGTGTATGAACCGGCTGAACATCCCGGTGCAGGCGCTATCTACAACCATGACCAGCCCGACTATCTGCGGATGAATTTTGCCTCCCGACACATTGATGCGTGGAACCGCGGATGGGTTGCGGTTTCACCACAACATCCATCTTTTCTGACCTGGATGCAGCAGCAATATGCAGGTCAGCCAGACCCCGACGGGTTTGTCTCGCGCAATCGTGTGGGTCGTTACCTGAGCGCTTGCTTCAGCCGTATTGTCGAGACCTGCCCCGCAAACGTGGATATTCGCCTGCGCCGGGCACGCGTTGAGCACATCGAGCATCAACCGCACGGATGGCAGGTGCGCAGCGCGCAGGAAACGCGCCACTTCGAACAGGTGCTGATCACCACCGGACATCAGGACTGGCAGAGGCGCAGCTCTGGCTCGCACGACGACAGTCAAAGGCGTTTCATCCCTTCGATCTTTCCCGTTGAGGAAAAGCTGAGCACAAAGCAGGTGCCACCCAACCAGGTCGCAGGCATCAAAGGCTTTGCATTGACCTTTATCGACGCATCTCTGGCGCTGACACTGGGCCGCGATGGCCGGTTCATCGAAACGGCCGATGGTTACGCCTACAGGGCTTCTAGCAAGGAACCGGCAAGGCTGGTGCCCTTGTCACGGACCGGACGGCCGCTGCTTTGCAAACCGGATCATGGCAAATTTGTTGGGCCGGCGGTGGAGACCATCTGGCGCGACGCCTCTGCGGCGTTGAATGGGCTTCCAAAGCATAGTGGTGCCATCTGCTTTGAAAGCCAGATCTGGCCCATCATTCTTCGCGCTGCGGAGTCGGCGGTAGACCTCGAAGATGGCGCTGCAGGCCGATGGTTCGATCTATGGTGCAACGGCCATTTTGACGGCAAGCGTGCCCTGCAGGCGATGCGTTCATCCTTTCAGGTCGCGACAGGCCGGCGGCCGCCCGATCTGGTCTGGGCCATGGGAGAGGCCTGGAGGAAGATCTATCCAGCCCTGGTGGACTGTGTCAGCCATGGGGGATTGAATGCGAAAAGCCATAAACGATTCAGAGACATAGCCCGGGAGATGGAGCGCATATCCTTCGGGCCACCGGCCATCAACATGGGCTATATGCTGGCTTTGGCCGATTCAGGCATTCTGGATCTGAGTCGATGCGATCATTTTGCCGACAAGAGCGCCAGCCAATGGCCAGGAGATATCGATGTCGCCCTTGACGCCACAATCCCGGCTCCCACCGTTTTCGACCCGCAGGGTCCGATCGACGGGCTCGAAAAGGCCGGATTTTTGAATTGCGGGCGCAACGGAGAAATCATCATCAATCCCAATGGACAAGCCCTGAGTGAAGGAAGGGCCGTCCCCGGACTGTCTGTCATTGGAAGGGTCACGGAGGGCTGTGTTCTGGGCAATGATACGTTGAGCCGCACCCTTCACGACCATATCCGCCATTGGGCCGAAACGATTGTCGGCTCGCCACCTTTGTCTGCGCCGCTTGAGTGCCCGCGAGAACTGGAGATGCATGCATGAGCCGCCATGAACCCTTCAAACCCACCTGTAGCGGTGTGCAACCGCTGACACCACGGCTGGAACCCTGGATGCGCGGATTGCTCACCGGTGCCCGGCTGGAAACGCTGGTGAAGCAATACGGATCGCCACTGAACATCCAGTCGAGCGAACCCTTCAAGCGCAACCTGTCCGATTTGAACAAGGTCGCGCAAAAACGCGGCCTGAAATTCAACCCCTTCTTCGCACGCAAGGCCAACAAATGTTTAAGTTACATTGATGCGGCTCATGCGCTTGGCTGCGGGATCGACACGGCAAGTCTTGCGGAAGTGGAGCAGGTCCTGCAACGCGGGGTGCCCGGATCAGATATCGTGTGCACGGCAGCGGTCAAAACCCGGGACCTGCTGCAACTGTGCGTGGACAACGGCGTCACCATCATTATCGACAATGCGGATGAACTTGACCTGCTGAGCATGATTGCTGCTGATGCCGGACGCCGGGCACGGATCGGTTTGCGCCTTTGTGGTTTCAAGCATGAAGAAAACATCCTGCACTCACGGTTTGGTTTTCCCCTGTGCGATCTGCATGCCCTTGTTGCACGCTGCGAAGAACAGGCGGATAACTTCAATCTGATCGGCCTGCACTTCCACCTGAACGGCTATGATGCCAACCATCGCGTTTCGGCGCTGAGACAGGTCATTCCCGTAGCCACGGAATTGAAAAAAAGCGGCGGGCCGTCGTTCTTCATCGACATAGGCGGCGGCATTCCCATGCGCTACCTGGAACAGTCGACGCAATGGGACGACTGGTGTCAGGCGCACGGCGAGGCGCTGCTGGGTGCGCGTGAACCGATCACCCGGGACAATCACGGCATAGGTCGGCTGGTGCATGAGGGTAAAATACTGGGCACGGTTGATGCCTATCCACCCAATCACCCCTGCGTCCAGCAGGACTGGCTGGCATCCATCCTGGATGCGCCCCTGGATGCACCCTGTCTGGATGCTGACAATGGCGATGCGACCATCGCCCAAACACTGGTGGCTGCCGATCTGGAGTTGCGGTGTGAACCCGGCCGTTCGGTGCTCTACGGCTGTGGCATGACGGTTGCTGCGGTTCAGTTTCGCAAACGCGACAGCCAGGGCAATCTTGTCGTTGGCGTCACCATGAACAGCACCCAGTGCCGCACAGGCTTCAAGGAATTCATGCTCGACCCCCTTCTGGTGCCGAAAGCCGAGGATCGCCAACCAACCGATGCCGCCGAAGGCTATCTGGCGGGCACCTATTGCACCGAATCGGAATGGCTCAGCCTGCGCAAAATGCGCTTTCCCATGGGTGTCAGCGTTGGCGACCTCATCGTCTTTGCCAATACGGCCGGTTACCTCATGCATTTCAGGGAGAGTCGTTCACACCAGTTCGATCTGGCAAAAAATATCTTCCAGTCGGATGAAACGGGTCCGGATTCATTTGTGCTGGATGACATTGACGGTCAAGGCTGTACGACTTTGCTCGCCTGAAGGTACAGTGCAAATCATCTCAACCCGTAATAAATTCGGCACATCTACAAGACATCCCTTCATCATTCAGCAGAGGGTCTGTTTCCCGTTTTATCGATGCCGGACGCGTCGGATCGAGATAATCGTCAACTCAAATTCCAAGGAACCAAAAATGAACCGCAATATGCTCTATATCGTCATTGCCATACTGGTCGTCGTTGTCGCCGTTCTGGGCTACAAATATTATCAGGACAGCCAGCAAACCACCGGCGTCGAAATCAATATGGGCAAGGACGGCATTTCCATAGAAAAGAAGTAAAGACGCCAAGATCCGGTGTTGCGCCGACTGCGCGCAACCCGGTGGTGGCTTGGATCAGCCAACGATTGCTGACGAATGACCCGTCTCCATTGAGAAACAATCACATGGCGCGATCGACGGAAAAATCCAGATGAAACAACATGCAATATCCTCCAATTGTGGTTGTTGGCCCACCCGGTCAGGTAAGCCGAGTTCTTTGCGAGGGCAGTCCCCCTCAGCCGTAACGACCGCCCGCCTGCAATACCTCGATCTGATAGCCGTCCGGATCTGCGATGAAAAAGAACTTTGCCAGCAGATTGCCATCCGGCTTGAATTCAACGATGTCGCGGGGCGCATAGCCCGCAGCGCCACACGCGGCATGCGCGGCCTCGAGATCGTCCACGGCAAAGGCCAGGTGCCCGTAGCCGTCCCCCACATCATAGGGCTCTTCGCGCCCCTTGTTGACTGTCAGTTCCAGCTCGAAGGTGGCGCCCGATCCAACAAGATAGACCAGCGTGAAATTCTCGAAATCGAGGCGATCCTTCACCGTCATGCCAAAGGCTGCGCCGTAGAATGCAATTGATTTTTCCTCGTCGAGGACCCGGATCATTGAATGAATTGGTTTTGCCATGATGCACCCGCCTGTTGCAGGTCTTCCTCCCAGCTGTTTGCGACACCGGTAAAGACATATCATCATTTTCGTGAAACAGGGTATTATGCGGTTACGACACAGGCTGTCTTGACGGCGGAGAAATGTCCGTCAGACCGTTGACCGTGATGAAGGCGCGCCATTGCCAAAGCAACCGAAGAAACCGGATATTTCTGTTGGAAGCTGCAAAACGGTGTGTTGCTATTTTAGGGGTATCCATGAGCAAGGGTCTGCAACCAACTTTCCTCGAACCCGGTCAGGGGCGCACCTACGACATGGGTCGCATCAAGGCGATTTTCAAAGCCGACAACAGCGAAACAGACAATCAATATTCGATTTCCGAATGGTGGATGGAGCCCAATACGAAGGGTGTCGGCGCCCATTCCCATGAGAAGGAAAACGAGATCTTTATTGTATTGGAAGGCACCATGCGTTTCCTCGTGGGTGATACCTGGCGTGATGCAAAAAAGGGCAGTTTCATCTATGTGCCGGCTGGCACAATGCACGATTTCGAAAACCACAGCCCGGAACGGGCCGGCATTCTAAATATCTTCGGGCCCGGTTCCTTCGAGTCAAACATGCCGATGATCGTCAAATGGTTTCAGGAGCACCCGCCCGAAGATGCGGTTTCAGAGAACTGAGACGCCAGGAGGCGGTGTTGCGCCTGTTGCGCGGACCCCGGATGCGGCGGTGCAAGATCAAACAATCTGGAGCGCTCATGCCCAGCAAGCGCCACCCTTTCACCTTCACCCGATGAGGGCTTTCGGGATAGGGCACAGGCACCCTATCGGATTGTCCTGGCCTGTTTAAATCCAGATCATTCCATCGAACATCCACACTTACCGGTTGCACCATCAGGTTGAATCTGCAAACTATTCTGGATATTTTGCTTCTATGAAATAGACAAATCTGATTTCGATCATTCCGGGATTTGATGAATGCATATTTGTAAAAATAATATTGTCTTGCGCCTTTGCGGCATTGAGCCGGTTCAATTTGTCGTTCGGGTCCTGTTTCTAATGCTTTTGCTGGCAACCAGCACCAGTACTGTCACCTCACCCGCACGCGCCAATGCAGGCATTGCCAAGGCACCTGCACCGTCTTGGGTAACGGATCTGGATATCCCGGAACCTTTACCCGAACGCATCGATCAGGTGATCAACGGAGCTTACTATTTGCTCTTATCGAGACAGATACGGTTTCAAAATCAGCAAAGAACGGCCTATCGGCGCATCGCGGTAAAAGTGACCAACCGTGAAGGACTGGAAGAGGCCGGTCACATTTCTATCGAATTTCGGCCCGAACGCGACAATATCACAATCCATGGCATTCGCATCTACAGGGATGGTGGTGTGACAGATATTCTGGACGACACTGATTTTCATACGTTTCGCCGGGAAAAAGATCTTGATAGTGGCATACTTGACGGAAACTGGACCGCTTTTGCCAATCTCTATTCGGTCCGCATTGGTGACATAGTCGAATATTCTTACAGCAGAACGTTTCAGACAATCCTGATGCAAGACGAATTTTTCGGTCGGTTTTCGACAAATTTCGGCTCGCCTGTGGGGGTCCTTGAAACGCGTATCATGGTTCCGAAAAATATGGAGTTGGCTATAAGGCAGCCAGAGAATCCGGTTCAGATCATCACAAAGGATTTGCCGGGCGAACGCATTTACAGCTGGGTACAAACAGACCCCGAACCCATCCGCTATGAAGACCATGTACCCTCCTGGCACGATCCCCAGGACGTTGTCGGGGTTAGTTCCGTGCAGAACTGGTCAGCCGTCGCGGCAGATTCACTTGACCATTACACCCCGGTTCAGACTTTGCCGCGCGCATTCCGCGAAAAACTGGATCAGATTGGAAACAGCACCTCTGGTCCGCGCTATCGCATCTCCAAGGTGCTTTCCCTTGTGCAAAACGAGATTCGTTATGTAGGCATCGAAATTGACCGTGGCGCCTTTATTCCCAGACCACCTGACGTTGTGCTGAAACAGGGATTTGGAGATTGCAAGGACAAGAGTTATTTGATGGTGGAGGCCCTGCGCTACCTGGGAATCAAGGCGGTGCCTGCCCTTGCGCATCTGAGACGGGGGCAGACGCTCGCTGACATCCTGCCTTCGCCGTATGTTTTCAACCATGTCATCGTCAAGGCGCAAGCCGACGGACAGACCTTCTGGCTGGATCCGACCAGAACCCAACAATACAGTCCGGATCCGGTCAACTCGCAAGCCGATTATGGCTACGTCCTGCCGATTTCAAAAGATACGACAGAACTGGAGCGCATTGTCCCGGTCTTTCCCGACACACCGAATACGATTGTGGAGGAATCCATAACGATCAATGCCGAAGAAGGTCAGCCTTTGGTCAAACTGAAGGTCAAATCCCTGTACAAGGGCAGTGACGCTGATGAATTCAGGGTGAAGCTTGCTGGCAAGGGCTCCAGATATTACGCCGATGTCTATAAAAAATATTATGCCGGTCTCTATGAACAGATAGCGCCCGCCGCAGATATAGAAATAAGCGACGATATCGAAAACAATATCCTGCAAGTGCTTGAACAGTACGAAGTTCCAGGCACGGCAGATTACAAAGTTCTTCTGGAAAAGTTTTATCTGCAGGCCGATACGGTCCGTTCGATTTTGACAAAACCCGACAATGAAGAGCGCCAAAGGCCCTTCGTTCTGCCGTTTCCCATTCATCGTCAGCACAGGGTGTCGGTCGAAAACCTGTCAGGCACTTACAAACCACTTGATCCGATTGATATTGAAACCCCCTATCTGAACTTTGCGCTTCGCTCCTCCTTCGAAAAGAAAAAACTGATTGTTGGCTGGACATTGAAAACGAAACAGGAAGCAGTCAGCGCATCGGATTACAAGAACTATGGTGAAGTGTATGATTCACTCATCTCCGAAACGAGCTGGTGGTTTGACCTGACGCAAGAAGTTGAAGGCGAACAATAAGAGCATGTCTGGCTTTCATTGAACCACTCTGTTCGTGATCCAGTGCGTCGATCCGACAGGAAGGCGGTATAGAGCGACGCTCTCGCATCGGTCGAGACGCCTGACACAACGGGTGACGCAGCAGGCGGCCACTGGTCGCGACCCGGAGGACAATATCATCGACATCTACGCCGAGTACTAAAACGATTGCTTGTCCTGTTTCTCCTGCCAGACCTTGGCAATCCTCGGCATACTGGTTTCAATCCAGTCGGCCAGAATGCGGACCTTCTCTGCAGCCTCCCGGCCCAAAGGGGTCAGACTGTATTCGACATGCGGCGGGACCACGTCGAAGGCATGGCGATGGACCATGCCGTCATCTTCCAGGGCTTGCAGGGTCTGTGCCAGCATGCGCTCGCTGACACCGCCCACCCTGCGTCGCAGCGCGCTGAAGCGATAGGTGCTGGTCTCCAGAGCAATCAGGATCAGCACGCCCCAGCGGCTGGTCATGTGCTTGAGAACCGCGCGCGAAGGGCATTGCGCGGCCATGAGATCGCCACGCGCCAGATGCGTTGACAAGGGTTCGGGGGTCAGGCTTTTCGGATGCTCGGTCATTTTCTTTACACTTACCTTTTTGTGCGTACTTACTTTTAGTTCGCTTAAACAATATGTGTCCTTTCATCAGATTAATCAATGAAAGGTTTTCAAATGACAATTGCAATTACAGGCGCCACAGGGCAACTCGGTCGTCTCGTCATCGCGGGATTGGCCGCAAAAGGCAAAGCGGACAGTGTCGTGGCTCTGGCCCGTTCAGCGAAAAAAACAGCCGATCTCGGTGTTGCGGTGCGCACAGCCGATTATGACAAGCCGGAAACGCTTGCTCCGGCACTGGCCGGTATCGACACGTTGCTTTTGATCTCCGGCAGCGAGATCGGCAAACGCACGCCACAGCACCAGGCGGTGATTGAGGCGGCAAAGGCTGCCGGGGGGAACCATATTGTCTACACCAGCCTGCTCAAAGCGGATGTTTCGCCGCTCAGCCTGGCAGAAGAGCACCGCCAAACGGAAGCCATGATCAAGGCATCGGGGCTGGCCTATACATTCTTGCGCAACGGCTGGTACACGGAAAATTACACCGGTTCGATCCCCGGCGCGCTGCAGGCTGGCGCCTTCGTCGGTTCGGCAGGTGACGGGCGCATTGCCTCGGCCACACGCGCCGATTATGCCGAAGCTGCCGTCGCTGTGCTGACCGGGACAGGCCACGCGGGCAAGACCTACGAGCTGGCGGGAGATACGGCCTATACATTGACGGATCTGGCTGCGGAAATCAGCAAGCAGACAGGCAAGACCATCCCCTTCCAGAACCTGCCTGCGGAAGAATACGCCAAAATCCTGGTGTCTGTTGGATTGCCCGAGGGTTTCGCCGCAGCATTGGCCAGTTTCGATGCCGACGCGGCGAAGGGCGCGCTGTTCCATGACAGCAAGGATCTGTCGACGCTGATTGGACATCCGACGACTCCCCTGTCTGATGCGGTTGCCGCAGCGCTTGTCTAAAACAATGCCGAAATGTGCTGCGGACCACCGTTGGCCCGCAGCACGATCTGATTGATCCTGGACAAATGAACAGACACAAATGGTGCAACACGTGCCTGAAATTGCAAACCGGACCGGGAGAAAAGATACCTGCATCAAACGTCATACGTTAATCGTCAGCGAGCCACCCCTGTGACCACAGCGCTTGCAGACCAGCAGCGGCGGAATCTTTTGATCATTGATGAAAACATGATCCGGCCCAAAGCGTACAATCAAGGCGGCCAGATCCATTCTGCGCGCGCTGCCGCAATTGCGGCCCTGGCAATGAGCGGTCAACTGCCAGGATTCGCGCTGCAGATCGGCAAGAGTTGTAACTGTCGTCAATGGCGAACCTCGTAATCGAGTTGTTGATTCGCCGCACAAGGAAACAATAGCTGTCAGCAGTGTTTGAGGGATAGAGGTAAAAGATGCGTGGCCGATTTATTTCCACCGGGACATCGGCTGACGCTGCTAGTCATTTCACGTGTTGTGGGAGGCAGGAAAAGAGCAACCGTCGTGCACGTTGTCGACGGTTATACGGTGGCTATCAAGCCGGGGTTTTACACCTGGATCAAGTAACAACGCATCCGACTGGCCGCGATCATTGCACCGGAAACAAGAGGCAATCAACGTCCAGCGGGATTGGCTGCCTTGGAACATTTGCGTCATTTGATTGATGGCAAAGAAATCATACTGAAGACAATGAAAGGCCGCGACGGTGGCGACAGCCGCGGTAAATACGGCCGCTGGATTGGTCGGCTGTATCTCGACGGCATGGATATCAACCAGCATATGATCGATGCCGGGTTTGCAGTCCCATTTGCCAAGTGACCAGCGCCGAGGCTGCCTTGCTGTGTGGCACATCAAAGGACAACCCTAACATCCGCTGACATTGCTTGCAAACCGCAGGGCATCGAAATCACGGGGCGACCTTCCCGTCAGCCTTAGTCGTGCGGCTCTGCATACCCCTGGCGATCCATCCGACCATGTTCGACGATCAATAGCGACAGCCAGCCCACATATTCAGGATATGCAAAAAGAGCATTAAAAGCACTTCAACCGTTCTTCAGACTGCTGTATGCATTCCTTAATGACGATGAACATTGCCCTCAGCAAAGCATTTAGATTTTTCCTTGCATTCTCGCTAACGCTTGGAATGCTGATATCCTCCGTGGGTGCTTCCATTTCACATTTGCCGATCGTCTTGGATTCTGTAGAGAAATCCAGACATGCCCAGTTAGCGCCCAAAGCCGACGATCATGATCACAGTCATGAAGATGCGAATTTGAGGAGCAGCATATAAACCACACCCATAGTCATAACCCTGCTGACCACTCTCATGAGACACCTCACCTTTCAGCTTATATTTATTCGATAAGCCGCGATTTGACGCGAATTCACTTTGTTGGCATTCCAGAATCCATTGCGGTTGGCGATTTTGCCAGGCTGGATCGTCCACCAAAACCCGTTTCTTTGATCTGATCTCGGCTGCCGTTGCAGCCAAATATATCAACCGAAGAAATTGGGACTGACATGCACAACTCTCTTAGTGAGTGGGCGCCGCAAAAGTATTTTGCTTTGTGGCGACTTGCTCTGATCACATTGCTTACTCTGGCTTTTTTTCCGTTTATGGAACAGGCAGCATGGGCACATGCTGTCACAGAAGGTGACAAAGGCTACATTCAGGAAATCTCGGGCGTTCATTTTTTTCCATTCATGTATTTGGGAGCCAAACACATGATTACAGGATATGATCACCTGCTGTTTTTAGCGGGTGTAATCTTCTTCCTGTACAGGACGAAAGACATTGGAATTTACGTCACGCTGTTTGCCATAGGGCACTCAACCACCATGATCCTTGGTGTCTACTACAATATTACCATGAGCTCATATATCGTTGATGCCATTATCGGCCTGTCAGTGGTCTATAAAGCACTCGACAATATGGGCGCTTATCAACGTTGGTTTGGCTTTCAGCCCAACACCAAGGCTGCGACACTGATCTTCGGTCTGTTCCATGGCTTTGGTCTGGCAACCAAGGTGCAGGAATATGAGATAGCACCCGATGGGCTGCTTACCAACCTGCTAGCGTTCAATCTTGGCGTTGAAGCAGGTCAACTTCTCGCTCTTGCCGCAATCTTGATTGCCATGAGCTATTGGCGACGATCAGGCAGTTTCTGGCGTCATGCATATACAGCCAATGTGGTGATGATGGCGGCCGGATTCATTCTGGTTGGCATGCATCTCACCGGTTTTTTCACAAGTGAAGGACTACCGGCTGACGCCGGTAGCATCATTTGGAGGAATGTAATTCCAGATACTGCGTGATGATGTCGTCGGTGACATTGCCGGAGGTGGTTGAGAAGTAT
>Ga0208648_1001961_pt1 | contig 15216 bp, 10 predicted proteins | sample AntAceMetag02UKL_FD_184772 | JGI IMG/M metagenome (GOLD analysis project Ga0208648, IMG submission 184772) | Saline lake microbial communities from Ace Lake, Antarctica - Antarctic Ace Lake Metagenome 02UKL (SPAdes) (version 2) | ecosystem: Environmental > Aquatic > Non-marine Saline and...
CGAGACATTCCTGAAAGAAAAGCTCAAGGTGGATGTGGATTATCTGAATCCTCTGCGCAACGTGGTTGTGGCGTCGCACATCAGCGAAGATGAGGTGGCGACGTACGCGCACGTCTTGGGCACCAACATCGGCCTCGCGCTTCGGGGCGTACTTTCCTGCCCGATCGAAGTGAATCTCCTGCCGGAAAAAGTGAAAAAGCAGAAGGCGTTTCAGAAGAAATTGCCCATGTTTTATATGGCGGCGGCTGGGTTGATTTTCTCTCTGCTGGTGTGGAGTGCGTTTTACTACCGGATGGCCGGATTCACGGCGGACCGGCTGGCTCGCATCAACGAACAGGTTGGCCGGTTGGCTGGCGTGGAATCCCAACTCATCCAGGTGGAACGCAAGGAAGCGGACCTGCGCGGGCGCTTGGACCAGGTGCTGGGGCTGCTGGATCGGCGTGCGACCTGGGCGCACCTTATGACGGCCATTCAATCCAGTCTACCCAACGGCATGTGGCTGATTTCGCTGAAGCCGGTTTATGGGCAGGAGGAGGCTGATCAGCGCGGCACTCCCGGCCCGATGCGCCTAACCCGCCTGGAGTTGAGTGGCGTGGGCTACATGGATAAAGTGGCCACCGCACAGCCCATTCGGGATTTTCGTGACCGATTAAGGGAGTCGGACTGGTTTGCGGATGCGACGGAAATCCGGCGTCAGCCCTCGCCTCAGTCGGGTGGTTACCTGCGTGAATTTGAACTCGATGCTGTGCTGGAGAATCCACTGAATCAATGAATGTGAAAAACCATCTTGGAATCATTGTGGCCGGAAGCCTGGGGCTCGTTGTGCTGGGCGTGGCCGCCTTTCTGCTTTTCACGTTCCACGGGAAGTATGCGCAGGTGGAAGGGGATTTGAATCGGCAGATGGATCGCTTTAACGCCTTGGTGCGGCGTAATCCCTATCCTTCTTCCTCGAATGTGGAGCTGGCCCAGAAGAATTACGAGGAGCTGCGGGAGTATGCCAGCCGACTTCGGGTGGCGTTGCAACAGGGCCAGATTGAACCGGAACAAATGGAACGGGCTGACTTTCCACCGCTGGCTGAAAGAACACTGCGCGGACTCTGGGAAGATGCCGAACAGAGCAAGGTGACGTTCCCGAGTGGATTTGCCTTCGGATTTCAGCGGTATATCGCGGGCGAACTGCCTGAGCCGGCGAATATCCCGCGTTTGGTGGTGCAGTTGAAAACGGTGGATACCCTCTGCCGTCTGCTTTTCAAGGCCAAGGTTTCCTCGCTGACGGATATTGTGCGGGAAGAATTCGACAAGAGTGGTGCCGCTGCGGAGGGGGAAGATGACACCCGGAGCCGCCGTCGCCGGGACCGAAGCGCCCCGGAAGAAAGCAAAAGAGAGGCTCTCGCGGGGGGCGGCGAAGACAGCGACCTTTACTCGGTGGAGCGAATAACGCTTTCCTTTACCTGTCGGGAAAATGCGGTATGGGATTTATTGAATGAGATGGTTAAAAGCTCTCTTTTTGTGGTGGTGACTTCGCTGGAATTCCATAGCCCGTTGCCGAAGGTGGACCAGATATCCTTTGCTCAATTTCAGGAAAACAAGATACGCGCCGCTGCCGGGCAGAAGCTGGCACCCTCGCAACAGGAGAAAATACGTCAGATACGAGAGGACAAAGTGTATGCCCCGCCCTCGCGAGAAGAGCGCGTGGTGGCCGGGCGCGAAGAGATCAATGTGATCCTGAAATGTGAAGTATACCGATTCCGGACGGATGGGCTGGAGGCTGAAACAACGTGAGTGAAGGGCAAAAAAGGTTTACTTGGGCAACGAAGTTTTACGACCGCATTCTGGTGGTGGCGGTGTTGCTGCTTCTGGCTGGATCTTCCGCCTATCTGGCTACCCGGCTGAAACTGGATTTTGCCGCACTTCGGCTGGAGACTGGTGTGGATACCCACGGATCGCCCAACAATGTGACGCTGCTTAATACGGAGGAGTTGGATAAAAAACAGGCAATGCGGCTGAATCCGTTTCAAACGGGTACGCTGACGGACCGTATGTTGATCAGCGAGCTTCGGGTGCGTTGCGCCTCTGAGGCCTGCCAGCTTCCGATTTCGTATGATGCCAGAACGTGTCCGTTTTGCGGGGTGGCCCAACCTGAAGATGGCAAACAGATGCTGGACAGCGACGGTGATTTTATTCCAGATGAACTGGAAAAACAATATGATCTGGATCCCTTTGACCCCAATGACGTGAAAGAAGATCACGACAACGATGGCTTTACCACCCTGGAGGAATTCGACCTGACGAATCTGCAGTGGTTGTCCAATCCGCGGGACACCAAATCCTACCCGCCCCCGTACACCAAGCTGCGCCTGGTCCGCGTCAAGGCCACACCGTTTAAAATTCAGTTCAAGGGCGTTCAGGCCCTGCCGGACGGTGCCCGCTACCAGTTAAACCTCGCTGGTAATTCTCGGTTTGCCAAAATGGATGAAGTGATCACGGTGAACACGCAGGCGGGTGGAAAGGAAGATTATCAGGTGGTGGATTACCGCGAAGTGGTTCGCGTTGACCAGGGTCGGAAAACAGACGAGTCTGTTTTGGTGCTGGAATGCAACGGGAGCAAAGTGAACCTGGTAAAAAACATGCCCGTGACCCGCGAGGATAAAGAGGCGTGGATGCTCTTCCTGATTGATAACCAGGCGCTGAAACACCGGATTAACGAGGTGTTTGAGCTGAAAGGCTATACGTATAAAGTCATTGACATAGATGGTGACGGAGTATTATTAGAAGATGTGCGTTTGGGTGACAAGGTGATACGCATCCCGCGTATTTCCGATGAAGAAATAAACGCGATTAAGCGCGCAAGGTCGGAAGAGCCTTAGCGTGCGCTTTTTTATTGATGCAACTGTTTGTGTGTTGGGTTGTTGGTCCGAATGCAAGAATGTAACGAAATACGAATTGGGAGGCTCACCCTCATGAAGATCATCAGGACATCTGTTGTCGTCCTTCTCTTTGCCCTTTGCTTGCTGCCATGGAGTGGCTATGCGCAAGATGACCTGGACCTGGAGTCGCTGCTGAGCGATCTTTCCGCCGAAGAAACTCCCGAGACTTCTTCTTCTGCGCAAGCCGAAGCTGCTGATGAGGGAATGGCGGACTTGGGCGATTTGGAGGATTTTGACTTTTCCTCTCCGGAACCCATGGCTTCCGGGACCATGAACGATGACGATATGCTGGACACCGAGTTGTTGCTTCTGGAGGATGCTGGCATGGCCGAAGCTGCACCAGCCTCTGAACCCTCCATTGCACCCGCAACAGGGTTGACCGATGCGGCCCTAAGCGAAATGAGCGTAGAGGATTTGCTGGCCGGTGCGGATGAGGATATGGCTGATATCTATGGCGAAGATATGGCTCCCGAAATGGCTTCTGCTCCCGAGGTGACTCCGGAAACAGATCCGGAAATGCCTGCACCGATGGACGATCTGGACTTCCTTTCCGAAACCGAAGAACCTTCGGAGATGTATGTGGAGGAAGTGGAGATTATTCAGCCCGAAGTTGGAGGGGTGTATGTCGAAGACGTGGCGGTGATTGAACCAGCCATGAAAACCGAGCCCAAAGCTGCTGCGAAATCGACGATGACTGCCGCACCTAAGCGGACCGAGATTCGCTCGTATTCTTACGAAGAAGAGGTGCGTAGGCAGGCGCTTGAAATCGAAGGGCGCAAAAATCTGCAGGACGCCTTTGCCGCGTATGATTTGGGTCAATACGAACAGGCCATTAAATATTTTGACCAAGCCTTGGGGAAAATTCCAGACCGTCCTGCGACCGTCGAGGAAATCAAACGGGCCCGATGGGGCCATGCAGAAGCCGATTACCGCCTCGCGCTGGCCTACTACAAGGCCGATAAACCCGACTTGAAAAATGCACAGAAACTTGCTGAGTCGGCCCTTTCCTTCATGCCGGAGAACCGTGCCGCCCGGTCGCTGATGCGCAAGATCGAAAAGGCACAGGAGCGCGAAGCCTATCTGAAGACCCTGCCGGTTCCTGCGAAAAAGGATCCCGTGGTTATCGCACGGAAAAGTGATGTGGGGTCTCTGATCCGAGAGGGCAGGGATTATTACGGCGTGGGTGATTATGACCGCGCCGAGGCTATTTTCAGCCGTGTACTCGTGGTGGACCCTTACGACACGACGGCCATGCGGTACCTGCGAAAAATTGCAGAGAAGAAGGAAAGTATCAGCGATGTGAACTATCTGGCCACCAAGGCCAAGGCGATTGCAGCCGTCCGTGAAACCTGGACCCCACCAATCCTGGAGGCCGTGGTTCTTCCTGAGAAGGTGGAAAAGGGCTCGGCCATTGAAAAACTGACCGATGCAGAACGCTTGCGCGAACGCATGGCGTCCATCATTATTCCGAAAATTGAATTCCGGGATGCGAATATTCAGGACGTGGTGGATTTCCTGGCCGAGGCCAGCGAGGCGTCGGACCCGAATCAGCAGGGCATCAACATTGTGCTGCATATGAAAAGCAAAGTCGGCGGTTCACAGGCTGGGAGTGCTTCGCCCCGTCCAGCGCCAAAGGATGACTTTGGGTTTGATGCCTTTGACGGAATGTTTGATGAGGCACCCGCCCAACAGATGTCGGCCCCTTCCTCGCCCGCTTCAGGAATTGCCCTCACGCTGAATCTGCGCCGAATTTCGCTTCTTGATGCCATTAAAACCATCACGGAAATCACCGGCATGCGTTACCGCATTGATGGAAATATTGTCATTATTTCACCACAGGGGTATGTGACCGGCCAAGTGGTTACCCGTATGTATCCCGTCCAGCCGACCATTCTGGATGTCATTATCCAGCGCGATACTTCGAACGTGGACAAGGAAAGTGATTTCATCCAAATGGGTGCCGCGACTTCTTTCCAACGTTCCGATGTGAAGAATTTCTTTGAGAAGGCGGGCGTTCCTTTCCCACAGGGCACCTCCATCACCTACAATCCGGGAATCAGTCAGTTGATTGTGGCCAACACGGCGGAGAATCTGGAAATTTTTGAACGCATCCTGGCGCAGTTGAACGTGATCCCCAATCAGGTGGAAATCGAGGCGCGTTTCATTGAAATCTCCGAGGACAATCTTCGCGAGCTGGGCTTGGAATGGATTCTGAACGACAACTGGGAAATTGCGACGAAGAACGGGTCCGGCCCGGTGTCGAGCAGCGAGCGTGTGCAAGTGAACAAAAACAGCAACGGATTCACGGAAGGTCTGCGCTTCTTTGGATATTCCAGCGAAACCGGCTCGACTTCACCGCAGTCCGCCGTCACCAAGGGGGTCTCTTCTGCTCTGGGCAGCATTCTCTCGATTTCCAGCATCTTGACCAATCCTGAGCTCTCCGTGGTGCTTCACGCACTGGATCAGAGTGGCGGGACAGACCTGCTCTCCGCGCCGCGTGTGACCACGCGCAGCGGCTACAACGCGACCATTCAGGTGGTGCGCGAGATCATTTATCCGACGGAATTTGATGCGCAGTCGCAGAGCGTGGGTACGGGTGCCGGGGAATCCTCAGACCGGACAGTGGTGGTGGTTACGCCGGGCAGCTTTGAAACGCGCGAGGTGGGTGTGATTCTGAATGTTACGCCAACGGTCGGCCCGGACGGCTATACGATTGACCTCGCCATGGTGCCGGAAGTTTCGGAATTGATCGGGTGGATTGAATACGGATCTTCCGTGGGTGACATGATCTATCACATGCCTCAGCCGATTTTTAGCAGTCGTAATGTGACCACGAGCATTGTGATTTGGGATGGTCAAACCGTGGTGATGGGCGGGATGATCCGTGAAGAACTGACCACCGTGAATGACAAGATTCCGTTGCTGGGCGACATCCCGTTGCTGGGGCGCCTCTTCCGTACCGAAGGCGAATACAGCCAGAAGAAGAATCTGCTGATCTTCGTGACGGCGCGCTTGGTGGACCCGGCTGGCAAGCCGATTCACAAGCGGGAAAACGTGGGCGGGATGCCGGGTTCCGTGCTGGCGCCGCCGGATGCCGTAGTCGAGCAGATTTGAAATGACGCTCAAGCGATATGTTCTGATTGACGCCATGGCTTTGGCATATCGCTCGTTCTACGGCGTAAAGCATCAGTTAGCCACGCAGAATGGCTTGCCCACCAACGCCTTATATGGCTTCATCCGTGCGATGGATCAGTTGCGTCAGCGCTGGAATCCAACACATTGGCAGGTGATTTTTGATGGCGGTATTCCGGCCTATCGGCGCGAACTGGTTCCAGAATACAAGGCGCAGCGCAAGCCGATGCCGGATGAATTGCGAGCCCAGCTTGACCCTCTGCAGGAATATCTGGTTTCCGCCGGGATAGCCTTTCTGCGCGTGGAGGGGCAGGAGGCGGATGATGTGATGGCCTCTCTGGCCCTTCAGGCCGCTGAATCCGGGGCCGAGGTGCTGATTGCCACCAGCGACAAAGATGAATTTCAGATGGTTAATGGCCGTATTTCTATCATTTCGACCGTCAAGGACTCGGGAAAGATGACGCCGAAGGAAGTGGTGTTGAAAACAGGTGTGCGGCCCGATCAGATTGTGGATTGGCTGGCGCTGGTGGGTGATGCGGCGGATAACATTCCCGGTATGCCGGGTGTGGGGCCAGTGACGGCAGCGGCGTGGTTGAAGACCTATGAAACCATCGAAGAGATTTATGCCCATTTGGATGAGCTGAAGCCGCAGCGCTTTCGGCAGGTTCTGCTGGATGGCCGCGAGCGGCTCGAGAAGAACCGCCGCATGGTTCGGTTGGACTGCGAGTTGGCGTGTCCGCTGGATTGGGTCGGAACGGCGGTGAGCGGCGGCGCGGGATCGGGCCTGCTCGCGTTTTACCGAAAGTATGAGCTGAACAGTCTCATCAAAGGAATGGTGCAGCCCGACCTGTTCACGCTCTAGCAGTCCGTCGGGTGTTGGATGCAAACAGGCATTTTCGATAAAAAATAAAAAAAAGAGCGATATTCAGCGCAAAACACGCGAAAACTGCGGGAAATGCGAGCGAATATTGGAATTCGAGAGAAAATACGGGGAAAACCACAAATGGACGCGAATAGACGCTAATTTGGGAGGGACGCTGTCCTCAGCGTCCTTAATCTTTCTCTTCAGTTCATTCCGTTTTAATAAAAATGCGTTTAGTACATATATTTCTTCTACTGATTTTCATCTTCGGCGCAGGCGTTGGGGTGCGTCGTTACGTGTTCCACCTGCAACAAGGAAGTTATCCGGAAAAGGAACTGCCTTTTACTCTGGAGAGCGCGCTGGAGTATCGCCTCACTCGGATTCTTTATGAAACGGGCTCTCTCCCGGCACACGATTCGCTGGTGGAAGCGCCGGAGGGAATCAATCGCAGGGAGACGTATACCGTCGGCGCGGAATATGTGTATGCCGCGCTGGCGCGTGCGCTGCCGGAGAGCTGGTCGCTGACTTTTCGGGTGCGTTGGATTTCTCTGCTTTGGTTCTGTGTGGGATTGGTGGCGATGGCGTGCTGGGTGCGTCAGTTGAGTGGGTCTTGGATCGGCGGCGGGGCGGCTGGTTTTCTCTATGCGGTTGGTGCCGCAGCCGTGGTGCGCTCGACGGGACAGGAACTTTCGCACGAGAATTTTGCGCTTCCCCTGCTATTGATTCATCTGGCGTGCTGGGCGTGGTCCCGGCGCACTGCGGGATGGCGTTCCTGCCTGGCCACGGCCCTTTCGGCGGTTTTTCTGGCAGGAGCCGCCGCCACCTGGGATATGATTCAGTTTTACCTTTATCTCTGGATGCTGGGCTACGCCGCCGCATCCGTTCGGGGGGGGCTTTATTCGGATAAGCCGGAATTTCTGCGCTGGTTGCTTCATGTGTCGGTGCTGGCTGCCGCTGGGGCGTGGGTGCCGTACATGAGGGCGCATGATTTTCTGACTTCGCCGCTGATGTGGCTGGCGGTTGCTGTTGCCCTGGCGGGGCTGCCGCTGTGTGCACGCATAGTGGGCACTCGCGGAAAATGGATTAGGTTGGCCTTGCTACTGCTGATTCCGGGAGTGGCCTGGTGGTGGATGGGGAATGGATACGAGGAGGCGTACGGTCATTTCGGCGAGTTGCTGGCGGCCAAAATAAGCTTCTTGAATCGAAAGCCTGCGGACCCCGCGCTGCTAACGTTCAGTCAGCGCATTCTGTGGACGCCCGCATTGAATTCTGCTACTTGGCGGTTGACATTAGCCCTGTTTCCTGCCACGTTGCCCCTGTCCTTAGCAGCGGCGTTCAGTCTGATTCATTGTCCGAGGGCCTGCCGAAAGTCCGAAGCAATCCATCTGGTATTCTGGTTTGGGACTTCCCTTATAGCCTATGTGTTGTTCGTGAGGTTTCATGTTTTTGTCGCGGTTTTTTCGTCGGCGCTGATCGGCTGTTGGTTGAGTGCCTCGCGCAGGCGCGGCGGCCTAACCCGTTGGATGGTTATGGCGGTTGTGTGTGCGGGGGTCGCGTTGGAAACGACGGCTACGCTTCGGCATGCCGGACGCTGGGGACGCTCCGGCGTCGAGTACCTTGAACTGGATGAGCTGCTTGGGTGGCTTGCCGGAGGAGAGGCGGACAGGCGAGTGGTTCTGGCCAATTTCGGAGTGAGCGCGTCGGTGGCGGCCTATGCAGGTTGTCCGATCGTGTTGCATCCGAAGTTTGAAACGAAAGAGGCCCGATCACGTGTTGAGCAGTATGGCGAGTGCCTGTTCAAAGGAAACGAAAAGACATTTAGAGATTGGGCCAATCAGTTCGGTGTGGAATATTACATACACTCCCGAGGAGAATTTTCATCGCAAAGCCCGGAACGGCAGATGCGTTATTTTGTGAATGCATTGAATCCGCCGCAGGATGCGGCAGCACGGTTTTTTGAGTTTGAGCCGGACAAGCTCCACTGGTTTCACCCGGTATGGAAAAACCGGAAATACCGAGTCTTCAGGATGGTGACGGAGCGGGACGAGCAACGTTCCTTGGAATTGGGCCAGCAGGCCTATGAATGGCTTTGCTCGGGCAGGCTGAGTCAGGCGGAGAAGTGCGCCACGGAGGCACTGAAACTATTTTTGGATAACGAGCAAGCGCAGCAGGTGCTGCTGCACGTGGCCTCGCTGAAAGAGCAAAACGTCCATTTTCAACCCGATGAATAACGAATCAGAGCGAAAAAATAGGCCGTTGCGACTGGCGGTTACCGGCGGCATCGGCTGCGGTAAAAGCGAAGTGGGTCGCATCCTGAAAAGGCAGGGCGTGGCGGTTTGCGATACAGACGCGCTGGCTCGGGAAGTTGTAACGCCGGGTGGCTCGGTGATGAAGCGCCTGGAGGCGCATTTTGGAAAGCAAATGGTGCAGGCAGATGGCTCGCTCCGGCGGGACGTGCTGGCCGAGACGGTTTTCAATCGAAAAGAGGACCTGGATTTTTTGAATGCGGTGATGCACCCGGAGATTCAGCGGCTCGTTCGGGATTGGCTGAGTGCGGTGCGCCCGGAATCCGGGATGGCTGCGGTGCTCATTCCGCTGTTGTTTGAAACGGAGGATACGACGGGTTGGGATGCGATTTTGTGTGTATCCGCCTCCGAAGAGACGGTGCGGGAAAGGCTCGCGGAACGGGGCTATACCCCCGAACAGATTACGGCCAGAATAGGGGCGCAGATGGCGCTGAGCCGTAAAGAGGCCGCGTCGGATTATGTAATTGTGAACAATGGAACACGCAGGGAATTGGAACAGAACACGAAAGATGTGTTGAAGGCCATACAGAAGGAGAAGATGCATTATGCCTGAATATCTTGATAATAATGACGATCAGAAAGAAAAGAGTGCGGAAGCGGCACCGGCGCGCCCTGTAAGGCGGCCCGCGCGGCGCCCGGCGGCACGCAAAGAAGCGCCTGCCGAGACGGGATCATCCGGCGAACAAGCGGCGGTAGCCGCCCCGGCTTCGCAGGGTGCCGACTCGGCCAAGCCGTCGGCTGCACCATCGCCGACACCGACGATTGCTTCATCAGCCGCTTCATCGGAAGCGCCGGCGGAACAGGCTTCCGGCGGCGAAGCCTCCCGTCCCGAGCAGAGGTCGGAATCTGCTCCACGGTCGTCATCCGAGCGGGATGCGAATACCTCCTCTTCGGGAGGCCAGGGCAATAATGGAAACAGCGGCCAGCAGGACCAGGGGCGCCGGCAACAGCACTATAGTAAAAACAATAACAACAATCCGCGTTCGCGCGATCGGCATCATCAACACACCCGACGGGATAACCGAAGTGGACGTCCCGATGATCGGAACAACCGACAGGATGACCGGAACAACCGCCAGGATGATCGAAACAATTATCTGGACGACCGCAACAACAGCGGCCCGCGTCAGAACCATGATTCAAATCCGGATGACGGCAAGTCGTTTGCCGGGGTGAAGCTGGATCTCTCAGAGCTGCAGGAGCAGACGGTTCCCATGCTGCTGAAGATGGCTGAGGAATACAACTTGAACGACCTGGGGGCGCTGCGCAAACATGAACTGATTTTTGAGATTCTGAAATCGCATGGCCGCCGCCGCGGGTCCATTTTGGGGCGAGGTGTTTTGGAAGTCCTCCCAGACGGTTTTGGTTTTTTGCGGTCCACTCGATATAACTATCTGCCCTGTGCGGAGGATATCTATGTTTCGCCGTCGCAGGTTCGCCGCTTTGGGATTCGCTCCGGCGACTTCGTGGACGGCGAGATTCGCGCACCGAAGGAGAAGGAACGTTTCTTCGCGATGCTCAAGGTGGATACGATCAACGGGGAACCACCCGATCAAACCAAGAAGAAGATTCCGTTTGGCGACTTGACGCCGCTGTTTCCAGACGAGCGTCTGCGTTTGGAGATTTCGCAGCAGGAAGTTTCCATGCGGGTTATGGACATTCTGGATCCGATTGGCAAGGGGCAGCGCGGGCTGATTGTGGCGCCCCCGCGCACGGGCAAAACCGTGCTGCTTCAAAAAATAGCGAACAGCATTTCCGCGAACAATCCCGAGGTGAAGCTGATCATCCTGCTGATTGATGAGCGCCCGGAGGAAGTGACGGATATGCAGCGTACAACCAAGGCGGAAGTCCTGAGTTCCACCTTTGATGAGCCGCCTGAACGGCATACGCAGGTGGCGGAAATCGTGCTTGAGATGGCCAAACGCATGGTGGAGTGCGGTAAGGATGTCGTGATTCTGCTCGACAGCATTACCCGTCTCGCCCGCGCCTATAACACCCTGCAGCCGCACAGCGGAAAGATACTGTCCGGCGGTGTGGATGCCAATGCGCTGCACAAACCCAAGCGGTTTTTCGGCGCGGCACGTAATATTGAAGACGGTGGAAGTCTGACCATTATTGCGACGGCACTGGTGGATACCGGCAGCCGCATGGATGAGGTGATTTTCGAAGAGTTCAAAGGTACCGGCAATATGGAACTCTGCTTGGATCGGAATCTGGTGGACAAGCGCATCTTCCCGGCCATGAATGTGGAAAAATCGGGTACGCGAAAGGAAGAGCTGCTGCTACATCCAGATGAACTCAGCCGAATCTGGACCCTGCGCCGGGCGCTGAAGGACGTGCCCGCCGTGGAAGCGATGGAATTGCTGATTACCCGCCTCAAGAAAACGAGCAGCAATGCCGAGTTTCTGATGACGCTTCAGGGGCAGTAAAATCATTATGCACACCCTTGACGGGACGGGACGCCTTGCATAAGGTATGCCCCCTCCATCGGGGTCGAACAGTGTAAAGAGAGGAATTCAAGGATCATGCAAGTGACAATCAAAGAAGAAGCACCGTGCCGGAAATCCCTGCATATCGAGGTGCCTGCCGAAGCCGTCCAGCAGCGTTATGCGTCCATACTTTCCGAGTATAAAAAACATGCGAAAATTCCGGGGTTTCGTCCGGGCAAGGCCCCGCAGGCGCTGGTTGAAAAACGCTATGCGAAGGATGCGCTCAAGGAACTGAAGGAGCGTATGATTCCGGAGTATTATCAGAAGGCCATTGAACAGGAAAAGATTCAGGTGGCGACGGTGTTGAATGTAACGGAGGATGAACTGGCCGTCGGCCATCCGTTTTCCTATACCGTACTGGTGGATACGGCTCCGATTTTCGAATTGTCGGACTATCGCGGCATCGGTGTCAAGTCAGAGATGCGCGGGGTGACGGACGAGGATGTGGATGGGGCACTGAAGCAGTTGCTGGAACGATTTGCATCCTATGATGAGGTGACTGACCGTCCGATTCAGGCGCACGACGTGGCACAGGTTTCCTATGAGGCCTCCTGCGAAGGGGAAGCGATGAGCGGGCTGGTTCCGGAAGATGCTGCGACTCTGGCGCAGAACGAAGATACCTGGGTTGCCTGTGACGAAAACGAGTTTCTCCCGGGTCTGGGCACGGGATTGGTTGGCGCTTCGGCTGGCGAGGAGAGGGAAATCCGGGTTTCCTTCCCCGAGGAGTTCATGGTGAAGGAGGTGGTGGGCAAAGAGGCGCTTTACCGCGTGAAGATCAAGTCCATCCGCCAAAAAAACATTCCCGCACTGGACCAGGAAATGCTGAAGAGGCTTTCGGCGGAATCGGAGGAGCAGCTTCGCACTCAGCTTCGCGTCGAGTTGGCGCAGCATTCTGTTCGGCAGGAAGAGGACCGCCGCAAGTCGGAGATCATCCGCCAGGTGCTGGCGCAGTATTCCTTCGATTTGCCGGAATCGGATGTGCAGGAGGAAACCCGCGAGCTGGTTTATGACATGGTGCGCAACAACACGATGCGCGGTGTGAAGGATGAGGAAATCCAGGAGAACAAGAGCCAAATATTTGAAGCGGCGACCAAGACCGCCGAGGAGCGCGTGCGGCTTCAGTATGTGATGGCGCGCATAGCGGATCAGGAGAAGATAACGGTTTCCCGCAGCGAGGTGGACGGCTATATCCGCCAACTGGCTTTGGCGCACAAGATGACCGTGGAGCAGGCAACCAAACGCCTGAACGAACGGGATGGAATGAAGGGTGTACGGGATAAATTGCGGCAGCAGAAGACGGTTGATTTTCTGTTGAAGGAAGCGAAGATCGAAGAGTAAGGCGCTGGACGTACGGAAACGGCGGCAGCGCATAAGCGGAAGGAGCAGGTGATTGTATGTTGGTACCTATGGTGGTCGAACAAACCGGACGCGGTGAACGCGCGTATGATATTTTTTCACGTCTGTTAAAGGACCGGATTATTTTTCTCGGGACGCCGGTGAATGATGACGTGAGTAATCTGATTGTGGCTCAGATGTTGTTTCTACAGGGGGAGGACTCAGATAAGGACATCAGCCTGTATATCAATTCGCCGGGCGGTTCGGTCACCGCCGGCATGGCGATTTATGATACGATGCAGTTTCTGAAATGCGACGTATCCACGTATTGTGTCGGGCAGGCGGCCAGCATGGGCGCGCTGCTGTTGGCGGCCGGCGCCAAGGGCAAACGTTATGCGTTGCCACATGCACGCATTCTGATTCATCAGCCGCTGGGCGGAGCGCAGGGACAGGCCACTGATATCAGTATCCAGGCCAAAGAAATTCTTCGTATGCGTGATCAGTTGAACGAGATTCTCTGTAAGCACACCGGTAAATCAATGGCTGAGGTCGAACGGGATACCGACCGTGATTATTTCATGTCGGCCGCCGAGGCGCGTGTATATGGACTGGTAGACGAGGTGGTGGATACCGATCCCGCCGCGAAGAAAAAAAGCGAGAAAGGCAAGTAGGTCCAGATGGCGTCAAAAAACGAAAACAACCGCTGTTCCTTCTGCGGGAAGACGCAGAATGAGGTGGAACGGCTGATTGCCGGACCGAACGTTCAGATATGCAACCAATGCGTGGAGTTGTGTGATTCGCTTCTCGTGCAGAAGGAGTCGAAAGGCTCGGCGGGGGCGCATGTCGGACTGAAGGTTCCGAAGCCGCATGAAATCAATGGAATGCTGGATCAGTATGTGGTGGGTCAGGCGCACGCCAAGAAGGTTCTCTCGGTGGCGGTGCACAATCACTACAAGCGGGTCAAACACCGTTTTTCCGCCAAGCCCGGTGTGGAGGATGTGGAAATAGAAAAGAGCAACATCCTGCTGATCGGCCCGACGGGCAGCGGCAAAACGCTCCTAGCCAAATCGCTGGCGAAGATGTTGGATGTCCCGTTTTCCATTGCCGACGCCACCACTTTGACCGAAGCGGGTTATGTGGGCGAGGATGTGGAAAATATCCTGTTGCATCTGTTGCAGTCGGCGGATGGCGATGTACAGCGCGCCGAGCTGGGGATTATCTATATTGATGAAATAGATAAAATCGGGCGGCGCACGGAAAACGTCTCCATCACACGCGATGTCTCGGGAGAGGGTGTGCAGCAGGCCCTCTTGAAAATTCTGGAAGGTACGATTGCGAATCTGCCTCCCAAGGGAGGCCGGAAACATCCGCAGCAGGACTACATCAAGCTGAACACGGAGAATATCCTTTTCATTTGCGGCGGGGCATTTATCGGGCTGGATCAGCACATTCGGCGTCGCACCGGAAAGGCCAATCTGGGCTTTCATTTTAAGCACGGCGATGCGCCAAAATCGCGGAAGATCACGCCGGTGGAACCGGAGGATTTGATTCATTACGGCTTGATTCCCGAGTTCATTGGTCGGCTGCCTGTGCTGTCGGTTCTGGATGAGCTGACGGAGAAGGACTTGGTGCGCATCCTGACCGAACCGAAGAACGCCATGGTTCGTCAGTATACGCGGTTGATGGAGATGGAGGGGGTGAAGTTGAGCTTCGCGCCGGGTGCCTTGGTCGAACTGGCCCGCGTGGCCACGCTGAAGCGAACCGGTGCCCGCGGATTGCGGGCGATCTTGGAAAACCTGATGCTCGATATGATGTACGAGGCGCCTGCGAAGGCCGAAGAGAGCGAGTGTCGGATCACGGCAGCCATGGTACGAAAGCATTTCGCGGATGCGTTTCCATCGGATACTCTTCAAAAGTCAGCCTGACGGGGAAGCCGGACTTTTCCGGCGGGCCTGTTGGAATACTTGCATGAGGTGGTGTGCCCAGGCGCATGAGGCCACGCGCCCTCCATGGGGATGGGTTGCTCAGGTGTGCTGGGTCGTACGCCGCCCAGTATGGTTGATTGTCCTGATGGTGTGTTTGGCGTCTTCAGCCAAGGCTCGCGTGGCATCGTTTTCCATTCTCTACACCGGGGAACTGTGTGGGCGCCTGGGGCCGTCTGGCGT
>Ga0208648_1001962_pt1 | contig 15211 bp, 14 predicted proteins | sample AntAceMetag02UKL_FD_184772 | JGI IMG/M metagenome (GOLD analysis project Ga0208648, IMG submission 184772) | Saline lake microbial communities from Ace Lake, Antarctica - Antarctic Ace Lake Metagenome 02UKL (SPAdes) (version 2) | ecosystem: Environmental > Aquatic > Non-marine Saline and...
CTGTCATCTTTGGAAGAGCTTCAATCACCTCTAAAACATCTTGCCTTTGATGATTTAAAATACGTTTCTATATCTTCCTTTGATTGCTATAAACACGCATTACCTGCGTCTTAACTTAACACCTATGCGGCGCGCCGGTCTTGAAATTAATATTATCTGAATTACCTGCAGATTTTACTGTGCCGATCATTGTTGTCCAGCACCTGCCGAACAGATATTTTACCGAAAGCCTTGCCGAACACTTAGACAGTGTGAGCGATTTAAATGTGCATGTTCTAGGAAATAATGAAAAGATCAGTCGTGGGGGTGTGCACCTTGTTCCGAGCGGTTTTTATGTATCTTTCAGCTCCCGCTCAAAAAATGAAGTAACGGGACACCTAACAAGGGCCGAAGACCCACTTGACTTAAGCCCGTCAGTTGACTCGACAATGAAATCGGCAGCGAAAATATTCAAAGAGAACACTATCGGGATCGTTTTAACGGGCATGGGTAAAGACGGACTTGAAGGAATGAGAGCTATCAAGAAAGCCGGCGGGAAAACTTTTGCGCAGGACGAGTCTTCATTGATCTTCGGTATGCCGAAAGAGGTCATTGACGCGGGACTTGCAGACAAGGTATTGCCTGCAGATATGATAGCAAATGCATTGACCGCACTTTAGGAGAGACAAGTGAAAAAAGAATTATTGAAATATAAAGAGACGTTTTTGACTGAGGGAGCCGAACATATATCCGGCATGGAAAAGAGGCTTCTTGAACTGGAGAAAGACCCTGCCAGGACAGCTCTTGTAAACGATATTTTTCGTGAAGTGCATACCCTGAAAGGCATGGCGGCTACAATGCAATTTGATACAATGACTGCCATGTGCCATGCAATAGAGAATATTCTGGACGCGGTAAGAAAAACGAATATGAAGATCGACGGGTGTTTTGACACGTTATTTGAATCTTTTAACGCGATGAAACAGAGTCTCAAGGAAATATCCAAAAAAGACATTGAGCTTGATGTAACAGAAAAGATAGACAGATTGAAAGAACATCTTAATGATAAGGAATCGCTCACGCGTAAAGTAAAAACCGTTTCTACGCCGGCGCAATCCCGCACACAAGACATTGCGGGTGAACTTGCCATTGAAAAGATTCAGGATATCGGCGTGAAAGTAGAAAAACTTGATAAGCTGATGAATCTAACAGAAGAGCTTCTGATAAACAAGATGCGGCTCGATAGGATGAAAGATATTCTGGCTGATCCGGAGTTATCCGTGACGGTCGATACGCAAGCGAGGTTGTTAACGGAACTCCAATACAATGTTATGCTTGTCAGGATGGTTCCAATAGGATTTATTTTTGACAGGTTTCCTATGATGGTCAGGAACATCGCAAAGAGCCAGAAAAAAGAGGTGAATTTGACGATGGAAGGCGCAGACATTGAGTTTGACAGGAGTGTAATAGACGAGGTGGGTGAGAGTCTTCTTCACCTGATAAGAAATGCCATTGACCACGGTATTGAGAGTCCGGACGAAAGAAAGAAAGCCGTCAAAGCATCGGTGGGTTCGATACATCTTTCGGCAGTAAGGGCAAAAGATAATGCCGTTATAAAGGTTGCAGACGATGGAGGCGGACTCGACATTGATGTTATAAAAAGGTCTGCGGTAAAAAAAGGCATCATATCGGATAATGCATCAGAAGAAGAAGTAATGGATTCGATTTTTCTTGGCGCGAGCGTAACCCAGCAGGCAACGGAAATTTCCGGCAGAGGGTTTGGCATGAACATTGTGAAAGAGAAGATAGAGTCAATTAACGGCACGATAAGAGTGGAGTCCGATCGGGGTAAGGGAACGGCTTTTACGATAGAGATACCGCTTACGCTTGCGATTATAAAAACGCTTTTTGTTGAAGCGGGCGGTAGGACCTATGCCATTCCGCTTTCGAATATCGAACGGTTAGTGACAGTAACCCGCGAGGACATAAAAGGGATGGTGAATTATGAGGCATTTGTATTGGACGAAGAGGATATTCCCATCGTTGACCTGGACGTACTTTTTGGAGGACGGGGACAACCTGCTGACAGCAAACCAATAGTGATAATCAAAAAAGGGAATGATAAACTTGGCCTGGCAGTGGACAAATTACTAACAACACAGGAAATAGTTATTAAACCATTAAATAAACTGCTGAAAGAGAACAGATATTTTTCAGGTTCGACGATCATTGGGTCAGGAGAGGTTGTTCTGGTACTTGATCTAACGAATCTGATACTTACGAAACGTTTATTATAGCGTATAGAAAACAGCGTATAGCGGATAGAAAAGAAAAAATCTTTTAAGTTTTTAACTATCCGCTATGCGCTAAACGCTATCCGCTAGTAAAAAAGGGGGGGAATTATGCAGAAAGAAACAAAATTGCTCGAGTTGACAAATATTGCCGCAAAGCAGGCATCTGCCTCATTAACAAAGCTGTCCGGCGAAAAAGTAACGGTAGAAGTCACTAAAAGTGAAATAACAAAAGTTAAAGCTGTATATCCCGATATTGCTCCGGAAGCGATCGTTGCGGGAATCTATCTGCCGGTTACCGGAGACATTCAAGGCGCTTCACTTCTGATCTTTCCGGAGAAAGTCGCTTATGCAATATGTGATCTTCTCGTGAAAAGAGAATCAGGGACAACGCATAAACTTAATGAACTTGATAAATCAGCGCTCATGGAAGTCGGAAATATTCTTTGCGGGAATTTCCTCACTGTTCTGTCAAACGCGTTAAAGATAAAGATCGTGGAAAATGTTCCGTGTTTCAGTCTTGATATGTATGGTGCGATCATGGAACAGATAGTAGCGCAGTTTGCTAACTCCGCGGAAGAAGCCTTGGTTGTAGAAGTGAAATTTCACTTTGAGTATGCGGATATAAAAGGGTATATCGTTCTTATTTTTGGTTTTGAACACATGGCAGCGCTCGTTAAGACTTTGAAAGATAATGAATAACAAATAATAGCACATAGCATTTAGCATTAATAGCGTAGAGCGAACAGCGTGTAGCGTATAGTTAAAAAACTAAAAGATTTTTGCTTTTCCTATACGCTATACGCTAGTCCTATCCGCTAAGTAAAAGGCTATCCGCTAAACGCTCTACGCTAAAGAGAGCGCTATAAGGATTTTTTCATGGTGATAGAAGTGGCAATGGGTGAAATAGCGGTAGCCAAAAGCGGTGAGAGTCTTTGTGCCTCAGGCGTCGGCTCATGTGCCATCATTATGCTGTATGACACGAAAAGTAAGATCGGCGGACTTGCTCACGCGATGTTGTCTTTCTCCAGGAATGAGCAGAGAACGGCAAAGTCCGCGGGGATAATGCCGGACTTTCGGTATGTGGTGCCGGCAATAGATGAAATGCTCAAAAAGATGACTGCATCAGGCGCGCAAAAAAAATGTATTGTAGCAAAACTTGCTGGAGGCGCGAATATGTTTTCTGCGTTCACATCGAGTATAGGTCTCGATAATATCAGGAGTGCGAAAGAGAAACTGCATAAAGAAGGGATCATACTTGCCGGCGAGGCGGTCGGAGGATCTCAGGGCCGCACGGTAGAGTTAAATACCGCGACTGGAATAGTGACAGTAAAAACAAAATTTTAAATTTTTAACTATACGCTAAACGCTGTCCGCTAAATAGAACGCTATACGCTATAAAAAGGAAACAATATGAAAAACGTAAAAAAGACAAAAAGAGACCTTTTGTTTGATACAAACCGCGAGATGCAGGAAATCGCCCAGAAACTTTTTATGGCAAAAAAAGAACTGGAGAAAAAAAATCAAGCGTTAGAAGAAGCGCAAGAGAAAGAGAAGCAAGAGAAAGAACATCTACAGCGTGAACTTAAAGTGCTTAAGCAGATCTCGGGCCCGGCCCGGGCGAAGGCGGCGCCGCCGGCCGCGGGCAAGCCAAAGCTGACCGGGAGCGCAGCCGAAGAACTCTCCCTCAGGTACTTGCAGCTTCTGAAATCGTACGTGAAGACGAAAGACCTGAGCAGGAGTGAGGGCCCGGTCGAGGAGCTGTGCCGGATGTTCCTGTCATACGGCGTGACGCCCAAGGGGATCGTGGACATCCATCTCAAGGCGATGCCGCAGGTCAAGACCATCGGCGACCTCGAGACCAAGCGGGTAACATTTGAGTCTCGGATGGTGCTGATGAAGGTCATCATAACGTATGCGTCGCTATTAAGTGAACGTATGGCGTAGAGTGTATAGCAGATAGCCTTTTACTTAGCGGATAGGACTAGCGTATAGGAAAAGCAAAAATCTTTTAGTTTTTAACTATCAGCTATGAGCTAAACGCTATCCGCTGTGATTGCTATACGCTTTACGCTTATAAAAAGGAGGGGAAATGAAATATATTTTGAGACTGTACGTGCTGGGGGAGTCCCAGCTTTCCAAGGTTGCAATAAAGAATGCCAAAATGATCTGCGATGAAAAGCTGAAAGGGAAATACACATTAGAGGTTATAGACCTGCTCAAACGGATGCAGCTTGCTGAGGACGAAAAGATATTCGCCACGCCCACGTTAGAAAGAAAGCTTCCTCGTCCGCTTAAGCGAATCATCGGAGACCTGAGCGATAGCAGCAAGGTGCTGCTTGGGCTGGATATTATAGAAAAATAAGATAAGGAGCTAAAAATGAATAAGAGAACGTTTGGAGAGAGAAAAAATAAAGTGGTGGAACATGTCGCTAAACTGAGGACAGGGATTGAAGGGCTTGATTTCCTGGGGAACGGCGGCTTCCCAAAGGGAAGGACCACCCTGTGCGTCGGCTCATCCGGTTCCGGCAAGACTGTTTTAGGCGTGGAATATATCTGGAGAGGGATGGAGGGCTTCGATGAGGCGGGTGTCTTTGTCACCTTTGAGGAGAAGCCTGAGAGGATCATCAAGAATGTCAAGAGTTTCGGCTGGGACCTGGACAAGAAGATAGCGGAAGGGAAACTAACTATCCTGGATATGGCCCCAAGCATTATGTCATCGGATACATTAGTCGGAGCGTATGATTTTACCGTCCTGATCGAAAGGATAAAATATGCCATAAAGAAGGTAAAAGCCAAAAGGGTGGTTATCGATTCTATTAACGCTTTTTTTACCCAGGTGGGAGCCACCGATAAAGTCAGAAAAGTAATATTCGACTTTGTAGATAGTTTAAATAGCTTGGGGGTAACGACCTTGATTACCGCGGAGAGGACAGAGGAATACGGCCCAATCTCGAAATACGGGGTTGAAGAATTCGTGAGCGATAATGTGGTGATCGTCCGGCTTGTGCTGGAAGAGGAGCGCATCAGGCGCACCATACAGATACTCAAATTCAGGGGCTCAACGCATAAGCAGGGGGAGTACCCTTTTACGATAACGAACGACGGGATCATTATTCTTCCGCTGGCGGGAATGAAGCTGTCGGCACCGTCATCGACCGTACGGATCGCCAGCGGCACAAAGGAATTAGACAAGATGTGCGGCGGAGGATTTTTTAAGGATTCGGTCATCCTCGTCTCGGGACCTACCGGCACAGGCAAGACACTTATCACCACGTTATTCACGGAAGCCGCGTGCAAGGCCGGCGAGAAGGTGATCCTTTTTGCCTACGAGGAATCCCGCGAACAGCTCATGAGAAATGCCGCAAGCTGGGGCGTAAACTTAAAGAAGTGGCAAAATAAGGGCCTGCTCAGGATCTTCTGCGAATACCCGGAGGTCATGGGTTCCGAGGATCATCTCATAACCATAAAAAAAGAGATAGAAGCGTTTAAGCCGCGAAGGATTGCCATTGATTCGCTTTCCGCCATGGAGAGGGTGCTCACCTTGAAGAGTTTCAGGGAATTTGTGCTCAATCTGACATCGTATATAAAACAAAGGGAAGTTGCCGCATTATGCACTTCGACGACCAAGACGCTCCTCGGTGGGGAGTCCGTCACGGAAGCCCACATCTCGACCCTTACCGACGCTATCCTGATCTTGAGGTATGTCGAGATGCACGGCGAGATGAGACGGGGCCTGACCGTGATCAAAATGCGCGGAAGCTGGCACGAGAAAGAGATACGGGAGTATATCATCGACGGCAAAGGGCTGCATATAGAAGAGCCGTTCAAGGGGGTGGAGTCGATCATGACCGGCGCCGCCCGTAGTGTGACGCAGTATGAAGAAGAGGAGCTTAAAAAACTGACAAAATTACAGTAACGCAAAAAGGAGATTTCAGATGGCCAAAGAAAGAAAAGCAAAACCGGGGAGAAAGTATGTCCTGAAACTGTATGTGACCGGGCAGACGCCGAATTCTGTCAGGGCAATAACGAACCTGAAAAAGATTTTATCGGAGGAATTTAAAGGGATCTACGAATTGCGTGTCATCGATGTTATTAAAAACCCTCAATTAGCGGAAGAGGAAAAAATTCTGGCTACGCCTATGCTCTCAAGAGTCCTTCCACTCCCTATAAAACGGATCATTGGGGATCTGAGCGAGAAGGATAAAGTTTTGTTGGGGTTGGACATTTTATAGCGTATAGCAATTACAGCGGATAGCAGATAGGGAAAGCAAAAATCTTTTAGTTTTTAATTATGCGCTGAACGCTAAATAATGGGAGGTTAAAATGTTGAAGAAGAAGAAAATAAAAAAGATGGCGGCGAACACAGTAAAGAAGATCCCGTTCGGCGTGGACGGATTTGATATCATTTCCGAGGGGGGGTTGCCTAAGGGCAGGACGACGCTTCTTTCCGGAACCTCGGGTTCAGGAAAGACTCTTTTTGCTGTTGAGTTTATCTGGCGCGGGATAACCGAATTTAATGAGAATGGTATATTTATCACCTTTGAGGAGACACCCGGAGATATTTGTAAAAATGTGCTTAGTTTGGGCTGGGATCTTAAGGCCCTTGAAAAGCAGGGCAAGCTTGCATTCGTGGACGCATCGCCTTCGCCTGACGATAAGCATGAAATAGGCAATTATGACTTTGGGGCTCTTATCGCAAGGATCATGTACGCTATAAAAAAAGTGAATGCGAAGCGGGTGTCTGTTGATTCGGTCACCGCGCTGTTCCCTCAGTATAAGGACACGGGGGTAATCAGGAGGGAGCTTTTCAGGATCGCTGCCGCTCTGAAAAAACGGGGCGTCACCACCGTGATGTCGAGCGAGCGGTTACAGGAATACGGGGAGGTTGCCCGTTTCGGCGTAGAGGAATTTGTTTCGGACAATGTTATCGTGCTGCGCAATGTCCTCGAGGAAGAGCGGCGGCGCAGGACCATCGAGATATTGAAGTTCAGGGGAACCATGCACCAGAAAGGCGAATACCCGTTCACCATCAGCTCCAGTGGTATTCAGATCCTTCCTCTCTCGGGCCTTGAGCTGATCGCGCACTCATCCACCAAGAGGATCTTGTCGGGGAATAGCGATGTGGACAGGATGTGCGGCGGAGGTTTTTTTAGGGATTCGATCATACTCGTTTCCGGGCCGACCGGGACAGGGAAAACGCTCCTGTCGACCACATTCATAGAAGCGGGATGCGAAAACGGCGAACGGTGCGTCCTCTTTGCCTACGAGGAATCCCGTGACCAGCTCCTGAGAAATGGCGCTAGCTGGGGCGTGAATCTGGGAAAATGGGAAAAGAAGGGACTCTTGCGGATAGTTTGCAGATATCCGGAGAGCATGGGGCCGGAAGAACACCTGCTCTACATAAAAAAAGAGATGGAAGAGTTTAAGCCTAACAGGATAGCGCTGGACTCTCTCTCTGCCATGGAAAGGGTCTTAACGGTAAGGTCATTCAGGGAGTTCGTCATCAGTCTTTCAAGCTATACAAAAGCCAAGGAGATAGCCGGGATGTTCACCTCGACCACCAAGACGCTCCTGGGCGGCGACTCCATCACCGAGACCCATATCTCAACTCTTACCGATGCCATTGTCATCTTACGGTATGTGGAGATGCACGGCGAGATGAGAAGAGGGCTCACGGTAATTAAACTCCGCGGCAGCTGGCATGAGAAGGAGATCAGGGAATATATTGTAGACGACTCGGGCATGCATATCAAAGAGACCTTCCACGGCGTGGAGTCGATCATGACCGGTGCCGCCCGTAGTGTGACACAGTATGAAGAAGAGGAATTGAAAAAACTGACTAAATAGCATTTATAGCGTAGAGCGGATAGAAAAAGTAAAAATCTTTTAAGTTTTTAACTATACGCTATATGCTGTACGCTAAACGCTATCACAGGACAGCGGATAGGAAGAAAAATAATGAAGAAAATTTTGTTGTTAGAGCCGGACAAACAGCAATCAGAGCTTTTTACCAGCTGGATCAGGGAAGAAGGCTATGAGATCAGTTGTGTAGATACAACCAAAGAGGTTGCGCCGATTCTAGCTGTTGAGAAATTTGATATCATCTTAATCGATATCGATGATCCTGAAATTATTGAATCATTTCTCAGTCTGTGCGAAACGCTAAAAGTGGATATTCGGTTCACATGCATACCTATAATTGTTCTTACCCATAAAAAAGACTCTAAAAAGATATCTGTGGCCATTGAAGCGGGGGTAGATAGTTTTATATTTAAACCATTTGAAACAGATTCATTCCTAAATCGCTTAAAGACTGTATTGGTACATGCCGAGTTTGATAAACAGGGAAAAAAAGCTATAGACCTGAACTATGTCAATTATTTGATCAGCGAAGCGATAACAAAAACAGACATTGAAGGATTTTTCTTGCTTGCGCCCGCTATTTTAAACAGTTTGATCTTGGATAAAATAAAGATACATCTGGGAGAACCGGTTGTCACGATAATACTCGAGCGTGTCCGGGAAGGGACAGGCGAAAATTACGCTTTTATGAAACATGTCAGGTTCCAGAACGACAGGTTTTATATGGATGGCGTGAAAGGTGCCTCTAAAGATGTTCCTGCCAATATGCTCATATTCGGATTTCAGAATTTTATCTATGAATTTTTGCAATTTGTGAAAATACTGACATCAGGTATCCTGATGAAGCGCTACGGTTGAGGTGTATACCGCACATCTAAAAAAGTGAAACGCGAAATAGTGACATTGAAAAAGCCACTGCAAACAAAGAGTTTAATAAACTCGCTATTGTTCGGGCTTGATCCGGTTAACATGCCGGTGAAAGATCAGCTCTGCGGCGCCATCGAGTTGGTGCGGGGCTAGGGGACGGCATTTAGGATCCTGTTCAAGCTAAAGGAGTATGAGCGTAAACCGTAAACCGTAATTTGAGTTACGAACCACGGGGGATAAAATGATAAAACGACTGTTCAAAATCGGCCTGTCCATCTGTATATGCGCTTTGTTGTCCGCTGGTGCGGGTTGCGCGAAAAAGCCGGCGCCGAAAGCACCGATAAAAATAAGCATCAATGTCTGGCCGGGTTATGCTTTTGCGTACCTTGCGCAGGAAAAAGGTTTTTTTAAGAAGAACAATGTGGCAGTAGAGTTGATACTAGGGGAAACTTTTTCTGAATCAATGAAGTTTTTCACTGACGGCGATGTCGATGGCTGTTTTGCGGTCTTTGCGAATATCATTATGATCAATGCGAACGGGATCCCTGCCAGGGTGGTTTGCATTATAGATTATTCCAATACCGGAGATGTTATTATAGGCAGGCCCCAGATCCAGTCTCTGGCTGGGCTCAAAGGAAAGACAGTGAGCTTCGAGGGGGTAAATACCTTTTCGCAGATATTTGTTTTAAACGCGCTTGAAAAAGCAGGGCTTTCAGCAAGCGATGTCAGATGTGCTAATGTTAAAGTGTTCGATGTCCTGACTGCGTTGGAGGAGAATAGGATCGATGCCGGTCACACATGGGAGCCCGTAAAATCACAGGCCTTGAAAAAAGGGTATAAGATATTGGCCGTGGCGGGCGATTCCCCTGGTATCATCACGGATGTTTTGGCTTTTTCCACGGGGATAATCAAGGAACGGCCTGATGATATCCGTGCCATTGTGAAGTCATTATTTGAGGCGCTGGATTATTTGAAAGGCCATCGGGATGAAGCGGTCAAGATCATGGCTGATAAGATGGGGATGTCCGCGGAAGAAATGGTCTCCGGTATTGAAGGCGTATATCAGCCGGACCTGAATGAGAATCTGTCGTTGCTAACAACAACAACAACAACAATGCCATCATTATATAATGCGGGAAGATTTATTGCTGATTTTTATCTTCATCGCGGCCAGCTTTTACACGATGTGGATATTAAAGAGGTTATTGAACCAAAGTTTATAGAGGAGCTAACCAACAAATGAAGTTATTACTTAAATCAGCCTTTACGGTTATCGCGATAATGCTTCTTGCGTTTTCGGCCGTTTTCTATATTACCTGGATCTCCAGCGTGAAAACCCTGGAAGTGCAGGCCGAAGGCTTGCTCGAGAAGCTGGCGGTTCAGACCATGGATAAGATAGACCGCGCCATCTTTGAAAGGCAGGCAAATATGCAGTCGCTTGCCGCCGACACCATAATCAGCTCAAGGGATTCCAGCCCCAGGCAGATCACGGAAAGGTTAATTAAATTCAGGAATATCTATAAGGCATATCTCTCCTTATCCTTTTTTGACTTAAACCGGGTGAGGATCGCGAATACCGCGGGATTACATTTGGGTATACAGCATGACATGAAGAAATACTGGAAAGATGTTTTACAAGGCAAATTGAGCATCGCATCAGATATCAGGTATTCCGAAGTATCAGGGTCTAACATTATTTATTTTGCCGCTCCCGTAAAAGACAAAGATGGCCGGCCTTTCGGAGTAGTTGTAGCCAAAATGCCGGTAGGTAAGTTGTATGAGATAGTAGGTAGGCTGGGGTCCATTGAAAATATTCAGATAGATTTGGTAAACAGGGATGGCCTGTTAATATATTCCAATTATAATCGCAAGGGGATTTTAAAAGAGACGTTGACTGATTGGAAAACGGTAAAAGATATGTGTCTCGGAGAGTATGCCGGTGTTATCACAGAGCATTGGCATCTGGGTAAGGAGAAACGCATCCTGTCGTTTTGCCGCGAGCGGGGCCATCTTGATTATGAAGGCAACGACTGGACGCTGATACTCTCTATCCCCACGCGCGTTGTTTTTGCCCCCCTTGTTGCAGTAAGAAATAAATGGTTATTAGTAATAGTACCCGGCATTATATTGGCTATTATCGCCGCTTTGATCTTTTCCTTCAGGTTTTCCGCGCCTTTATCTAGTCTGCGGGATGCTTTCATTGATGTAGGCAAGGGAAAATTGGATACCAGGGTCAAGATCGAATCCCGCGACGAGGTCGAAGAGCTAGGCAATGCCTTTAACCGGATGGCCGAGAATTTGCAGGTAACGACCACATCGATCGATGATCTTGAACAGGAAATCAACGTGAGCCGTGAGATGAAAACCGCGATGCAGGCCGCATACATAGAAAAAGAGCATTCGGAGCTGGAGGCGCGCCGCCTGCTCAAAGATAAAGAGGTACTGCTCAATGAAGTCCATACTATTGCGACCACGCTTGAGGAGAAAGTAAAAGCCAGGACATCTGAGCTATCCGTATTTTACAATGTCGCCAACGCCATTTCCTATACGCCGGATTTGCAGAAGATGATTAATCTGGTCATGAAATCCCTCTTCAGTGTATTACCCTTCGATATGTGCGCGTCGCTCATTCTTGATGGTGAAAAAGCCTCTATTTTCTTACAGCCGGCTCAGCCGGAGAGCGTCGTGTTTGCAGATGAGGTTAAGAAAAATATCACAAACGCTGTTTCTGTTCTCAGCGGGAAAGATGTTGCCGCGAAGCGCCTGAGCACCCATCTCTTGCCCGTACACTCAGATCCAGATCCCGGGACAGCGGGGAAAAAACGTTTTGGCGGCTTAAAGTCCTTCTTCAATGTCCCTTTTATAGAGCAAGGCAAAATTGTCGGGATGATACATGTTTCCAGCCGTGATGAGGATGTTTTTAATGAAGACAATGTCAAACTAATTTACGCCATTGCCAATCATGCATCAACCGCGATTGAGCGTTTGCGCACTGTTATAAAAGCCGAGAAATCAAAAATAGAATCCGTGGTAGATAGCATGTCAGACGGGGTTTTTATGATTGATAAACAGGGAGAGACGGTAGTAATAAATCCCCAGGCAAAACGTATGATGGGGTTTTTGCCCGAAGAAAAGAACATTGATCTAGTGCTGATCGATAAGATGAAAGAAGTTGATCTGTACGCCACATTTCTGGTCTGCCGGAGTGCCGATAAGGAGTTCTTTAAAGATATCGTTATTTCAGGCAAAGAGGAGAATAATTATCGTTGTTCTTTATCGCCCGTCAGGGATGCTGAGGGTAAACATATCGGTGTAGTGATAGTTTTAATCGACGTCACAAAAGAACATAAAATTGACAGGATGAAAACAGAGTTTGTTTCAACAGTGTCCCATGAATTGCGAACGCCGCTGACAACGATCAGGGAAGCGGTTTCGCAGGTTATTGACGGTATACTCGGAGGTATCAACGAAAAACAGCACGAATTTTTATCGATCGCACTTGAGGATATCGACCGATTGAAACGGATAATAGACAATATCCTTGATATCTCAAAGATCGAATCGGGAAAAGTGCGGATAAAAAGGGATATAACGGACATTGTCAGCCTGACACAAGGAATAAAGGAACAATTCGCGAAAAGATTTCAAGCTAAAAAAGTTGATATCAAGGCAAAATATTCAAATGATAAAATAGATATAAGTATCGATAAGGACAGGATCATTCAGGTTTTTTCGAATCTGTTGAATAACGCGCTCAAGTTCACTGAAAAAGGGTACATAGAGATTTCTGTGATCGATAAGGAAAACGAAGTGGAATGTGCTGTTACTGATACGGGTAAAGGGTTCTCAAAGGAAGACCTTAAAAAAGTATTTAGAAAATTTGAGCAATTCGGAAGAGTGCCCGGGTCGGGTGAAAAAGGAACCGGTCTGGGGCTGTCGATAGCCGAAGGCATAGTAAGGCTTCATAATGGAAAGATAACGGTTGAAAGTGAATTAAATAAAGGAACAAAATTTACGTTTATATTGCCGAAATTATCCGAAAAAGAGATGCTACGCGAGTGTATTGAGAATAAAATAAATGAGAGTAAAAAAGACAGCATGGAGTTTGCCGTTTTTATTTTCAATCTTGACGGGTATCCGGCGTCTTTGGAGAAATATGATCCCGACACAGTAAGCAGTTTCTTTTCAGTATGTAGAGAGGCATTGAAGAAAACGACACGAAGCGAGGATGTGTATGCGTTGCGGAAATCGGGCCGGATCATCGTTACCGCCGATGTATCAGGAAACGATGCTCAAATGATCATAAAAAGGCTAAGAGCGGTATTTAAATCAACTGCATTCGATACGTTTGACGGGGAAGACATACTTTTTTCATACGGGTTTGTTACATATCCGGGTAGTGGTAATACTGCCGACGGGTTACTCAGCAAGGTCGAAAAAGTCCTTGTGAGCGAGCAAGAAGAAAGATCTAAAAAACAGATAATGATAGTGGATGATGAGCTTGAGGTGATTGACATACTAACGAAAATGCTTAAAAAGACCGGATATACCCGTTTGCCACAGGCGTGCCTCGGGCAGGACGCCCTGAAACAAGCATCAGAGGACATACCGGACCTTTTAATACTTGATATACGACTGCCGGACATTAATGGTTACGAGGTAATAGGCAGACTCAAAGAGAATATGAAGACAAAGGATATACCTATTGTTATCGTGTCGGGGCATGAAGTGGAAAAGAAAAAACTACTGGAATTCGCAAAAACTAAACCGATGCCAGTGTTAGCAAAACCGATAAATTATGAAGACTTTATAAAAATCGTTAATTACTTATTATAATAAAGGGGTCACACCTATTTATTTAGTTCGGAGTTGGGATATTTATAGCGGTTAGCGGACAGCGTATAGCCTTCTGATTAGCGTTTAGGAATTAGCGTGTAGCGGATAGGAAAAAAACAGGGTTTAGCATATAGTTAAAAACCTAAAAGATTTTTTTCTTTTCTATCCGCTAAACGCTATGCGCTGTTAATGCTATACGCTATAAAGTAAAAGGGGTCCGCAGTGCCTAAAAAATTACTTGTGGTAGATGATGAAAAGCAGATTGTAAAGATGCTAAGATCAAGACTTGGCGCGATGGGATATGAAGTCATAACTGCCGGAAACGGGTTAGAGTGCCTGGAAAAAGCAGAGAGCCGAATGCCTGATTTGATACTTCTCGATATACGTATGCCGGAAATGGACGGATTTGAAGTATTGAATAAACTAGGGGAAAAATTTGAGACAAAATATATTCCTGTTGTAATGCTTACCGCCGCTTCGCATGCCGAGGATATAAGTAAGGCCATCAGTTCAGGGTGCGCGGGATATATTGTAAAACCATTTGATTCGGATGATTTAATGTATAGAATACAGAAATCTCTGGAGTGTAATACGTGATGCTAGTTCGGAGAATACAAGCGTATAGCGGACAGCGTATAGTTAAAAGATTTTTTCTTTTCTATCCGCTAAACGCTATGCGCTGTTAATGCTATACACTATAAAGTAAAAGGGGTACGCAGTGCCTAAAAAAATTCTTGTGGTAGATGATGAAAAACATATTGTGATGATGATGGAGTCGAGGCTGGGTGCGTTCGGATTCGAAGTCATTACTGCGATTTGCGGCATTGAATGTCTTGAGAAGGTAAAGAATGAAAAACCTGATCTCGTTATTTTAGATGTTTTCATGCCGGAGATGGATGGGTTAGAGGTGCTAGACGCTTTAAAAACATCTGAGGAAACAAAAAGTATACAGGTTATCATGTTAACGGCGAATGCGCAGGCTGAAGATATTAAGAAAGCTCTTGGAGCCGGAGCGGCAGGATACATAATAAAACCGTTTGACCCGCAATTATTGCATGAAGAAATAAATAAAGTGTTCGATAGGAATGAGAGTTAATAACAGGAGGATTGAAAGATGGTAACTACTCAGGTACCCACCAATACGGTAAATTTACAAACATCATTTTTTTGATTTTTTAGCTGGACTCATTTCCCATTAGATAATATAGTTGATACATGCAATCAAATATACCGCTGCCAATTGGTAATATCCAAGATATACAACGACTACTTGCCAAGAATCCTTCCTGGCACCGCACTAAAATTTCACGGGAACTTTGTAAATTATGGAATTGGCGCAATGCCAACGGGCAGTTAAAAGACATGTCTTGCCG
>Ga0208648_1001967_pt1 | contig 15182 bp, 12 predicted proteins | sample AntAceMetag02UKL_FD_184772 | JGI IMG/M metagenome (GOLD analysis project Ga0208648, IMG submission 184772) | Saline lake microbial communities from Ace Lake, Antarctica - Antarctic Ace Lake Metagenome 02UKL (SPAdes) (version 2) | ecosystem: Environmental > Aquatic > Non-marine Saline and...
TCGAAACGTGCCGTAAAAGAGAGCAATCGCCCTGGGTTTATTTGGCGGCCGTTATTGCCAGTCAGCGGTCAGGATTGCCGGCACCTGCATTGCCAGATGTTAGGGTGTCTGAATAATTACGTTTATTCTCACCACTTCCTGATAACTACGCCCAATATCGACCGGGTCTATAGGCAAATAAGCCACATCCCATACCTGCCCTGACTGTTGCCTGGACAAACACTTTTTAATTGCATCCTGATGACTGCCTGAAAAGGCGGTGAAAACTAAATCACCCGCATAGGGGTGTCGTGGGTGTAGCGGTATTTGATTCAAATCACTTACCGCGTCCACCACCGTATTCATCTCGGAAAAATCAAGTTGCGGATCAATGCCCTGACTATATAGATTCATCGCCATAACCATTAAATCAGCATTGCCGGTGCGCTCCCCATTGCCAAGCAAAGTTCCCTCTACCCGTTGAGCTCCAGCCAGCAATGCTAATTCCGCTGATGCCACTGCGGTGCCTCTGTCATTATGCGTGTGCACGCTTAGAATAATATGCGCTCTGTTATTAATATGTGTACTGAACCATTCAATCCGATCCGCATAAACATTGGGCGTGGTATTTTCTACCGTTGATGGTAAATTGAAAATAACAGGAGATGCAGCTGTCGGCTGCCAGATATCAGCGACTGCATTACATATTTGCACAGCATACTCGGGCTCGGTAGCGGTAAAACTTTCTGGCGTATATTCAAAGCACCAGTCCGTTTCAGCTTGCATCCTGGCGCAGCGTTGCATTGTTTTTGCTGCGTTAACCGCTAACTCAATCACTGCGTTTTTATCCATCTTAAACACTTTTTCGCGCTGGGTCTTTGAGGTCGAATTATATAGATGTACGATTGCCTGCTTTGCACCTTTCAATGCGGCAAAACTGCGTTCAATAAAAGCTTCACGAGCTGGTGTTAATACCGAAATAATAACATCATCAGGTATTGCTTCCTGTTCAATCAATAATCGAACAAAATCAAAGTCTGTTTGTGAGGCAGACGGAAATCCAACCACGATCTCTTTAAATCCAATATTTACCAACAGTTTAAAAAACCTCATTTTTTGCTCAATAGATAATGGATTGATCAATGCCTGATTACCATCGCGCAAATCCTCACTACACCAGCGTGGAGCTTGCTCAATACGACGACTTGGCCATTGCCTGTCGTACATATCTACAACCGGGAAAACTTGATATTTATTGTGATCGAATGCTGGGCATTGAATATTGTTCATGTGTTTAATTCTCTCCCAAAAGAATTGTTTTGGTGCTTATAGTATATAAAATTTGCTTGAGAGAATGATTGCTAATGTTTCTATAATCTACTTATAATTAGCAATATTAATTCAATAATAGTTATTTTTATATAAATATATTGCAGTGTATAAAATAAACTAGCAATAATAATACATATAACCCTATCATGAAACTTGACCGTACAGACAAACACATCCTCAGCGAAATACAGCAAAATGGGCGCATTTCAAACCTGGAATTAGCTGACAAAATAGGCCTTTCTCCCTCCCCTTGCTCAAGACGCCTTAAACAATTAGAGGACGAAGGCTATATCGACAAACACGTTACCGTATTAAACCAGTCTAAACTGGGTTTAAAACTCATTGCGATGGTTCAAGTGAGTATGGATAAACACACGCCTGAACGTTTTGACAATTTTGAATCACATATTAAAGATTGGGCTGAAGTGCTTGAATGTTATCTAATCACGGGACAATCAGCGGATTATTTATTGAAAATAATCGTACCTGATATGGATGCTTATCAGGCTTTTCTTTTGGGAAAACTCACCCGTATCGAGGGTGTGAGTGGTGTACAGTCCAGTTTTGTCTTGCGCAAAGCTGTTGAAAAATCTGATTTACCTCTAACGCACTTGTAATAGTTGACTACTAAATTAAATTTGCGCATAATCCTGCGCATGCACCTTAATCCACAAAACAATAGATTATCAACCTGGCACTGGCTACGACGTATTGCCGGAGGTGGATCTGCGTGTTTTAAAAGTGATTAAATGAAGTAAGCAATTATTTCAAATTCAAAAAAAGGCCGCAGGTTCATCCGAATCTGCGGCCTTTTTTTTCGCTTAAAAAATATTAAACTGGAAAATTATGGGATTTAATTTACACAAAGTTGTGCCCTGGGGGCGTTCCTTTGACGAGTATTGTGCCATGTTTGCATTGAGTGAACAGGATCGTCAACAATCCATTGTCGGGGTCGGTGATGGTCCGGCGGCTTTTAATGCGCTATTAACTGAAAAAGGTGGCAAGATTATTTCTGCTGATCCTGTTTATGCATTTAGCACCCAGCAAATTAGACAACGCATTGCTGATCTGTTTGATGACATGGTGCAACAAGTAGCTGCAAATAGCGATAATTTACGGTTGCATAAATTCGGCTCTGCTGAGGCATTGGGACAAGTCCGTATGCAGGCAATGAATCGATTTTTACAGGATTTTAAACAAGGTAAACAGCAAGGCCGTTATCTAGCGGTTGAGTTACCCGTTTTACCGTTTGAGCAAGGTCAGTTTGATCTGGCTTTATGCTCACATTTATTGTTTTTGTATAGTGATCAGTTAGGGCTAGATTTTCATATCAAGGCTGTTTTGGAACTCTGTCGGGTAGCAAAAGAAGTGCGCATATTTCCTTTACTGGATTTATCGCACCAAACCTCCTCTCATCTAAAACCGGTCATACATGCACTAACGCAACATGGTTTTAATGCGAGTATTGAGATCGTTGAATATGAATTTCAAATCGGTGCCAATCAAATGTTACGGATACAGGCGACTAATAACTAAGACTAAAGGAAAACATACTATGAATACTGTTTGTGATGCCATTATGCCTATTACAATACGGCCTGAAACTATCTTTGTTTCCGGTCAGGGATCTTACTTAACAGATGATCAGGGCAACACTTTTCTGGATTTTGTCCAAGGCTGGGCAGTTAATACCTTAGGACATTGTCACCCTACTCTGGTTAAAGCCATTCAAGAACAAGCCAGAACATTAATTAATCCCAGCCCGGGGTTTTATAACATGCCGATGATACAACTAGCGACCACGCTGGTCGAACACAGCGTATTCGATCATGTTTTTTTCACCAATAGTGGTGCAGAAGCCAATGAAGGTGCTATTAAGTTAGCTAGAAAATGGGGCAGCTTGTATAAAAAAAATGCCTATAAAATCATCACTTTTGAAAACGGTTTTCACGGTCGAACACTGGCAACTATGTCTGCTTCTGGAAAAGCAGGATGGGAAACCTTATTTGCGCCTAAAGTTCCCGGCTTTATTAAAGTCCCGTTTAATAATCTAGAGGCAGTCAATAATGTCATCGATGAGCAAACGGTAGCCGTTATGCTGGAACCTATACAGGGTGAAGCGGGTGTAATACCCGTTGCTGAAAAGTTTATTACAGGTCTACGCAAACTCACTCAGGACAAAAATGTTTTGTTAATTTTTGATGAAATTCAGACAGGTATTGGCCGTACAGGAAAACTATTTTGCTATCAGCATTTCAATGTAGAGCCAGACATTATGACATTGGGCAAAGGTTTAGGCGGTGGTGTACCTTTGGCTGCTTTACTCGCAAAAAAACCATTCAGTTGTTTTCAGCCAGGTGACCAAGGGGGCACATTTAACGGTAATCCATTAGTGACAAGGGCGGGTAACGCAGTCCTCAATGAAATTTTACAGCCCGGATTTTTACAAAATGTAGCTGACAAAAGTCTTTTTTTGCAGCAACATTTAACAGCTCTTGCAACTAAATATAATCTTGGAACAGTGCGAGGACGTGGTTTGCTCTTAGCACTAGACACCAAAGAAATTGATGCTACACAAATTGTTAAACGTGCCTTTGAACAAAAGCTGTTAATCAATGCACCGCGCAATAATAGCCTGCGTTTTATGCCTGCATTAACGGTAACTATTACAGAAATAGAACAGATGATTGCTCTGCTTGATACGGTGCTGTCAAACATGATAGAAAACACAACAACCCGCTTACAATGCAATTAAACCAATTAAACGCATATCTTAAGGGCTCAAAGGGGTCAAAGTCAGAGCCCTTTTAAATAACTGAGAATATCCGGCGTCAGATATAAATTAAACATCGCCTCTTTTCTTATACTATCCGACAGGTCGCTCTACTTTTTTGGGCGTTGTTTAGTGTGTAGTAGAGCATTTAATTTGTATCTGCCCTCTTATCATCTATAACCTTGCCACGGGATAATAAAATTGTCACGAGGCTGTCATAACAACCTTCTATATTTAGATAGCCATAAAATATCTGCAGTTAAGGTAAATTCCAGCAATTTTTTTCGGTCCCTGGTTTAACATAAAGCAGTGGACCGTATTTTGAAAAAATGCTGAAAATTAGCAGATACAAAACAGGGATAATTATGGAACTTTCTCTACTGACATTAAATTTACATACCTATCAGCAACACTCTCAATATTGCCCATTCGACGTGATGCATCAGCATGAGCGTGAAGTGCATATTATTGCTGAAGCAATCGCTCAACTAGGCATTGATGTTATTTGTTTTCAGGAAGTTGGAGAATATATGCATGATCCTATAACGTATCCTTATGGTGAGTCGCCATCCAACATGGCCTGTCGTATTGCCAATAAATTACGTAGTTGGGGGCACTATTACCACATTCATCAGGACTGGAGTCACATTGGCTTTGATCGCTGGCGGGAAGGCACTGCAATTTTAAGTCGATATCCAATGCATCACCAGCATTCAGCTTATGTTTCAAATGACCAGAGAAAAGACAATTATATGTCGCGTAATGTTACCATGACGGGTATTGATATCCCTTGGTATGGGCTAGTGCATATATCCAATGTTCATTTAAGCTGGTCGCACCATGGTTTTTACGAAGAATTTAACCGGCTAAAAAACCTGATTTACTCACGCATGCATTTCGGTTTTAGGGCTGACTTGCTGGTTGGTGATTTTAATGCACCGGCCGGCGAGCATGCCTATAACACTATTGTTGGTAATCATGAATACGTGGATCAATTTTACCAAATACATCCACAGCGGTTTTATGAGCCCAGCTTTCAAGGTCATATTGATGGTTGGCGCAATAGCCCTCCCAAACGCATTGATTATATTTTCAAACGTCAAGATAGTCAGATGAACATTGGTTCATTAGAGCTTATTTTTAATAGCACATTTTATCCTGTTGTTTCTGACCATTTTGGATATTTAGCAAGATTTTATTTGTATTAGAACAATGTAAAGACATATGGATTATAAAACGCAAATTGCAGGTCGGGGATATGCTTTCAAAAATCTTCGGGAATTATTGGCGAAAGCATCCCCGGCTCGTTCAGGCGATTATCTGGCCGGTGTCGCGGCAGATTCAAATATAGAGCGAGTTGCTGCTCAATGGATCCTTGCAGATGTACCACTGACACAGTTCCTACGTGAACCGTTAATTGCTTACGAAAGCGATGAAGTGAGTCGGATAATTTTGCAGCAGCATGATGAACAGGCTTTTGCCACAGTTAAACATTTGACGGTGGGATGCTTTAGAGACTGGTTACTGTCAGACGCCGCTACAACACAAATACTGCAACAAATTGCTTTTGGCCTAACCCCTGAAATGGTTGCTGCAGTCAGTAAACTTATGCGCATTCAGGATTTAATTCTAGTTGCCAAAAAATGTCAGGTCATTACGCAATTTAGAAACACCATTGGGTTAAAAAATCGACTATCCACACGCTTACAACCAAATCATCCTACCGATGATCCAGCGGGCATAGCGGCTATTATATTGGATGGCTTGCTGCTGGGCAGTGGTGATGCTGTGATTGGTATTAATCCTGCTAGCGATAATATAGAATCAAACAAAGTATTGATTCAAATGTTGAATGATGTGATAGAACGCTATCAGATTCCTACCCAGTCCTGTGTTTTATCACATGTCACAACGACTATGCAGGCTATTGAAAAGGGAGCTCCCGTAGACCTGGTATTTCAATCAATAGCAGGTACCGAGCAAGCCAATGCTAATTTTGGGGTAAATCTGGCATTACTGGAAGAAGCACATGCGGCTGCACTCAGTTTAAACCGTGGGACTATAGGTAATAACTGCATGTATTTTGAAACCGGACAAGGCAGCGCGCTGTCCGCTAATGCACATCATGATTTAGATCAGCAAACATGTGAAGCCCGTGCATACGCGGTAGCCCGACAATTTAAGCCATTATTGGTCAATAGCGTAGTTGGCTTTATAGGCCCAGAATATTTATATAACGGGAAACAAATCATACGTGCGGGTCTGGAAGATCATTTTTGCGGAAAATTGCTGGGGTTACCCATGGGCTGCGATATTTGTTATACCAATCATGCCGAAGCAGATCAGGATGATATGGATATGTTACTTACTCAATTTGCAGTCGCGGGCGGTAGTTTCATTATGGGCGTTCCAGGAGCGGATGATGTTATGCTTAACTACCAGTCCACTTCATTTCATGATGCTCTCTATTTACGTCAGGCATTGGGTTTAAAACCTGCTCCCGAGTTTTTGCAATGGCTGCAACAGCATCAAATCTTCGGTGAAAATAATCAATTAATTAATCAAGGCAAAGTACCCGCCTTGTTTTCTGCCCCCTTTGAAAAATTGTTAAATTAGCTTTACATATGCTCGTAAACTAACTATTGAGTTGATGTCATTTATGCCTAATAATTCTCCGAATGATGCGAATAAAGAACCCTTGCAAGTTTTACGACAATTTACCAATGCCCGCATAGCATTAGGTCGAACTGGCAGCAGCCTGCCTGTAAAAGCCAATCTGGATTTTCAATTAGCACACGCACTCGCCAGGGACGCAGTCAGCATCCCACTAGATTTCAATGCTTTATCAGAACAGTTATCAGGCTGTAGCGCTACTCTCCAGCTACAGTCACAAGTGACAAATCATCCAGAATACCTGCAACGACCAGATAAGGGACGTTTGTTAAACTCAGCATCGATAGAAAAACTAGCAAGCCTACAAGCAGACGCGGATAAACCAGATATTGTCATTACTGTAGTCGATGGTCTTTCTTCAAAAGCGATTGAAAACCACGCCCCTGCTTTGCTGACTGTGCTGTTACCCGTATTACAAAATTCGAATTATTCAATAGCTCCCGTCGTCTGTTTAGTCAAATATGGTCGCGTTGCCATTGGCGATCTAGTGGGTGAAATTCTTAATGCCAGAATGAGCATAGTTTTAATTGGCGAACGTCCAGGACTAAGCTCTCCGGACAGCATGGGAATATATTTTACCTATCATCCTCAAGTAGGTAAAACAGATGCCGAACGAAACTGCATTTCCAATATACACAGTCAAGGCTTAGATTATCAGGCGGCAATAAGAAAACTGATGTTTCTGGTAAATGAAGCGAATCGTTTGAACTTTTCAGGCGTCAATCTTAAAGACAAAAGCGCAGACAATAATGCATTGAAGAGTCATTTACAACAGGGTAATTTTTTATTGGAATAAAGACCGGGCTTTATAAGCTAGTCACTAAATAAAAAATAAGATATTTAACAATAAAAGCCATTTATTTACTTCCTGAACTAAGTAGAACACTAAAACAAACCAAAAGTCTGCTGAATTTTGATCAGGAAGAATATGCGAAGAATAAGCTTTAGTCCGCTAATGTCTAGTAAGCGCCTATCAAAGTCTAACAATTAAAGTCAGCAGCTGTGAATAAAGTTGAATAGCTCGTAGGTCCGATTAGCGCAGCGTAATCGGAGAAATAATAGCATACGTACGATTACGCTGTGCTAATCGTACCTACAGCTCTATCTGGTGGTTAACCTACCTTGCCAGAGCAGGACTTTCACCCTCTGGAATTATCGACCTTGCTCGGCCGCACACCCCTTTTATTCCGTAGGATGGAAAAGCGTAGCGCATTCCGTCATAGAGCCGGCATCCATTTTCAAGTCATCATGTATGATCATTTCGGGCAAAGACGCGATTAACTATGAAATCGTGCCATACCCTGTCGGATTACGCTACGCTTATCCAACCTACGTATCCGTCTTACGCGTTATCGATCCACAAGAGTCATTCGGAATGATTCCACTAACCGTTGTTGTTTTTCACAAATGTAGCTCGTAGCTCCGATTAGCGCAGCGTAATCGGAGAAATAATAGCATACGTACGATTACGCTGTGCTAATCGTACCTACAGCTCTTTCATTCGAGTCTGTCCTATCGATTTGAATATTCGATTCCAATCGGTCTAGTCTTCAGCAAGGAATAGCAGACATAAGACTGTAAATCTAGACCCGGCCCTGGTTTTCTTGCGGTGATGTGACCACAGTGCCTTATAAGCAGATAGTGATTGCAATGGGCCAAGGTACAAAAGCATCTTTGGCTGCTTTTGATTACTTACTGACAGGCGCTTAGTCTATATAATTGTGTAACTATCCGACGGGGATCTTGGCTGCTATCCACCGTTTTTTTTATATCTTCAAAAAATATTTTACTAAGCCAATTTTAAAACAGTGTAGGATTGTCCAAGTTCGATTTAATAGTATCAATAGGATGCTATTGATAAATATATGCCGTTGATTAGAGTATTGGAGGGTGTGTGCCTGATAACAAAAAAATAAATTGGGATCATTATAATGCCGCAATATGGCGGAGCAATCGCAAAGAGCTTAAGCCCATTTCTGATGTAGACCTAATTGACTTTAACACCTTGGTTGGCGTTGAGAAACAAATTGAAAGTGTGTGTAAAAATACCGAGCGATTTTTAGCAGGTAATGCAGCTAATCATTGTCTACTTTGGGGCGCAAGAGGTATGGGAAAATCTTCTTTAATAAAAGGTTTACTCAACAAATACCACCAACAAGGCTTGCGTGTTATTGAAATACCAAAAGATGATCTTGTGAATATCATAGATATTACCGACGACATTCGTGGTATTGATAAAAAATTTATTGTTTTCTGTGATGATCTTTCATTCGAAGACGGTGACAATAGTTATAGAGCATTAAAAACAAGCTTGGAAGGTTCTCTTGAAAAACCACCAGCAAATGTTTTGATTTATGCCACATCAAATCGCAGGCATTTCTTACCAGAAAAAATGAGTGATAATTTATCGCGAACTCATATTAATGGTGAGATTCATGAGTCTGATACGGTTGAAGAAAAGCTTTCTCTAGCTGACCGTTTTGGCTTAACGATATCGTTTTATGCTGTGTCACAAGATACTTATTTAGAAATGGTTGATAGCTACTTTGAAGATGTCGATGTTGATAGAGAGATGTTGCATAAACAAGCCATTTCTTTTGCAACACAAAAGGGCATTAGAAGTGGTAGAGTCGCGAAGCAATTTTATCAATACTATAGTGTTTGATTGTTAGCCATACAAAAAACCGCTAACATCGACTATATGCTGGCATCCTTCATTTGGAGCTAAAAGTAATTTACACTTTTTAAGGTGAATTATCGTCATTCCTGCAGGATAATTAGAGGACAGACCCTGAGGTACCCTCATTATGTTTGAAACAACACTGCGTTTTTTGAATAAATTTGAATTGTATTCCAGTCTGCCCCATTGGTTTGAATATTCGATTCCAATCGGTCTAGTCATCAGCAAGGATTAGCAGACAAAAGACTATAAATCTTGACCTGCCCCTGGTTTTCGCTAGATTTCGCATCGTTTACGGCACAAAGGCGAACAAAAGTATTCTTGCCTTCTTCCCTTTCTTACCCTTCGCTCCTTCACTGCACATAATCAGCTCACCAGATTCCGCGAACGCAATTCCTTCTGGTTGTTCAACCAGATCTTTATCCAACCGCGCCACTCCTTTGACTTTCCCGTCCCATCCGCAGCAAACAAGCATTCCAGTCCCCTTGGCGCCGATCATATAGAGATCGTTCGTTATAGGATGAATTGCGATTCCTGACGGATTGAATGTACCCTCATCTTTATCCATAAAGTCTTGGCAATCTATGCTAAGAACCGGCGACTTTCCTCGTCTCCCCGACCGAATGTCAAAAGGAAATATTTTTCGTTCCGTGTCGCCCCTAGTCGGAGAACCCTTGCAAGCAATAAGCAGGCGGTTTTCCTTGAGATCATGGCATAAGCCTTCGGGATCATACTCCTCGCTTAGTTTCAGATCGTATCGATCATACTGCCGCGATCCGCCAATATAGTCGACAATACGATAGATTGCAGGTCGCTTGCCCGCCGTCAATATATAGGCGGTGTTGCCAAGAATTGCGATATCTTCTGAATCTCCCGCTTTGTGCTTTACGTACTTCGTGATCTTCTCAGAGGACAGATCAAACCGGTAGACTCGTACTGCCTCGTCTTGCACAAAGGCCAAGGAATTTAGCTCTTGCAAAGGGTATATTCCTGATATCTCTCGGTACTTATTGGGAAGTTCATACGTCTTCCTGGGATTCTTCAAATCATATGGGATGTTCATGCTATTGTTCTTCTATTTGCCAATTCATAAACAAAGGAAAAATTAGCAATTGGGGTGACAGACCACGATTATAGAGACATGTAAGACCGGTTTCGAAATTAAGCGTGGTCTGTTCCCTAATTACCCTGGAAGAAATTTTAATCACTGTATATTTAACTGAGCCCCAATCCAATTTGTGCTCGCTGTGGCATGTTATAAGGGCACATTCTCACAAACTAGAATAGGTATTTAGGTAACAACTACCTTGAAAAACGCCGAAAGAAGACTCACTATTTAAATTCTCAATAGAGTAAAATTAATTAAATATTTTTCTACATCAAACTTTATAGGCATCAAACCCAGCTTTTGTTCTTGTAGCTATTCTTAGTTTTTAATCAATATCTACTCAAATAACTCATAATGGCTACCACACCTTTCAAGGCGCAACATATCTTCAGTTACTTCATATATTAATAAGAAATCTGGTTGAATATGGCATTCCCATTTTGGCTTCCAATTTCCTGATAAGCAGTGAGGAAGATAATCTTCTGATAAAATTCCGTGAATCGCCAATGCTTCGATAGCAGAGAATAATTTATCCGTATCTTGCCTTGGGTTCTTTTTTGATTTTTTTTAGATCTTTCTTAAAGCGATTTGTGATTAAAATTTCTCTCACATCACATATTTCGAAGTTCCTGAAGATCTACAGACTCAAGGTTTTTTTCTTTAAAAGCATTAATCGTTTTCTGATTGGGAACTTTTAATTCAATAGGAAATTCCCCCCGAATAACAACTTGCTTTAAAAATAAACGCATGGCATCTGATGTTGACATGCCTATTCAGGCTAGTATCTCTTCAGCTTGACCTTTGACTTCTGGAGAAATTCGACACCTAACAGTAGCTGAATTTGGTGTAGTCATAATTTTATACCTATTTGATTTCTTACAAATAAACAATATCACAAATGCGCCACAAAATAATAGAATTTTGAATATTTAATAAAGAAATCTATTTATTCACAATAGTGCCGGAAATCATGACTTCCTTTTGCCATGTATCAGGCAAAAGATTCGGGGCACAATAAGGGCGTTTTCTTCGGGCAAATGAACAAGACAGGCAGGCACAAAAAAGAAAGATTTAAAGAAACGTTGCAAATCACCGGCGGTTAAAAGTGCTGAGGCTTTAGCGTAGCGAAAGCCTCGCTGCTTTTAACCGTCCGCATGTATTTGCCTTGTAGAATTGCTGGCTTTAGATAATTATGAAGCTGTAAGTGCATACGTATTCCTGATTACCCATAACTCTCAGCTATCTTCGTCATTCCTGCATGCTTTTAGCAGGAATCTCGTGGCTTAAGCAAAGATTCCCGATAAAATACTTCGGGAATGACGAGACTCTTAACATACTGATATTTTAAGATTTTTTTAATTTGGCTGTGAGTTGTACGTAATCAGGTAAGGATACGCCAAAAAACCTTTGTTTTTCCTAGCCTAAATCGATTGTCTGACCATTCACATAGATAACACAATGCACTATTTGAAATTTACTTTTGCCTGCTTTTTTATTCTTGTTAGCCAATGGGCTTACGCCATTAATCCGGATCAGTTATTAGCGCCTGACCAAGCGTTTAAAGTCTCTGCTGCAGCAACAGAGGATGGCAATGTACAGATTTCCTGGTTAATTGCCGATGGATATTATTTGTATCGCAAGAAAATTTCTTTTACTTCAAAAACTGATTCGATTGTTATTGAACAAGCTGATTTACCAGCCGGTGAAATGAAAAAAGATCCAAATTTTGGTGATATGGAAATTTACCGCCATTCTATAGAGAGTCTTTTAATATTAAAACGCCCTGCTACAGCGGTGACGTTTTCAGTATTAATCAAGCACCAGGGCTGTTCAGATCTAGGGCTTTGCTATCCACCGCAAAATACCGTTCTAAATATACCTTTGCCTGCTCTGGATACGGCACCAGCTAGCGCTTCATTTAACCCCTTAGGCCAGTTAAGTAAAGGACTAGATATGGGCTTTCAGCTATTTGCTGATAAATTATTGCCTGCTGATGAAGCTTTTCAATTTTTAGCCACTGTCATAGATGCTCAAACATTAAATTTGCAATGGCGTATAGCAGATGGCTACTATCTGTATCGGGAAAAATTTGCACTACAGTTATCAGGAGCCACTGATACAAACATACTAAGTTATGAGATTCCTCACGGAAAAGCTAAATATGATGAAGCTTTTGGCGATGTAGAAGTTTTGCATGATACCTTAAGTTTTAATGTACCCCTTGCCCGCAGCAATCCCGGCGCACACGAAATAACGCTTATTGCCAAGTTTCAAGGCTGTGCGGAGCGCGGGGTTTGTTATCCACCGATGGAACAAACAGTTACAATATTATTACCTGCCGCTGCAACTGCGGCAATATCCAAGCCTGTTCCTGCTAATATAGTTAAAAATAAATCCGCATCTGAGCAAGACCTTATTGTTGCATCTTTACATCAAGATTCTTTCTTGCTGACCTTATTAAGTTTTTTAGGCTTTGGATTATTATTGGCCTTTACCCCCTGTGTGTTTCCAATGATCCCCATTTTATCGGGTATTATTGTCGGTCAAGGCAAGGAGATTACTAATCGCAAGGCTTTTTTGCTATCTTTAAGCTTTGTCCTTGCTTCAGCAGTTACTTATACTGTTTTTGGTGTGCTTGCAGCCTTATTTGGTAGTAATCTTCAGGCTACTTTTCAGGCCCCCTGGCTGATTTATCTGTTCAGTGGAGTTTTTATCGTTTTATCCTTGTCGATGTTTGACTTTTATCATCTAGAACTGCCAAAATCGTTACAAGCTCGCTTGCACAACGCCAGTGACAAGCACCGTGATGGATCTTTTATCGGCGCGGCTTTAATGGGTGTTTTTTCTTCACTAATTGTCGGCCCCTGCGTGGCTGCACCGCTGGCAGCCGCCCTTATGTATATTGGTCAGTCAGGAGATGTCATTCTGGGTGGCTCTGCTTTATTTGTTATGGGCTTCGGCATGGGAATTCCGTTACTGATTATAGGTACTTCAGCGGGTAGCTTATTACCCAAGGCAGGACACTGGCTTAATACCAGTAAATCGGTTTTCGGGGTTATTATGCTGGCTGTCGCCGTGTGGATGTTAGAGCGGGTAATTGCACCTGAAATCACCATGTTATTGTGGGCAATGCTGTGTATTATTCCTGCCATTTATCTACGCGTATTAGATCCTTTGCCGGAAGTAGATAGCGGCTGGCATAAGTTATGGAAGGGGCTAGGTGTTATTATATTTACTTATGGTTTACTGATTTTAATAGGGGTAAGTGCCGGCAGTAACAACCCGTTGCAACCGTTAAAAGGCCTCTCATCAGGTTCGTCCAGTCAACAACAGGAAGCGCCGTTAGCGTATAAAAGAGTAGCCTCTTTAGCAGAATTAAACCAGGAATTGCAGGCCGCAAATGCCCAGGGAAAGTGGGTGATGCTGGATTTTTATGCCGATTGGTGTATTAGCTGTAAAGAAATGGAAGCCTATACTTTAAGCAAACCTGAAGTCAAGCAGGCACTGTCTCGTTTTGTTATCTTGCAGGCTGATGTCACTGAAAATAACGAACAGGATAAAGCCTTATTGAAAGCCTTTAATTTAATTGGCCCACCCGCAATATTGTTTTTTAATCTTAAGCAGCAAGAGCAATTCGATGCGCGAGTGATTGGCTATCAAAAAGCAGAATCCTTTTTGCAACATTTGTCACAGCTTTAATAATACGCATACCTATGCCTAGACGGTTTATTGTTTTAATATTTTTTGTGCTCTTGCTAATGAGCACACTGTTTGCCTGGAATACTAGCCAGAAACCTCCCCAGGCGCAGCAAGCTATTGCATTGGCTGAATTTTCCCTGCCCGATCTTGCAGGCACTATTCACTCTATTTCGGAGTGGCAGGGGAAAATATTAATTATTAATTTCTGGGCTACCTGGTGCCCTCCTTGCCTGAAGGAAATTCCTGAATTTATTCAGCTACAGACAGAATATGCAGAGCAGAATGTTCAATTTATTGGTATAGCAATTGATGAACCCCATTTAGTTGACGACTACTTAAGCTTTATTGATATAAATTATCCAGTCCTGATTGCCGAGTCAGATGGGGGGGAACTATCTCAAAAATTAGGTAACAGCGTAAATGCCATTCCCTTTACCGCTATAGTAAACAAGCAGAAACAAATTATCTTTTATCGCCCTGGTGAATTATCCAGGCAACGCTTACGAGAACTAATAGAGCCTTTATTAAGTTCTAGCCCTTGACTTAAGTTCTGGCCTTTGACTTCATTAGACACTTAAGTAGTAAAAAACAGCGAGTTTTGTCGCGAACTGTTGCTAAAAAACATATATCTGGACAAAACCATACAAATTAGGGAAAATTAACACTTTCTTACGTACAATAATAAAAAAACAACGTAACAGAATGGCAAAAATCACAATTCTTAATGGCCCTAATCTCAATCTACTGGGCCTCCGGGAACCAGGTCACTATGGCAACAAAACGCTGGCTGATATTCAAAAAAGCACTGAAGCTCTGGCTAGCAAAGCAGGCCATACTTTAAGTTTTTATCAAAATAATGCAGAACATGAGATTGTTGAACTTATTCACCAGGCTTTTGCTGAACAAGTTGATTTTATTATCATCAATCCTGCTGCATT
>Ga0208648_1001971_pt1 | contig 15173 bp, 12 predicted proteins | sample AntAceMetag02UKL_FD_184772 | JGI IMG/M metagenome (GOLD analysis project Ga0208648, IMG submission 184772) | Saline lake microbial communities from Ace Lake, Antarctica - Antarctic Ace Lake Metagenome 02UKL (SPAdes) (version 2) | ecosystem: Environmental > Aquatic > Non-marine Saline and...
GTGGAGCGTAACGAAACAAAGAATTGAAGTTTTATTCTATTAATAAATCTTATGGAGATTAGAAATTTATCCTATGCAACATCAAACCACGAAGTGGTTAAATCTGTGGTTAAAAAGATGAAAACCACAAAAGTAACCCCAGCGGGGTTAAAATAATAATAATATGTACTATATGATTGATTAATTTGTCAAACTATTAACTATACAGCTTATATTATAAATCTCAAAATAATCGCTGTATATCTTCGACTATTATTAGCGTTACAATTACAACCTAATCAATTACAGATAATTGTTATTATTGAATCCTTGTAGGATTCTAAATTTTGCATCGGCCTTATCATACCCTGCACTACGTACAGGGCTATTCATGTTTAATCCGCTTTGCGGATTATGTGAACTTCATTTATCATTTTCTATTGAAAAAAAAATTAAAGAAGATGCTATAACAAGTAATCAATAAATTATGATTACCGGCTCATCAAAATTAAATTTAGCCAATCTATCTTTTAAAAAGCTCGTAAATATGCAACCATAAGCATTAATAATTTGTCAAATAATATAATGAAAATAAAGAAAATAGAAATAGGAAAATGTAATAATAAAATTCCTGTTTATATGAATTCTTATTTTTCAAAATCATAAAATTATTAACATAACAAATCTATTTACACATGAAAAAAGTATTTCTACTATCTGCAATAGTACTTTTCTTTGTATTTTCAGCTTTCGCTGATGGTTGGAGAAAAGGAGAAAAAGAAATTAAAGTATTCCTTAAATCGTCTGCTGATTGCACATTATTAAGCAATTTAAAGTTGAACGGCGATATTTATTCAAGCAAAGGAATTGCGATTATGTACGTAACCCCCGATGAACTTATCCGACTCGACAAAACAGGCTTAAGTTACGAGGTTCTTAAAGATGATTTGAATGAATATTATCGTGATTTTTGGAATCAGGATGTCCCGCCGGGTTATTATTCTTATGAAGAAATAATAGAAATAATTGACAGCTTAGCTCTGAATTTCCCCGACATTTGTAAAAAAGAGGTTATCGGAACTTCTATGGGTGGATGCGAATTAGCTGTTTTGAAGATTAGTGATAATGTCGAAATTGATGAAGCTGAAGCTGAACTAATAATTGATGGCGGTATTCATGGCGATGAAATCGGTGGTGCTGAGAACCTGATTCGTTTTTCAAGGATGTTGTGCTTGGAATATGGTGAAAATTATTCAATAACTAATTTAATTGATAATCGTGAGATCTTGATTTATTGTATGGTTAATCCTGATGGCAGGGTTAATATGACAAGGTATAATAATAACGGAATCGACCTAAATCGTGATTGGGGTTATATGTGGAATGGTGAAGGCGGAAGTCCTGGTGCCTATTCCCAGCAGGAAACTAAAGCATATCGTGATTACATGAATGATAATGAATTTGTTATGAATGTTTCTATGCATAGTGGAACTGAAGTATTTTTATATGCATGGTTTTATAGAGATAATCCTTCACCTGATGATAGTGAGTGCTATTTTATTGGTGATCTTTATTCAAGCACATCCGGTTATTCAAATTTAGAGTTTGGCCAATGTGCTAACATACTTTATCCTGTTAATGGTGGCTCAATCGAATCTTTCTATGGAGTAACCGGAACACTTGGTTTTGCCCAGGAAATTTCAAACGATAAACAACCCTCGGCTTCACAAGCAAATACTTATTATAATTGGAATATTACACCTATGCTTGAAATGATTGAAGTTTCAGGGTACGGATTAGAAGGAATTATTACGGATGCAGTAAGCGGAGAAGCTGTTGTTGCAGCAATCTTTGTAGATAATTATTTACCAAATTACTCCGATCCTACAGTCGGTGACTTTCATAAATTTGTTATGCCCGGAACTTATTCATTAAAAGTTGTTGCAAACGGATACGAAACTCAAACAATAGATAATATTGTTGTTGAAGCAAACAGTTCTACGACTGTTGATTTTCAACTTCAGGAAATCGAATCACATTATGCTTACAGAGTAAGTAGTTGCCAAATTCCAGATAATAACCCTGACGACGAAGGAAATACTCCTGCTATAATCGGAGGCCCCGATAATATCAATTATTCAATCGGTAAAAATGGTTGGATAGTTATTGATATGCAATTCCCTATTATTGACGGCCCGGGAAATGACATTATAGTTTTTGAAGGCGACACCTCTCCCGAAGGTTTCACTTGTTATGCATCAGAATCAATGGACGGTCCCTGGCACGAATTAGGCGATGGCGAAGGAAGTTCGGAATTCGATTTGGTTAACGGAGGAATTTTCCAGGCACAATTCTTTAAAATAAAAGATGACGGCGACGGTTCTTCAAGCGGTGATAATGCCGGTTTCGATTTAGATGCCGTTGCAGCTTTAGAACAAATCCCCGGAGTTTACCTTTCATTAATGGACTATTATGTAGATGATGCAGCCGGAAACGGAAACGGAAAAATTGATCCCGGCGAAACAGTTGATATTATTGCAACAATTCGTAACAATGGTGATGAAATAGCCCAGGATGTTTTAGGCGAAATTGAAGTCGATCCATCAGAATATACTATTATAACTCAATCGGCAAACTTCGGAAACCTCGGACAATATGAAAGCAACGAAGGTACTTTTACCGTAACAGCAAGCACAACAATTCCAACCGGACAAATGACTGAGATAATTCTTAATGCTTCAGCGAATGCAGGTTCTTACACAAATAATTTTACAATGAATTTCTGTGTAGGACAAAAACCTGTTCTCATTATTGATTTCGACGGAAATCATAATTCAGCCCCTGCCATTCAAAATGCAATTACCGCAGCCGGATTTTCATCCGACCTGACAACAAATATCCCCGCCGATGTTAATATTTATACAAGCGTTTTTGTTTGCCTCGGTATTTATTCAGATAATCATACTTTATCCTCATCCGAAGGACAAACCCTTGCCAATTATCTTGATAACGGAGGAGCACTTTATATGGAAGGTGGCGATACCTGGTATTATGACACACAAACCGCAGTTCACTCAATGTTTAATATAAACGGACAAGCCGATGGTTCAAGCGACCTCGGAACAATAAACGGACAAAGCGGAACATTTACCGAAGATATGAGTTTTAGTTATTCCGGCGATAATAGCTGGATAGATCATATTGCTGCAATCTCACCTGCAATAGATATCTTCGAAAACCAATCACCCAATTATGGTTGCGGAGTAGCATACGATGCAGGCGATTACAGAACAATAGGCGCTTCATTCGAATTTGGCGGATTAGATGATAGCGAATCAACAAAAGAAGAATTAATGTTAAAATACCTCGAATTCTTTGGATTAACACCACAAGCAGAAATTACACAAACAATACCCTTAAATAATGGTTATCAATTTGTATCTTCAAGAGTAGCAATTGAAAATCCCGATATGCTAATTGTTTTACAAGACATTCTGACCGCAAACCTTGATTTTGTCAGAAATTCAAACGGAACAGTTCTAAGAAAAATCGGTCCGAACTGGGTAAATGGAATAGGCGACTGGATTTCAACAGAAGGATATTTGTTTAAAATGTTTGGAGCAGAAACTTTCGAAATAACCGGAGAACAAATGGATCCCTTATCACCAATAACATTAACTTCAGGTTACCAGTTTGTAAGTTACTTACCCGAAGAAGCAATTGATGCTATAGAAGCATTTAATGTAATATTAGGAGATAATCTGGATTATATCAGAAATTCCAATGGAGAAATGCTTAGAAAAATTGGCCCTAATTGGGTAAACGGCATTGGAAATGCAAATCCGGGTGAAGGTTATTTAATTAAAATGTTTGCAGATGATGAGTTAATTTATAGTGTTCCCGTTAAATCTACTTTATCTTCAATAGATTCAAAACCAACAAATCACTTCAGATTTGAAGGCGGAAATGCAGCTGATCCGGTTTATACAATTTTTGTTGAAGGTTTGGAAATTGGTGACGAAGTTGCAGTTTTTGATAATAATAAAATTGTAGGAGCAGGTGTAATTGTTTCAGAAAATGCACTTGATAACTCAGTTCCTGTTTTCAGTACTTTAACATCAGGAAAAGGATACAAAGAAGGTAATGAAATTAGTATGAAAGTCTGGAATTCAAACTCAACTAAAACTGTTGAAGCTGATTTCACTTTTGAAACAGAATACGAAGCATATACTGAAAAAGTTTTCCCGACAGAAGATGGAAAATACAGCATTGCTAATGTAATCAAGGCTTCTTCAGTTTCAATCAATGAAATTCTAATTTATCCTAATCCGGCAACTGACCTAATTAATATTTCTTCGGCCAACGAAATTCAAAATGTTTCAATTTTCAATTACGTTGGACAAAAGGTTTTTAGCGGAAATAGCAACCAAATAAATTCAAGCAACCTCGAAGCTGGTATTTATTTGATTAGGATTGAAACTATTAAAGGCATTGAGACTAATAAAATTACAATAAAATAGTTAAAATAAATTCTAATATAAAAGAAGGGAGCCTTGCTTGGCCCCCTTTTTTTATGTAAAATTAATTTTAAAACATTCAAAAATTGCCATTAGTTTTTAATTTTGAAAAAAAGTATTAATCAATAATGTATCTCAAAAATGAAAAAAGCAATAATTATTCCAATCGTAGTTTTGTTTCTAATAAAAACTGCTATTCCATGCACAAATATAATTGTAACAAATGGAGCTTCAAACAATAATTCAACAATGATAGCTTACCTTTGTGATGGAGAGTTTCATCCTACATTCAGAATTTTGCCTGCTGCCGATCACGAAGAAGGTGAGTTTGTTGAAATTCATGATTATTCAGGAAATATTCTTGGGAAAATAAAACAAGTTCCGCATACTTACAAAGTTATGGGCTATCATAACATGAATGAGTTTCAGGTGGCTATGGGTGAAACTACTTTTGGCGGAAGAGAAGAACTTATTGATACGACTGCGTTTTTAAGTTATTGGCGTTTAATGAATGTAACTTTACAGAGATCAAAAACAGCACGTGAAGCGATTGATGTAATGACTTCTTTAGTTGAAGAATACGGATATTCGAGTAGCGGTGAATCATTTTCAATTGCCGACCCGAACGAAGCCTGGTTGTTGGAAATGATAGGAACCGGCCCTTATGGAAATGCACCTGTTTGGGTTGCCCGCAGAATTCCCGATGGATATATTTGTGCTCATGCCAACAAAGCCAGAATTGGAGAATTCCCTCTTGATGATCCCGAAAATTGTGTTTATTCTGATAATGTGATAAGTTTTGCTATTGAGAGTGGATTTTATAATCCAAAATCAGGCGAAGCTTTTCGTTTTAATGAAGCATATGATCCATCAAATCCGGGAAGTCTAAGATATTGCTCCGCAAGAGTTTGGAGTATTTATAACCGCATTGATCCTGAATTAAGCCTTTCTTCTGATTATCATCGTGCCGTGAAAGGAGCCGGAAGATATCCATTGTGGATTAAGCCTGATAAAAAACTTGGTGTTTCTGATATTATGGCTTTAGTTAGAGATCATTATGAAGGAACAGAAATTGATATGACTACGGGCCCTGCTGCCGGGCCTTTCGGAAATCCAAATCGTTGCAGGCCTTTGGTTTTCGATGTTGATGAACTGAAAGCTTCTTGGGAAAGAGCAATTTCAACCTATAATACCGGATTTTCAATAATTACACAATCACGTACCAAGATGCCCGATGAAATTGGCGGCTTGGTTTGGTACGGCGTTGACGATACATATTTCACTTGTTACACGCCTCTTTATCTTGGAATTAATGATGTTCCCGATCCTTTCGAAACCGGCAGTATGAAAGAGTTTTCATGGGAATCGGCTTGGTGGCGTTTTAACCTTTTGGCAAATTATGCAAATACTAAATTCTCTTATATAATTGAAGATGTAAAAAATAAACAGAATAAAGTTGAAGGGGAATTTTTGCAAATGCAAGATAGTATCGAGCAAAAAGCCATGTCAATTTCTGACAAAAAAGAATTAGAAAAATTTCTAACTGATTATTGCTCTCTTCAAAGTGATTATGTTATGGATGAATGGGAAAAATTGTCTTATTACGTTTTTGCAAAATATAACGACGGTTATGTTAGAGATGAAAATAATAGGCCACGTTCCATTGGATACCCTGAAAAATGGAGCCGGGAAATTTTAAAAACCGATGAAAGAATTAAGCTTCCGGTTTGGGATGAAAAGCAAAAAACTGTGGAACCCACGGATTTTTAAATGTTTTCAAACCTTAAAAACTTTATTTCAAACTTATTTTGTTTCTGTAAAATAGCTACTTTATTTAGTGTTTGCATGGAAACTCATTTTTTTGAATGCTTAGTCCGAAAACGTCAAGTTCGAGGCTTGCGAAGTTCAGAAAACCATGAGTTTATATGGTAATCGATAGGTTTTCTGAACAAGCATTACGATGAAATTGGCGTTTTTGGGCAAGCATTATTTAGTTGTTTCCCCGCCCATTTGAGTAAAAACACTATCAATAGGCTCCCATAGTTCAATTTTGTTACCTTCAAGGTCCATGATATGAACAAATTTACCATATTCAAATTCCTCAATATCATCCACTATAGTTACACCATTTTTTCTGAGTTTTTTTACCAATGCTTCAATGTTCTGAACTCTGTAATTAATCATAAACTCTTTCTTTGAGGGAGCGAAGTATTCTGTTTCTTCCTCAAACGGACTCCAAGTCAGATAATTGATTTCCTCAGGCCGATTAGCGTTTCTGAATTCGAAAGGCGAACCAAAGTCATTTATTGCAAGTCCCAGGTTCTTGCCGTACCATTCCCTTGTTTCTTTAGGATTTTTCGAACGGAAGAAAATTCCGCCTATGCCGGTAACTTTTGGTGTTGTATCCTTGGTAGCTGATTTATTTTGTTCGGGCGTATCTGCTTTGTCTTTCATATTTTTGTTTTTATTTTACAAGTTCTTCCTTAGTTTTTCTTTTTTGGGGGATACTCCTTTTTGGAGTCTTTGTATTCATTTTCTTGATGAGTTCACTAATTTCTTTTCTTTCCTGTTCAGTTAGGGGAGGACTCTGTATTAAGAAATCTACTCCTTCCAGTTCTTTTATATGTGCCATTTTATTGTGTTTTAAAAAACCTCACTATCGTTCCGTTGTTAATAGTATTTATTCAAGGCCATATTTCTTTTCTATTTCTATTCTTGTTTTATCATCGGCTAATTCAAATCCAAATCCGGTTTGTGTTCCGTAAACTTGATAACCATATTTCAAACCATAGAATCTATCGATAAGCATTTTAAAAGGAACAACATCTATTTCTTTTTCTTTTACTGCTTTCTGAACAATAGGTAAGTATCTTTCCATCATTCCTGCATTTGAATGTTGAATAACTGCCCACATTACGCTTCTATATTTCTCGCCTACTAAACTTCTTCCTACATAAGATTTATGAATATTGTATAAGGAATCAATTATTGCTTGGTTTTGATTATCAAATTTCTTCTGCTTAATTTTTAATTCCATTGATGTATTGCCACGATATTTTTGGTCGCTAATATCGACTCTGTTAATTTCCTCAACTAAAGTTAAATTTAAATTATTTTTCTTACAGTATTCAGTAATGTTGAATTCTTTTTCTGCTATAAATTCAGATTTGCATTTTGATAATTGTTTATTATAGTCCTCTCGAATAATGTCATACTTAGAATATTTCTTAACAGAATTTTCTAATGACAAAAAATACTCGCAACTACCTTCAGCATCTTTGAATTTCTCAAACACTATCATTATATTTTCTTCACTTTCCTTTAAGGTGAGGAAGGCTGATAAAGCATTAAAGTAGTCTGGGATATCGAAGTTGTCAGGATTGTCATTTATTGCATTTTTGGTTTCCTTAATAATCATGCATCCGTATTCAAAATCTTTTGTTGAACACTCGGACTTTTGAACCGGTTCATAGGAAAGGAATTGGTTTTCAAAATTATTATAATCGAAATGGAATCCCTTTTGCGCCCCACACGAAATGCTAATGATTATTAATAAAAATATTGTTACTCTTTTCATTGTCAAATTATTATTTTATGTAGTGGGTTTGTACTTATTTTAATCTGTCAGTACTTTTATAATTTACAAAAATATATGCCAAGTAAATCACATGATCCTGAATTTCATAAAATATCGAAGTTTGTTTGCTCAGAACTGCTTTTCTCAATCTATGTTGAAATTCTGATAATGGGAACATCATTGGATTATGTCTAATAAGGTCAATTATTTTACCTAATTTTGATTTAAAATTGTCAACTTCTTTTTGTGTCCAAGTGATTGATAAGTAATTAATTATTTCTTCAAGATTACAAATTGCTTCTTCAGTCCAAAATATTTTATAATCCATATTTTATTTTTACCTCTTCATGTGATACAACTCTACCTTCATCTATGTCTTTCAGTCCTCTTTGAATTCCCCGAATTTGTTCTTCAGTCAAATCATTCCACCAATCATGGTTTTCAGAGCTTGAATCCTTGACAATTTTTAAGTAATTGAGTGTTTCTAAGTCGTCTAATTTAGTCAACCATTCTATCAACTCAAGTTTTATTGTTTCGTGTGTCATTTTATTTTTTTATTCAAAGTTACGATTTTTTACTGAATCGTGTCAATTTCATGTTAATCACAGCTTGCCCCACAAGATTAATGCGGTTTCACCGAATAATTCTGCCTAATTATTGTAGCTTGTTTTTCTATCATTCTAAAAATATGTTTTTACTGCAAATTCAAATTGTTCAATAAAAACTCCTTTGAGATTCATTACATTATTTTGTTCGTAAAATAACAACATTGCTTTTTTGTAATCTACACTATCTACTGTTCGAAATGAAATAGGACAATACTTATTATTAATCAATATGGCATTACTTACTATTCTTGCAGTTCTTTTGTTTCCGTCAACAAATGGTTGAATGTAAGAAATTAATATCAAAGTCAAGAGAGCTTGTTCAAAAATATTTTCTTTTCCATTAATTAATTCGCAAATTCCTGATAGAGCTTCTTTTATTTGAAATTCATTATCTATTGGTTTATAATTTGTCCCTGAAATTCCGACACGTCTTTTTCGTATATTTCTATCGACTGCGAGATCCTTTGTTAAAATATTATGAATATCTTCAATCTTTGAAATGGTTAATGGAAACAAATAATCTGGATTTCCAATAATAAAATCAATAGCATCTTTATGATTAAGCAACATTATTGCTTCTTCTTTCGATTTTCCCGATGCCGTTTCTTTTTCTTTCAATAATCGTTCTGTCTCTAATAATGAATAAGTATTTCCTTCAATTTGTGATGATTTCCAACTTAAATCTATTGCTAAACGTTCTAATTCTTTTGTATATTCAAATTCACTTAGTTCGGAAATGTTTTGGATATATTTTTCTTGTAATATGGTTAACTTTTCTATTTCTTTGTTTGAAAATATATTCACATTTGGTAATATTTCTGTAATCAAAGAAAAATTGAAGTTTTCATTTATGTCTCTTTCATCAATTTCTTTTTCGTAATACTTATTAATTTCAATTTGTTCAAATATGGTATAGAAAGGAGAAAGTCTATATCTTGTAGCTTTCCCTTTTCCTATTGAGAATATTAGTTTTTCTAAAATAAGTTTTGAAATTGTCCTTTTTATTGTTGCAAGACTTTTATTCTCACTTATTCCATGCATAATTTCATTAGAAGAACAATTTGGATATTCTTTAACAAAGTTTAATATTAAATTATCAATATTCATATCGTATGATTTAGCTCACAAAAATACTTAATTCGGCTCAAATACGCAAATAAATGAGCTGTATTGTTTCTTTAAATGAGCTGCAACGAATTGGCATATGAAAAGTTGCGTAATTCGAAGCCTTTCCTTATCAAACTGTTACGGCGTTTATTAAAAGTTAAACTTTTTAAATATACCACTTTCTGCGCAATTTTTTATTATGCTGTGTTAGCAATTGGTTTTATGATACAATTCCATCATAGTTGAATTTTTGAAATCTTTCCGTTTCCGTTTTAAGTTTTGACCAATCGAACTCATAATATTCTTCTGCAGTCCAGTCATTTGGAAATTTTATTAAGAAAACTTCTCCTAAAGATGGTTCCATGTCAAGTTCAAAGCTACCGTCAGATACATAGCTATCATATGCAGGAGAAAAGTCCTCTTGTCTAAATTGTGATGAAATTAAAACCAACAATCCAGCTGCAGCATTTAAAAGGTTGTTCATATTTGCAAGTCTGAAATTATCTTGTCTATCGTGTTTGCTCATGTTATAAGCTTGATACCATTCAATCCTTTCATCTTGTGTATCCCAATTTTTATATGGTTCAAAAACCAAGAGTTCTTGGCCAGCCCACTGAGGCAATCCGACTTTAAATTTGGATAAATGGTGAGTTTTATTTATTAATTTATATACACTTATATTTAAAATTGGTTGGTTAAATCTATTTAATTGTGGAGTATATATGTTTTCATTCAGTATTGCCTTAAAATTTGCTTCAATTTCAATACAAATCCTCATGAATAGACTGTGTATTTTATAAGAATAAGTATTCATACTTTCTTGGCTTGGCTCAATGTATTCAAATAGATTTTCCAAATCTTTTAGTATCAGTTGGAATGCTCTAACATAGCTGTGTCCTGATTTACAATATTCTTTGTCCGAGATGTATGCGCTACTGCTATATCCTGCATTTGTTAGGCTTGGATTTACTGGTCTATAAGTTCTGTGGTATGGCTTTAAAATTCCCATATTAATTTAGGTTATGTTTTTTCTTGGAACTAATTGCTAACTTCTAAATAATTACTACACTATAAGCATTATTTCCCATTTGTCCATAACAGTAAACTTTGTTAAATCACAGATTAGCAAAGCATTCTTTATGATGAAATAAATATTCATAGTTTTTAAAATACAAATGTATATAAAATTATTAAATATTCATGTTATCTAACGGACTTTTTATGCTATTAGCCCCTGTTATTTTATTATTCTTAATTTTTTAAAGTTGTCAATCAGTAATTTATCCAGCGTGTAATACAATTGTTTTTAACTTTTTAGTGTCTTAAAATAACAAAACCCCTGTCCTGATCTGCTAGAAAAATAAGATCATCCCTTGCTGTCAGACCATGAGTGGTATATTCATCAATTGTTTCAAGTAATACGGGATTTTCCATATCAATAGCATCCCATATCTCGATACCTTGCTGAAGATCTGCCACATAAATGTAATTCCCCTCATTGCAAATTCCATAAGATTCGCCTCCATTGCTTTTACTTATGAGATAATGTGGTAAAGCCGGATTATCAAGGGAATATATGTTAAAACCATTGCTATGCTTAGACAGGCAAAGATAATTGTCATTCATATTCAGAGCCCAAGCTCCTTGAGTTCCACCCATGGTTTCTATTAATGTTGGATTTTCAGGATCACTAACATCAATAATTAGAAGCCCTTTTTTTGCGTTCGCAAAGTAGATGTAATTTTGATTGCAAAGTATGCTTTGTCCCTGTCCATTGAAACTTCGAGTCTTAATAAGATTCATATTTGTCAGATCTGTGACATCAATAGCTAACAGATTTCCACTTTGAGTTGCTACGAATAGGTTGTTCCCGTTTTTGCAGATTCCAACAACAATTCCGTCAAATGTAATTGAAGATATAAGAACCGCTTCGTTTGGATTAGATATATCGTATGCACGTAAGTTTTGGTTTCCACTTGATCCTGAAAATAGTGTGTTTCCTTCAATGAAAATCCCAAAAACAGCATCATTAGTTCGAAGGGTCGTTACCTTTTCAGGTTTTTCAGGATTTGCAATATCGATTATAACAACTCCATCGTTGTTTCCAACATATGCATTATTTCCACTTATTTTTACTCCATAGGCCGTACCTATATCAACACGCCCAATTTCATGTTTTGATGATGGAAAATCTTTTTCACAAGACAGCATAAAAATAGCAATAACAATAATTAATAACTTTTTCATTTTAACGCGATTTAGTTTTTATTTTAATAATAATATTTTTTTTATAAAAAACATGGTAAAATTTTATTTATTATTAGGTCGAGTGTTCTGTACCACTGATCTTTAGAAACTGCTATACCAACGCCACTCCATTTATTCGTAGTAACAACAATTAGATTTAAGCTAAGCTCAACAACAATAAATTGCCCTCCATAACCATTGGCAAAAGGAAAATTCCCATTTTCGTTTTGCCCAATCCACCAGAAATATCCATAATTAGGAGCAAAATCATTTACACCATGGGTTGATATTTTTGATTGAATAGACTGAGCTAAATAATCCTGTGAGATAATTGTATCCCCCTGAAAAACACCATTATTTAAGATTAGCTTTCCGATCTTAACCATATCATTAGAAGTAATTTTTAAGCCATGTCCTCCATAATTGAATCCTTGTTTATCGACCAGCCATTCTATTTCATCAATTCCTAAGGGTTCGAATAAATGTTCCATTGCAAAATCATGTGTTGATATTCCGGTAGATTTTGTAAGGATAAAAGATAGCAGATGAGCAGCTGCAGTATTGTAGTTAAAATATTGAGCCGGTAATTTTGTCAATGGTTTATCTAAGAGGTATTGAACTTGATTTTCAGATAGTATCCACTCATTAAAAATGTCATATGATGTAAATTCATCCCATTTGAATCCGCTTGACATCGTTAATAAATGACTAATTTTTATAGCTGCTTTTTCCGGTGAAATAGTATAGATAAGCGGATCAATAAACTCGCCTAATGTTTGGTCAACAGAACTTAAATATCCTTTATCAATGGCAATACCAATAAGTAAACTGCTCACACTTTTTGTTACCGAACGAACATCATGCAATATCTCAGGGCCTCCGGCTCCATAATATTCTTCTTTAATAATTTCATCATTTTGAACAATAATTAAACTTTGTAAATTGTCCATCTGAGAGGCAATAGTATAAATTTCTTCCAGGGTTGGTTCTGTGGATTTATCTTTTGAGCAACTTGAGATGCTCAATAAAACTGAAAAAAACAAAAATATGCTAACTACTTTAAAAATTTTCCTTATTTTTTGTGTACCCATTATTTTCATAATATTATTTAATTATATAGGTTTTAATTCTTCAATAAACTTTTTACAACCCAAATACATATCCATCGTTCATTATATATTAGCTGAGAAAAAAATGGAAAATTCTATTTACTAAGCAGAATCTCAATTCCTTTTTCAAGAATGGTATCACGGTTTTCAAAAATGTCTTTTACAGTTGGATGAACTTCATAATCTGGCTTGATACCAATTCCGATGTATTCAGTACCATCGGGATATGTTGATTTAAATGTGGAAACCGTAAGATCACCACCTCCTGGCAATATAGAATGGAGACCATTTCCACCACCTCCTGATGTTTTTTCGCCAACTGTCAATGCTCTTTGGTCTGTTTTCAATGCAATTACAAAATCTTCAGCCGAACTTCCTGTTGTTGGACCAAGCAGTAGTACAATCGGACCTAGATATTTTTTCCCATCTCTTGGCTTAATAGAATGGCTTAATTTTGACCATTCAGTTGATTTTCCCCAAGCTTTATTTGCAGCACTATAATTCGGGAAATTCATTATTGTTGACTTAATCTCATTATTTAATAGACATCCTAATATTTCGTTGCAAATTTTGCTGTTTCCTCCCATATTATATCGCACATCTATGATCATTCCAGTAATTCCACTTATATCAAGATTATCAATTAACTGGACAAAATCGGTGGCTATTTGTTCATTGCCAAAATTGGGTATATTTACATATAGGATGTCATTCTCTAACATCTTTGTTTCGATTGTGTTTGCAATGAAAAAATTGATAAGAAACTGATACATAAATGGCTGTCCATTGCTACATATCGAGTTTCTTGAAAGCTCAATATTTCTATAACTGCCATCAAAATCTTTAACTTTTAGTTTGATTTTTTCACTGGCAGGCCCCATAAAAAGATAAGCACCTAATAATGCTTCATCGGCTTGTTTGGTTGTTTGTGAATAATACCTTAGAACTTTCTCCTGGAAGTATTTTTGTATTGGAATATTATTACCAATCTCCATAATTTCAAGGCCGGGATATATGTTTTCTGAGACTGTTTCATTCGATTCGCCCACCCTCGTAATAATAAATTTATCATTCAGTGCTCTTAGCTCAATTGGAGGCATATCAAAATCGGGTTTAAAGTGACCCCATGGTGGAGTAATGGAAGTATGAGAATCATTTAACAAGGCAACAAACTCCATTAAAACGTAGTAATAAGCCTCCATGTTATCAGATTCAATTACCATAGGTATAAACTCCCTAACTTTATTATCCCATTCAATTTGAGCAAGTTTCTCGGGATAAGGGAATCCAAATTTTACTTCCGACCAAATGGTCATTAGACCCCAGATTTTTTGTTCTGTAGTTCCAGTCCATTGGTTTTTATCCTCTACCGGATTATTGTTTTGCTGCGCAATCGTGATATTGCTAAAAGTGCAGATAAATAAAATAGCTGCAAAAAGTCTAATTGTTTTCATAATATTATTCTCTTATTTTAAATTTATTGGTTTTAATGTTTCAATTTATTTAGCATTTCCTGAGCATTCTCATTATCAGGATTTAACTCAAGGGATTTTTCATAATTTTTAATGGCCAACTCTATCTGACCATTTTTCATATATGCTTCTCCTAAACTATCGTAAGCATTAGAAGATGATGGATATAAACGAATACTGAGTTCGAAAATAGCTATTGCATCTTCTAACTTTCCCTCATATATAAGGTCATATCCTATTAAATTTAGCAGACTTTCAGAGACTATTCTCTCCTGATTGTTTTTCATTGAAGAATCGGCATGTGCAATTGCCCGAGAAAGGCCATGGGTATGCATAATTTTATAAAAAGAATTTTCCATTAGTCTTGATATGGACCATAGGTCTCCTACACCATAGTATTTATGGCTTGTTCCACAATGTACAATAATCAAATTTTTATGAGGTGCAATAAAAATATTCTGGCCAAATACACCACCAATTGAGAAATTTATAGCCGAATCAGAGTCCATAAGTCCTTTCCAATGATATTTATAATATGAATTAGTAAGCCATTTTGA
>Ga0208648_1001976_pt1 | contig 15157 bp, 21 predicted proteins | sample AntAceMetag02UKL_FD_184772 | JGI IMG/M metagenome (GOLD analysis project Ga0208648, IMG submission 184772) | Saline lake microbial communities from Ace Lake, Antarctica - Antarctic Ace Lake Metagenome 02UKL (SPAdes) (version 2) | ecosystem: Environmental > Aquatic > Non-marine Saline and...
GTTCTTCCGATGGTGCCTAGGATGCGTTTGTCCTGCATTTTTTGTACCTGGTTCCCGGTCAGGCGTTCAGAGGACAGGGGGCATTCTATGCGAAAGATTGTTTTCCATCCCGTTTCTGATAGAAGGCTGTGGTAGTCAAATATGGTGATTGCTTTATCGGGTTTTTCTTCTGCGGCTGGTGTGGATTCAAAATCACGCCAGTCAGCATTGAGAAAAGCCATGGATGGTGTTGCATTGGGCTGATTCCAGGAGAAGGGGTATTTTGTTTTTCTCATAATCAAGGGGTTGGTCTTTCCATTCAATGGCCGGGATCTCTTCGATGCCTTTTTCCTGGAAGGCTGAACAGCGGTGGTTGCCATCCAGGATTATGGTTGCCTGGGTTGTTTTATTGCCATCGGGATAGTTGAAGACCCTTTGGATCTTGATTGGGGGGAACTGGGTGTTGATATCAAGGGCTTCAGCGTAGGCGTTGATGGTTTGCTGGCTTTTGAGGCTGTTTAATACTGCGAAAGCAGCATAAAACAATCCATTTTCAACCCATCGATTTTCGTTTCAACCCCTAAAATTCTTAAAAACACTCCCAGAATTTTCTTTAGATTCCTCTATAAATTATTTTTTTTCATATTTTTTCATTTTTTCCTGGCGTCCCGCACTATTATTTGCTATACAATTTTATATGGAAGAATTAGTCATCAGAAAAAGAAAAATTACTCCCCGGGATTTAGATTTTATTCAAGCGGTAGTTTATAAACATTGGGACAAAGGCAGAACTCAAATTTCAAAAATCCTGTGTACAGAATGGAATTGGGTTCAGCCCAATGGACGACTTAAGGACATGGCTTGCAGGGAGGTCCTTTTGACCTTGCATCGAAAAGGACTGCTTAATTATCCCCAAGCTCTTCAAAGCAGTAACAATACAAAAAGGGCTGCCCCTAAAATACAAATTGATGAAATTCCGATTAATTGTGACCTCGCTGATCTTGAACCTGTCCGGGTTGAAATGGTCAGGCATACTGATCTGGAACCGCTTTATAACAGTCTTGTAGATCAACATCATTATCTTGGTTATGTTCAGATTGTTGGCAATCATTTAAAGTACATGGCCTTTGCCGGGGATACCCCTGTAGCATGCATTGGATGGGGGTCTGCTGCATGGGCGGTTCAATCCAGAGAAGAATTTATTGGCTGGGCACAGCCTGTTAAAAACAAGAATCTTCATTTTGTTATGAATAACACCAGATTTTTAATTTTACCCTGGGTGACAGTGAAATGTCTTGCCTCCAAGGTTTTGTCCCTGAACATTAAAAGGATATCTGCTGACTGGCTCAAAATTTATCACTATCCTTTATACATGCTGGAGACCTTTGTTGAGCAGAGCCGGTTTAAAGGAATCTGTTATCAAGCATCTAACTGGATACGTGTTGGAGAAACAAAGGGAACGTCTAAAAAGGGACATAAACATCTGAAGCATGGCAAGATAAAAGATGTTTATCTGTATCCGCTTAATAAAAACTTTAAAAAAATATTGAGGAATGACACCACTTAACAAATTCAATATCAATGTTGTCAGCAGAAAACTTAATGGGATCAATGCTAAAATCTCAATAGCCAATAATGTTCATTTCCCTTGTCTTGTTCTTCTTTCAAGTTACCAGTTCACAAAGCGGTTTGTAAAAATTATGCCCAATGGGGATATCCAGGGCGGGTATACAAAGATGATTACCTCTCTAATTGATTTTTCTTTTGTGAGATCTTTGACTGCTCACCGTTACACGATCAAAAGCCCGCCTGCCTACGATCCCCCTTCTCTTTTTCTGCTGGAGCTGTTCCGGTATATTGACCGACATCAGAACATGGACAAATTTCTTGAAGTCCTGCGGGATAAGAATCGAGGACGGGGTTACCGAACCTATGCAGGAATTTGTGACCAGATCCCTACCAAGGGAACTTTTTCCAATTTTAAAGCCAGGCTTGGGGAGAGCCTGTACAATAAAATTTTTAAGATACTTGTTGATATCTTCTGGCAACTCCAAATGATTTCATTTAAGATTCTTGCCCACGACGGCACTCTTTTCCATACGAGAGCTCGATACAAAGGCTGTACTCATTTCTCCAGCCAATGTTCCTGTATTCACGTCAAAGATATTATCCCCAGGGTCAAAAGACAGATCATGTCCCGGTTGAACAATCTGTCCAAAATTCAAATTGATAAAGAGTTCAGGATCAAGGTAGAGTGCCAGTCTGTCTTGCCTGATCATGTGAAAAAACCAAAGATCGAAGTTGTTGCCTTGAAACTTGCAATCGCTGAAGACCACCCACCATCTGCACAAGTAAATACAGCCTTGCTTTTTGGTGTACATGAGGAACTGAAAAAACAAGAGTTATGTATCAAAACTGTTCGATCAAATATTACCACGATAAATACCTCTAATAACAGCGCCGCTATTTGTTGCCCTAAAATTCCAAAGGACACAGATGCCAGAATCGGTGTACGCCGCGATCCTCAAAATGCCAACAAAAAACAAAAAATATTTGGATATAACCTTGTCCTGTCGACTTCAGTTGAGCTTGATTTAAAACTTGAACTGCCTGTTGCCGCCACCAATATTGCCGGTAATGCTGAAGAAGGCAGCATGCTAATTGTGAATAACGAACAGATCGATCCTTACCATAAGACCCGGATAAAGGTGGATATTGCTGATGCAAAATATGACATCACCAAAAATTACCAGTATTTAAGGGGTAAGGGCTCTATCCCCATCATTGACTATAATAGACGTCGGGAAAAGGTGACCTCTACTGCTCTGCGTAAAAGAGGATATGATCGAAACGGCTGGCCCTATGCGCCCTGTGGCATACTGACAAGACCCAATGGATTTGATTCCAAAAAACAGCGCCACACCTTCTGCTGCTTTAAGCAATGTCTCAAGCTGAAAGCTCCGGGCATTAAACACATCCAGGATGATTATGATATTGGGTCATGCCGGCATATTGAGAACCGCAATGGATATGCCCGGCACATGTACATCAAAAAACAACCACGACTGCAAAACCAGATCCCAAGAGGAACAAAGCGTTACAACACTATAAAACAGGCAAGATCCGCATCTGAAAGAGCCAACAGCACCATCAAGGAAGATATCAGAATTTTGGACAAACCTATTGTTTATAACAAAAAAAGAGCTGATATCATTGGACAGATTGCCGCCATTGTTCTTTTACTTTATCGGGCCATGGCTTTTATTGTCAAAACCACTCTCCTGCTTAAAAAGCATGCCGACTCTAATGATCCTGATGCGCTTGATAAAGCAAGCCATCATTATATCCCCAAATCCATCCGTTCTCTTATTGAACTGGAATGACTTTTGTTAGAAGTTTTTCCATCAAACTGATCTATCATTTTTTAAAATCACATTCCGATCTCAGGGCTTCCTATTGCCCATGGTCAATTTTTACTCACTGCTTCACAATTTGTTTTACTTACAAAATCTCCTTTTTTTAAAGTTTTAAGAAAAAATAATTTTTTCACCCATCCACGTCGCATGTTGTTGCCGACCTGCCGATTTTAACCCGCTGTATTAAACATCCTCGGCTTTTGGTAATTCTTGGGTAGATGGATGGGTCCCAGGTCAGGTCTTTTATTTTTATAATTTTCATATTATAGGACGCAGATTTTCTCAGATGGACTCAGTTATATTTACAATAGCCTCGTCAATGGTAGAGCCATAACTATGACATCCTTTAAAAACCGGACAAGTTACAATAAAAACACCCTCAACGTCCTGTTCAATAATTATGGGAAAATGTCTTTTTTTCATGATCGCACCTTTATTTTTAAAGCCTTTATTCAAATTTCTTTTGCAAAGGTTTCAATTAATTTTTATTCTCGCACAAAGACATTAAGGCACAAAGGGTGGGGAATACAGCATGAGATTACCGTTTCCTGATTATTCAAGGGAAAGATAAAAATCAATTCCTACTCGGTTAATATGATCTATGAGATCATTATTTTCGATCTGCCGAAACAAAGAAATATCTATTTTGTAGGGTAACAACAAATCATCCAGTTCCATCTCAATCTTAAGCAATTGTGAAAAACTCACCCTGTCACCCATTATTGTCAAGTCAATATCAGACCCATAGTGATAATTTCCTTTGGCACGGGAGCCATAAAGGCGGACAAGATCAATATCCGGATAACGTTCAAAAACCTGATGAATTTTCAGTGTTGTTTCAGGAGGTAACCCGCTTGAGTCCAGTCTATTGCTCATGAGACAATCTGCGCATATCCTGCTCATATTCAACAAACAGAGAATAATACACTTTATCGATTTTTTGGATTATACCACCCACCATGGATTCATCATAGGTATGTACAGCCTTATTACGTGTTTTAATCATATCCATCCAGTCATCACCATTACGAATCATTTGATTCTGGAAGGCTTCCCTGGTGGCATCTCGAGAGCCTGTAATCCGAGTATTACCTTGATACAGAAAATAGTCTTTCATCACATTCCAGGCAAGTTCATGAGTAAACTCAAAGGCTTTCACAAATCCCTGTCCTTCAATATTGGATAAAGGTCGCTGATGAAGTAAATCCACTGCTTCTGTCAACTGGGCCAAAGCCTTTTGAAAATTTTGAAACCGTTGTTTCCAGCGTACATCATTCTCTTTCATTTTTATTCTCGCACAAAGACACTAAGGCGCAAAGGGTTATAATAAAATATTTTTCAAAGATCTTTGAGTGTTGCCTGGCCTATCCTGTTTTTGGCGATAGTATTTAACACCCTATCATATCTATCATATTCCAAAAGAAAGCGATAAAGCCGTTTAATATCATTTTTTGCCCCCCTGGTATAGCGGACTCGATAACTCATTCAGCTTCTGCATTTGAGAGCATGGCATTGAGGTCATTTAATACATCCTTTGCATCAAAATACTCACCGGTCCGTCGTGCTTCTTCCCGTGATGCAAAACCACGTGCAATGAACTCCTTTTGCATCTGTCGATATTGAATGCCGGTACGCAGTGATTGAATTACAAAACTTGATAACGTTTCTCCATCCTTTAAAACACTTTCTGCTGCATGCCGTAATTCTGGATTCACGCGAAGCGATGGAATCGTTGCAGTTTTCATACCTTTCTCCCCTTTTTTCTTCATTTGCATCGCATTTACAACACGATACCAGGTTAAAAAAGAAAAATCAAATAAGCATTTTAAATTTAGGTCAGGTTGTCTGAAGTATTATCACTTTCATACTGCAAATCGTTTTTCAATCATCCTGCTTAGTGCACATAATTTGTTAGACAAAATATTACACCAGTTGTCAATTTGATAAAATAATGCATGATTTTGAATATCGCCCTTATGATATTTTACATCGTTTACAAATAATATTTTTCTTGCGTAGCGATATCGATTCCTTAATTCTTTTGGAAACAGGCGGCAGATAACCTTCTCATCAAGGATTTCATCTTTAAGTGTGGATACAGAAAAGAGATTAAGCAATGTGTACCAGTCATGGCTTGTTAAAAATCTTCTGTATAGATCTATCCTGTCTCCTGGAATACGTTCCGGTTTTCCTTCAAGTAGCCTAATCATATAAGCTATATCAACATTTCTGTCCCAGAATAATTTTTTAAGTATTTCTTTTTTATCCATATTTTATTCTCGCACTAAGACACTGAGGCACAAAGGATTGTGCAAGGAAACCATAGGGGCGTAAAAAATCAATATCTGAATATTAATCAAAACTATTTTTTCCCCCGTGCTTTCTTATTTCATCTATAAATGCAGAAAAATCATTTAATTTTTTTGTTATTATCGTGAATAAAATTTGTGTGTCAATATTTTCGTATCTATGAACCACAAAATTGCGAAACCTGACCATATCTGCATATATAGCATATGATTGAATTACTTTGATTTTCTCTAACTCCTGGAAGTTTTCAATTGATGAATTTTTTGGAGGAAGCTTCTTAATTGCCAGAATCCTTTCACTCACATCTATCATTATTTCTACACATACTGTCAATGCACGTTCAACAGCATTTATTTTTAATGATGATTTTTTAAAATCAGAATACTCGGTTATCTTCCATTCCTTGATTTCGTTCAGTCTTTGCTCAAGAAGTCTTAACTTTTTTTCAATCACACCATTTATTTCCATTAAGAATACCCCCTGTAAGAAAGTTGTTTTTTCATCCAGATTATTTTATCTTCATATTCTCTACATGTCAGTGAATAGAACAGGGCATAATCATCAACTTTGTTTCCCCGGGCAAAGAGCAATTTTCCTTTTAACGCTTCAAACCGAAGAATTTCTGAAGCAGTGTTTAATATACATACATCGCATCGGCAGTGTGTATGATTTTCAACTTTTTCTATAATTTTTAAAAGGAGGTCCGTCGTAATGGAAGTGTTAAGATAAACCCCAATATCAATATCTGAAGAGCCTATTACCTCCCCTTTTTGAGCAGATCCAAATATTAAAGCGAAATCTATTTCGACTATTTGCTCTAGTATTTTTGATAATTTTTTAATAGAGAAATGTTTATTTATCATCTTTATTCTCACACAAACACACTATGACACAAAGGGTTTAAGTTTGGTTGTTCCGGAATAATAATTGACATTCGGTTTTCCTTACGATATTCTTTAAGGGTAAGGAATTTAAACAAAGGATATCAAAAATGCAATCTACCATTACTTCAAAATTTCAAACAACCATTCCGAAACAAATTCGTGAAAGCCTCAATTTATCGGTAAAGGATAGACTTGAATGGAACATAGTTAATGGAAAAATCATTGTCATTCCTGCTTTAGAGACAAAATTTTTAAACTATAAAAACAGTATTAAGACTGGTCCGGGGAGTATTTCAAATGACATACTAAATGCCCGTGATCTCAGAATAGAAAAATTTAAATGAAAACATATATTATCGATACAAATGCTTTAATCTCTTTTATAACTGACAGGGATACTGCTCAGCAGGAAATTATTGCAGCGGTTTTCAAAAATGCTGCCAGGCTTAAAGAAAAAGTTTTTTGTCCTCAAAATGTTTTGACTGAATTTATTTATGTTATGGAAAAGGTTTACGGGATTCCAAAAATGACGATTCATACGATAATCAGAAATTTTATTTCCATGCCAGGCGTAAAAATCATTCATGATATTGATTTAAATATTTTGTTTTCCTATTGGCCGAAGCACATTCCTGATTTTGGTGATGCCGTTGTTGCTGGTGTCTGTAAGGCAAACAAAGGCTCTATTGTTGCGACATTTGATAAAAAGTTCACTGGTTTTCTGAGACGTCTGGATCTTCCTGTAGGTTTCTATTAGTTTTTATTCTCGCACAAAGACACTGAAGCAAAAAGGGGTTATCAGAAAACGTTAAAAATTTTGGTTAATGATGTCAAGTTGTTTTAAGGAGCTTTTTCATAAGGATACAAACTTAAATACCTCTTGCATCGCTGATAGATATGACGGACATTTTTTATATATATCACTTGCCAGTTCTTCATTATATGTATGTGAAAGCAAATTTCTTGAATGAATCATTTCCAGGAACAAATCTTCCTGTTCAATGAGAGAAAGTCTATAGGCTTCTTTAAATACCTGCCTTGGGGACACGACTCTAATACCATGGATATCTTCCAGAAAGTTTTTCAAAGTTTTCCACATCAACTCATAGCTGAATTCAAATCGCTGGATAGTCGCATCCATGACAATTGCTGATTCAGGTTCCTGCAATGCTTCTTTAAGTCGATTCAAAGCTTTTTCAAAATTTATCAAATTTTTACTCAGTTTTTCTGAGTTCATTTTAGTTTCTGACCTTTAGGTTATTATTTCCTGTGTGTGCTTTAATGCTATCTTTTTAAATTCATCTCCGACTGAATTGAAATCAACAAAATCAATTTTTAGTAATGTTGGTATTCGTTCTAATTTTTCTTGTATCATCAGCATTTGTTTTCCTGTAATTGGCGTATCGGATAATATCCCAATATCAATATCTGATTTCGCCTCGTGAATTCCTGCTGCCCGCGATCCAAATAGAAACAATCGATAGCTGCCGTATAGTTCTCCATCCACTATTTCTGCTACATTTAATATAATTTTTTTAAATTCCATACAATTACCAGAGGGGGTAACCCGAATGTTTTCATAAGATTTTTTATTCTCGCACAAAGACACGGAGACACAAAGGGTTATCGATAACTACACGTCTGAATTTGCCTCAGCCCATTCTCTTACAAGATCAATATGTTTGACGTAGATAGTCAATGCAGGAAGTAAATTTTAAGTTGTTGAAATTCTTTATCAATGACTCAAGTTTTTTTTCAGTTTTATTAAGGTTAATATAATGCCGGAATTTAAAAGTTTTTGAAGCCTGTTCTACTCTTGGTTGATCTGGGTCAAATTCCCATGGGTGGGAATAAAAAAGGAATGCTTTATCTTTGTTTAGAACCCAATTCATACCAAGTTTAAATAAGAAAAAAGGGATTAACCTGAAATACCCTCCCCCGCCCAGGGGAAACGTTTTTTGATTGATGGTTAGATTGCTGATGGGAAGTTCAAAAAAATCATCAGCAGTTTTAAAGGCAGCACCTTTTTTAGTATAGGCGTAAAGATCTATGGTTCCATATCTTTTGTGCATGGAAAATGAATTATAGCTGGAATCATAGACATGGCCGGCATCTTTGATTATCTTCAGAATATCATTATTTATTGCAAAGCTCGGAGCCCTGTATCCGAAGACTTCATGGTCTATAATATCTTCAAGCAGGGCTTTTCCATCTTTTATATCCTGTTCGGCTTTCGTTAGAGACTGGTTTGTGCACAAATGATGCAGGTTGCCATGGGAAGCTACTTCATGGCCTCTTTTATGTATTTCTTTTACCATGCCGGGAAGTTTTCTGGCGATCCAGCCCAAAACAAAAAAAGTTGCTTTGGGTTTAAAGGAAAATGAATCTAAAAGGTCCAGAATCAGGTGGATGTTTTTCTCAACTCGCAACTCATGCTCATTCCAGGATGAAAATGAAATATAATCTTTAAAATTTTCCACCTGGAACCAGTCTTCAACATCAAAGGTGAGGAGTATGGTCTTCAAATCAATTAAACAATCTATTTTCTAAGACTTGCCTGGAACTGGATGAATTTGTCTGCAGGGGTTCCCGGGGCGTTAAAGTTGTAGAAATAAAAGCTCTGTGTTCCTGAAAATCTTCTAAAATACTGTCCGTATTAAAATCCGTAAACATGTATGAAAGATTAAAGCTCAGCCATCTCAAAGGTGACCAGACAAGCCCTGCACCCAGGTTCAGGGTTTGATCTTTACGACCCACTAAAGGCTCATCATATTCAGATAAATTGTATGTTCCGCGCAGTTCTGATGATAATCTTCTGGTGAGTCTGTAGGTATGCAGAAAACCTGCCTGATAATTAATTGTAAAGCCAAGACTGGATGCCTCTTCATTAATATCATTGTAATAGCTTGACCCTGTAATGGATAAAGTATTTCTTCTTGAAAAATTGAAATTTTTATAGATATCAAACTCTAAAAAAAATCTTTCAGAATCATAATCTAAATTATTTTTATACTCCTGGAACAATACACCACCGCCAAGGATTATGCCTGAATCTTCCGTGGGTTTCCAGTCAAACCCGATTGATGGATTATATACAACATGATCGCCGGCGGTTTGTTCAGTATAGGTATGTGCATATTTCACATAGGCATCAAGACGTGGGTTAATTTTTTTAAGAAACCGCAAATCCCCTTGTAAGGTTTCAAGATCATCTGTCGATATTTCATATTCAGTTTTTGAATAGGAGGCATTAAGATCCAGGCCAAATTTCGGTGTGAACCAATACATCATATATGATGATGGTCTGTGGGTTTTAAATTCATCTTGATTTGGGTTATCATAATTATCAAAGGCATAGGTATAACTTAAGCTGAAATAGTTATTTATACCAAATTGATGGCGAAGTGATGCTGTTCCTGTATTGGTATCATGTTGTTCCAACGTATTTGTCCGGATAGTTCGACTCAGGCTTCTGTCAAAAGAATCAGAAAAAGTTAATATGGTATTTTTTGATGGCTGTAGGACTGCATCAATGGATATGCTGTGATTCCAGGAATCATATTCATTTTTATCCATATAGTCTGTATAATTAGGGCTGTAGTCAATAAAAAAACTGTTTTGTTTGTCTATCATTCCAAAGGAAAGGCCTACCTGGTATATGGTTGAAAACTCGTCATCTTTATTGTTTTTGCTTTGATGGAAATTATCTGTATACTCTTCAGTTATTGTAATAAGGGGGGTAAATTGTTTTTGTGCAGAAAAGGCAGGTGAAGCTAACAATACAATTAAAAACAGGAACACCCAGGCTTTAAAAATATCATTAAATTTCATTTTAAGCTTCCTCAGCCCAATTTGTGTCAGGGGACAATAATCGTATCATCAGGTTGTAATTGTATATCTTTACTGAAATCACCCTTGATAATGTCTTTATATCGAATAATAATGGTCTCTTCATTATTATTGTTTCTCCGATAAAGAATAATTTTATTTTTATCAGCCCACTCTGTAAATCCACCTGCAAGTGCAAATGCCTGCATCACTGTTAATTTCTTTATCAGAGGATATTCGCCTGTTCTTAATATTTCACCCAGGATATAAAATTGTCGGCTCATGGGATTAATCAGCGTTACCGTTACATTGGGTGCTTCAACATAAACACTTAGTTTTTTTTGAACTGCCATTTTAAGGACCATGGTTGACAAGCCTTCTGCCTGGATGTCATCCAGCAAAGGAAATGTAATTTTTCCATCGCTTCTGACCCTCACGGAATCCACTGTAAAATCCGGCTCCTTCCAGGTCGTGATGGACAAAATATCTCCGATTCCAATTTTATACAGATTGGCATCAGAATTGGTCACCTGATCTGCATTTGACGTATGAATAAAACATGCAAGACAGAATAATACAGCCATCTGATATTTTAATTGTCGTTTGATAGACATAGTTCCACCTTTTCGATTACATTGGTAATCAAGCTTAATTTAATATAAAATAACAATCAATAAAAAACTATCTTGCGCCTTTTCCAAACAAAACAGTCTTTGCAGTTCTAAGCAATATTACCACATCCAGTATTATGGATAAATTCTTAATATAAAAAAGATCATAATTAAGTTTTTCTATGGCATCATCCATGGTTGCACCATAACCATAGGATATCTGTGCCCAGCCGGTAATTCCCGGTTTTACAATAAATCGTTCCGAATAAAATGGAATTTTTTTTTCAAGCTCATCCGTAAAGTGCTTTCGTTCCGGTCTTGGACCGACCATACTCATTTTTCCTGTTAATACATCCCAAAGCTGGGGAAGTTCATCAATCCTTAATTTTCTGATTATTTTTCCTACTTTTGTGATCCTGGCATCATCTGTCTGTGCCCAGACTGGGCCTGACTGTTTTTCAGCATCTTCAACCATTGACCTGAATTTATGCATCCTGAATTCTTTTTTCTTCTGGCCAACCCTGTCCTGGAAAAAAAGAATCTGGCCCTTTGACTCCACTTTAATCAGAATACTGACTATCACCAGGATCGGTGACAGCAGGACCAGCATCATTAAAGAAATAAGAATATCTTCCAGGCGTTTTACTATCGTCCGGAATTTCGATTTTTTAAACCCCTCAGAAAATATAAGCCATGATGGTTTTATCTGGGTAACCAGGAGTTTTCCTGTAAGCATTTCATAAAAAGAACTGCCTTCAATAACTTCTATTCCAGCGGTTCTGCAACGGATTAGTTCCTGGGTGGGGAAAGAGCCTCTTTGCTCTTTTAACGCAACAATAACTTTATTTATGCCTGTTTCTTTGGCAAGAGAACAAAGATCCTTTTTTTCTTTTCTTACACTGATTTTTTCTGAAATATTGATATTTAATACCTCTTCTTCAGAATCAGGAATGATAACGCAAACAGAATAACCGCAATCCGGTTCATTTTCAATTTCATTGAGAATATCAAGGGCAAGGGGGCTGGATCCCAGAAGAATAATGTTTTGATTAAAAATCCCCTTTTTGACAATAAAAATATAAAGAAGTCTCCAGCCAATAATAAATATCAAAAGAAGCCCTATGCTTAATATAAAAATAAACTGATTAATAATAGCAACAGGAAATGCCCAGTAAATCAATCCCAATACAATTGAGGTAATGCCCAATGACTGGAGAAGCCTTATACTGACCTCAACAATGGTGGATGCCACTTTAAAATCATATAAATCGTTATAGTAGAGACAAGTCTGGCAGATACATACCACAAGAAAAATTTTCAGACATAATAACAAATCAAATAAAAAAGAATCGGATTCGGTGAGGATAAGAGTTGCAAGAAGAAATGATCCGAAAATGACAAACCCCTCAATGATAAAAAAAAGAATGTTCCGAATGGGAAAATATTGCTTTAGCAGCCGTAGCATGGGAACCCTTTATTTGCTTCCATAGCCGTATTTGCCATAGCCATAGCCATATCCATAGCCGGTTCTCTTCCTGGCAAAATTATACACAACACCGAGAATTTTCTCTTTTCCATAAATATCAATAAGATCAAGAACATCTTTTTTTCGTGTTTGGCCCTGCTTAATGACAATCACAATTCCATCAACCTGTCTTGCTATGGCATTTGTTTCCGAGGTTAGATGGGGCGGAGGTGTATCAAAAATAATATATCGGTCACTGTATCTTAACTTTATTTCACGAATAAGCTTTTTCATCCGATCTGATGATAAAAGCTCTGAAGGGTTGGTGGGAATTTCCCCGGCTGGAAGAATGGTCAACTTATCCAGAAAAGTTTTAACCAGCAGGGAGGATAAAGGTTTGCCCTTTGAAAGATATTCGCTCAATCCCGGGTTACCCTCCAATCCAAACATGGGCTGAATCGATGGAGATCTCAAATCGCAATCCAATAAAAGTACGTACTCATCAATATTTTGAGCAATGCTTATGGCAAGATTTGCCGCCACAAAGGATTTGCCTTCACTGGGTGAAAAGCTTGTGATCATAATGCTTTTGGGCGGATTACCTTTTTCAGGAAAAAGTATATTATTTTTTAGCAGCCGGAATTGTTCTGCCTCAATTGATTGCGGTTCAAGACCGGTAACAAGAACAGGATCGATATAATAGGTGTCTATCTCATCAGCATCTGATATGGTTTCAGCCATATCAGATATGATTTCATCAATGGAATCATCAACATCAGATATTGTTTCATCAATGGAATCATCCACAGTATTCTGTCCGGTCTTGTTACCTTGTTCTGCTTTTCCCGGGGCCTTGAAAATATTTCCCAATAGATCACTCCAATATTAAAAATGAATAATCGTTTGAATAAAATTAAGGGTTTTATTAATACCTTTTAAATAAAAAAAGTAAAAAAGTAAAAATATGGCGATTGCATAAATGCAGACTATGGCAAATGCAATAAATTCTATCCATTTTTTCCTGCCCGTCCCTGGTTGTTCCAGAGGTGGAATTGATGCAAGTATGGGCAACCCGATTTCTGTTTCAATCTGTTCGTCTCTTCTCAGGGTCGGGTTTAAAAATTCAAGCAGAAAAATTGCCCCACCGCCAATGCCAAACCCTATAGCAAGGGAAAGCATAAAAAGCATTCTGACATCAGGCGAAATAGGTTTTTCAGGAAGTCTTGCATAGTCGAGAATGCGGAATTGCTCTCCTTTTTGTTTTTTTTCCATATTAACCGCAAGTTCAGCTTCAAGACGTCTGGCAAGAAGAGAATTATAACTTTCTTTTATATTATTATAATCCCTTTGGATGGATTGAAGTTCCTGCTCTCTTTTGGGGGTGTCCTCAACTCTTTTCTGATAAACCTGCATTGTTTTTTTAATCTGGCGGATATTTGCTTTTAGATTGTTTATTTCATTTTCCATCTGCCTTAGCGTAAGCTCATGCTGGAATAAAACTGTGTTATTGGAAGACTGTGTGCTGGTGTTAAGTGAGCCTGGGGTTCCTTTATCCTTTTCTTGTTTTTCTTTTTCTACCTTTTTTTTAAGATCGGCTACGCTTTTTGTTAATTTAATAACTTCAGGATGCTGGGTTGTATATTTTACAAGGAACTCATCCAATTGCCTTTTTTCCAGCTCATATTGCTGTTCCAGTGGCGATAAAATTTGGATACCCGCAAGTGTGCCATCTGCCTGCAAGGCTTCCCTGCCGGTTTGCTCCATTTCCCTGAGCCTTGAAATCTGAGTTTTTAAAAGTGCGACATCGTTTTGAGTATCCCTAAGCGTATTTAAATCATCGGAATATTGTAATTGAAGCCTGTCAAGCGTTCTTAAATTTGTTTCCAGTTCACCAGGCAATCCCCCCATATGTTTTGCCCTGTATGTCGCAATTTCTTTTTCGCGATCCTCAAGCTTTATTTTGATTTTTCCCAATTCTGATTCAAGGAAATCGCTGGTTCCCATAGCCTGTATCTCTCTGGCTTTAAGATTTTCATCCATAAAAAAGCCTGCCAGCTTATTGGCTACTTTCATTACGATTTCAGGATTGCCGCCGGTAAAGGATACGACAAAAGCCTCGGTGCTTTGATACCTGCTGCTGGTCTGTGTCACAACAACCCGTTCTCTCATGCTGTTTATTTTATCTTCAGGATACATATTTTCATTATCCTGAAAAAGCCCGAATTGATTAATGATTTTTTCAAGATTGGTTCTGCTTAATATCTGCTGGGAAATCGTGTTGATTCTTTGTTGAGGGTCTGCTGTAACAATTGACTGGACATAGTCTGTCGGCACTTTTTGAGGCTGGATAAGAATTGTTGTGGATGCCATATAGGTTTTAGGTGCTTTAAGGGTATAAAAAAAACCCGCAGTAAGAACAAGGCAAAGAGGGATAATAATCAGCCATCTGCGCCTTATTATAATTTCAAGTATCTGATCTGGTTTTAATGTTGTGGCCTGTTGTTGAAAATCCATCATTCTATATTTTCCAAATCTTTATTTTTTTAAAATCTAATATAAAAAAAGAGATTATATCATTTCTTAAAACAGCTTTCTTGTCAATGGAATTCACACTTTTCCAATATTTAAAGATTCCAAAAATTGCTAAAACTTTAACAAAAATTG
>Ga0208648_1001978_pt1 | contig 15143 bp, 13 predicted proteins | sample AntAceMetag02UKL_FD_184772 | JGI IMG/M metagenome (GOLD analysis project Ga0208648, IMG submission 184772) | Saline lake microbial communities from Ace Lake, Antarctica - Antarctic Ace Lake Metagenome 02UKL (SPAdes) (version 2) | ecosystem: Environmental > Aquatic > Non-marine Saline and...
GATGGAGGCTGCCTGCTGTAATGTCGCGATTCTGGCTACAGTTTTTCGCAGTACAGGGTTTTTCAGTTTTTCAAAAGCCGGTGCATATTCTATCAGCACATCCTCCAATTGCGGATAAGCCTCGATCAACTGTAGAACTTTTGTTTTTGGTGTTATGATTAAATTGTTGTTGTTTTCCATATTTCTACTGTTTACTTATTTCTTGCTTGATCATTCCTGTGTTTTCCTCCAATGGTCATTGGTAGTCATTAGTGGTCATTTATAGTCATTGCTAAAATATCACAAAAGAAATCGACAGCTTTATGACGGCGAAGCCAAATGACGTGCGAAGCGCATTTGATGCCCGTAAGGCAAATGACAGCATCCATCTAATTATTTATACGACAAAATACGTTGCTCCCCTTCCAGTGAGCGATGTTCTGTTAAATCCTGCGATACTTCCAATGTTCCCATGTATTCCCCATTTTCATCCCTCAACGCGAAATATTCGATGAGAATCATCTTCCCTCCCATATTTATCCAGAAGGGTGCTTTGTCCTGCTTTCCGCTTTTAAAGTCATCTATAATTTTATCGACGATGTGGGCACTGGCCGGTGGATGGCAATGCCTGACATCACGATTGAGAATGGCACGGTTGCGTTGGAAAATCCTGTCGCGGCTTTGCGAAAAGTATTTCACCTTGTCGTTTTTATCCACAAAAGTCATATCGATCGGCAAAGTATTTAATATAGCCAGGAGTTCTTCAGCAGAAAACCCACCGGATGGCAACTGGATATTTCCGCCTTCTTTTTGTGCCAGGTTTACCGATTCCGTTTCAATACCATCAGGTTTCCATTCTTTAGGTGGATCATAGAGGCAATAACCAATCTCGAGGGATTGTTTTTGGATTTCGTACCAATCGGTATCTGCAAGGGCATCCATCATCATCGGGAACAAAATTTCTTCTTCCTTGATGATCATTTCGGCTACACCTTTAACGGTAGGTTTAAAAATTATTTCGGATGAAGCCACCAAATCATCCTTTGATACACCCTTAGTTTTTAGGATTTCGAGGCTTCCTTTCAGCAGTTCCCTGATTTCGTCGTGCTTGCCCCACATCACTTTTGGCGGGCCGGTAATGCCGGTTTTCTCAAGATATGGAAAAAACAGGTACTCTTTGCGCTGGTAATGTTTATCAACATCAATCAACTGGTTGAAGGCTGCGATAAGTTCAAGAATGGTTTCTTTTACTTTCGATTCATCGACAAGATTTATGATGGATAAAGTCATCGAGGTTTCATCCGTGACTTTTTTAAGTGCTTTGTTTTCCTGGATCATCACATCCACCGGGTGGCCGGCAGGAATTTGCTTTGCTGCTGATAAATCCACATTTCCATGTAAAACAGAAGAATGGACATCACAAAGCTTCAGCACTTCCTCGGTGGGAAGGCCTTCTTCAATCAATTCCTGTTCAACCTCAACCACCTCGCCGTAGGGTATTTTCAGGCTCTCCATTAGTTCGGCCTTCACTTCTTCTTCGGGGGCTCCATGATGTAATTTCAGGATCAACTCCTTTAATCTGGCTTTTCGATGTTTAGAATTGTCAATTTGTTCGCTCATATCTCATTGTTATTGAAATGCAAAACTACACTTTATTTTTTCTTTTAGGTATTCATGTACCTAATTATTACTTCCAGTCTAATAAACGTTTTTCTCCACGAATATTTTGTATTTCCGAAATTTCCTGTGAAACTTCAATCACACCTTTATAATTTCCCTTTTCATCGCGGACTGCAAAATATTGAATCAGGATAAACTCCTCTTCCATTGATCTTCGAGGACAGGGAACAAAATATTTTCCTTGATTAAATACAAAGTCTTAAATTTTTCAATTTCAGTAAACTTCTCCTTGAGTTCGTTGCGCAATCCAATATTCCCGGAATTCTTATTCAGTTCCTTAATCAAAGGCCTGATGGCTTTCAAATTCCTATCAAGTACAACATTGTTTTGAATGAAGATATCCAGAACACTGTCTTTTTTCGGGGGATGATATGGATGTTCCTGTATGGTTTTACTGAGTAGGTTGATCACTTTATTGATCCCCCGCTTAAGTTCATCCATCGGAATATCAAGCAAAACCAACTGATCGACGGCATCGATGATATCTGAAAGGATAACTGTTTGGATAAGATCCTCGTTATCTTTGACTAACTGCAGCGGGTGAGTTTTCTCTATAATTCCATTGACAAGCGCCACTAATCGCTCAAGCCGAAGTTTTTTGTTTTGTGTAAATTCTGACATGCTATCCTGAATATTGATTTTGGCTGCAATAGAAAAATGCAATCCTGCAAATGGGCAAAGTTACACTTCAATCCTAAATCAGTAGCTTTCAATTTCTTAAACCAAGTTGTTACAGTTCTTATAGTTTTCTTTTTAGTCAGTTACAAATTCAGGCTACAACCAACACCACTGGCAGGATTTCGCTCCGCTCAACTTTGAATGGATAGCAACGAAGTAGGAAAAATGGTGAAAGAATTGGTTGTCGGCTACCAGGAAACCGATTACCGATCACCCATTCCTGATTACTGAAGACTGAGAACTGCAAACTTTAAATCCTAAACTTCAAACTTAAGTCATTTAGTGTATTTTTGCCGCCTGATTAAAAAATGGTTTTATGGGCAGAGCATTTGAATACCGCAAAGCAAAGAAGATGAAGCGCTGGGGCAATATGGCCAAGACCTTCACAAAAATTGGGAAAGAAATTACCATCGCTGTTAAAGCCAGCGGACCTGATCCGGCAATGAATCCCAGGCTGCGGCTGCTGATGCAAAATGCCAAGAGTGCCAACATGCCCAAGGAAAATGTGGAGAGAGCCATTAAAAAAGCAGCCTCCCCCGACACTGTCGATTACCGCGAAGTGGTTTACGATGGTTATGGCCCACATGGCATCGCCGTTGTTGTGGAAACTACAACCGATAACCCGACACGCACAGTCGCTAATGTTCGCAGCTATTTTACACGAAATGGAGGTTCACTTGGCACTACCGGGAGCCTGAGTTTTATGTTTGAGCATAAATGCGTGTTCAAGGTCAAAGCAAAAGAGGGCTTAGATTTGGAAGAATTGGAGCTCGAGCTGATTGATCATGGCGTATCTGAAGTTTTTGGAGAAGAAGAGACCATTGTTGTATATGGTGAGTTTGAATCATTCGGTGCCTTACAGAAATATTTTGAAGAGAATGATTTTGAAATCATCTCAGCTGAGTTCGACCGCATCCCCACCCAAACAAAAGAGTTATCAGCAGAACAAGTTGAGGATGTTGAGAAAATGCTGGGCAAATTCGAGGAAGACGAAGATGTGAGTGTGGTTTATCATAATATGAAGGAGTAGAAGGGGATGAGGGTATAAGGTATTGTTTATAGGGTTTATAGGTGTATAGGGGAAATAAGGTTTATAGTGGAATTAGGATTCAATAGGGAAATATGATATAGGGAAGATGATTTTGGAACCTGAGATAGTTCGAAGTTTTTAAACAAGTTCCTACAATTCTTTTAGGGTTCAATTTTGATAGCAACATTTTCTGGTTACAACCAACTTCGAACGGATAGCAACGATGTGTGAAAAATGGTGCATAAGGGGAATAAGGTTTATAGGGGGAATAGGGTTCGTAGGAGAAGTGGGGATTGACAGATGTCTGTGAACTGTGGACTCGATTAGGCAAGAGCTGCTTATTGGCAAATAACAAAAGTAATAGTTAAAAAATAGGAGAATAATAAAATGTCATTTTTTAGTTTTGGAGAATATATTGACGGAAGAAGTTATAAAGTTTTGGATGAACGCGTTGTGCGGGCAAACTCAGGTGTAATGTTTTTATTCGGGCTGATTGCCTTTATCAATGGCTTTGTTTTGCAGCAATACCAAGTCATACCCTGGATTGCCGGATTCCTGATGCTAAGTTTTGGCATTGCGGTTTTTATCAACCCAAAGTTTTCACCAACAATTCTGATCGCAAGAATATTAACTTACAAGCAATCCCCCTTACCAATCGGTGCAGTACAAAAGCGTTTTGCCTGGAGCCTGGGCTTTGCACTTTCTGTGGTAGTTTTCATTTTGTCACTTTATCTGATAAATGATGTTTCCTATTTTGAACCTGTATGCATGCTCTGCATCGTTTGCCTGTTCCTGCTTTATTTAGAAACAGCGTTTGGCATTTGCGTGGGCTGTAAATTGTATTTCCTTTCCATCAGGATGAAACTAATCCCTAGGCCAGTTGAAAAGCCAAATTGCATGGGTGATGCTTGTGAGACTGATGCTTAATTGGATTTGTCTATTAACTTGATATTATCTGCTTCAGCTATAAAATCCAAGCCTCAAAACCTATTTAGTGTCCGTCCATAAAGTCGGTGTTTTTCCGTAACTCCGGCATTTATGCCGGAGAATACTTGATTTGATATTTCTCACCCCCGCCTTTTCGCTGTTACTGCCTGCAGCAGTAACAGCGAAAAGGCGGGGGTTATTCATCCTTTCAAATCAATCCCCGGCATAAATGCCGGGGCTATGGATATCACAATGAACCCTATTTATAGACAAACACTATTTAGATTTGTGCTTTAGTACATTCAACCTTCAGGTGAAGCAACCTATTAGCCCTGGGGTTCATCTTTCATAGAAAGAATTATGAAGAATTTGTCAATCCTCATCATTTCAATTTTCATTTTAGCATCGTGCAACGAAAAGAAACGCTATGAACGTGGCTATTTTCCTGAAGTCGTAACAAACTTCGAAGATGCTAATTCTGAATATGACGACTATATTTCAACCGCCCCATTTCTATACGCCAGATATCTTTTCCATTTCTCGTCCAACAGGAATAGTACAGGACAGGACTTTGATATTGTCGGAGAAAATATGTTCATCGATTGGGATAAAATTGATGGGACACTTGACATAGGGACTGACTTTTCTGATGACAGATTTGACTATTTAATGCCCATGTTCGATTCCATCAATACACCTTGCAACGAGTTGGGACCCTACTCACTCGGTTTCCGTCAGGATGTAAGTTATTATGAAGTTCTTTGGACAGATTTGATCATGTATGCCAACGATTGCGGCGGGAATTATGACATCAAATTTATTTACAGTGAATTGCATAATACCACAGATACTGTAATAACAGAAATTAGTATGGTGCAAAATATAGATTTCCTGAATACAGATGCCAATGAGTTGTACCCTACATTTTACGGCAAGGACTTTTTCTATCATGATGAATGGGGATTAGATGCAGGTAAAATTGAAAAAATTCTGTACTGCTCGGATACGGAAGGATTCTTCAATATTTACGAAGTAAACCTACCCTCCGATTCGACGCTTATCAATGTGCTTGGATCGAATGCTTCCTATGAATCCAGGAAATTAAATCTGAATTCTTCAACAGATGATAAATGTCCTTATGTAAATGGAAAATTATTGGTCTTTTCTTCTAACCGACCTGGTGGCTATGGTGGTTTTGATCTTTTCTACTCAATTTATGAAAATGATAATTGGACTGGGCCGATAAACTTTGGCGAGAAAATAAACAGCGGCTACGACGAATACAGGCCTATCACTTTACACTATGACAATTTCGACAATAATCTTCTAATCTTTTCTTCAAACAGGCCGGGAGGCCAAGGTGGTTTTGATTTGTATTATACCGGGATCCAACAGATGATAAAATGATTTCCGAAGTACTCATTCAAACGCTGTCAGGACTTCCTGCGTCGGACTCTGACAGGTTTTTCCTTTATACATATCTCCAATATGAAGGGATGCAAGCCCTGAGGAACGAAGGGATAGCGGCCCTATTTTTACAACAGGCTTAACTCTGTCAAGTCTTCCCTTTATCCATATCTCCAAAACTCCAGTACTCAAATTTTATATTCTTCTGTCGTCGCTGCCAACCGTTCGAAGTTTGATTACCACTTCTATCAGATACAACAAAGGAGAAAAGCGAAAGCAATTAAAAGACTGATTTCAAAACTTCGAACTTGCATTTTGCTATTTTCCATTTCTCCAATCTTCCATTTTTCCATTACTCCATTTTTCCATTTTTCTATTCCCCCATTTTCCCTATCTTTACCCCTCAATTCTTTCAAATACAAATAAACCTTCGTGAGCATGAAAAAAACTATCTACCTACTATTGCTATTAATGCTATTTAAACTACCGTGCATGGCACAAACTCCGGCCTATTCTGAGGATTTTTCGTCTGGTGAGGGATGGAGCCTGGATGAAAACTGGATTATTGATGGTGGTAAAATGCAGTTTGTGTGGAGCCCAACCATTACTAACTTCAGCTTGTCGGCAACTTCTGAACCGATCACATTAATGGATAACGCCGAAGAACTTATAGTTACACAATACCTGGATATCTTTGGGGCAAGCAGCCCTTCGGAAGAAGCCGAAATAATTATCATGGCAAATGGCGATGAATTTTTACTCTGGGAACATTTGCACAGCAGCGGAAATTGGGGGCAACCTGCCGGTACTGAACTTTTGCTCGACATCAGCGAATTTGCTGGCCAGGAAGTTCAATTTAAATTTCACACCCATGGCCCAACTACCTTCGAATGGAACTCGTGGAATGTATTTAAACTTGAAATTTTGGTTATGCTCGAAAATGACCTGACTATAACAGAAGTTGAAGGGCCATTGGTTATCGATGTCAACGAAACCGGTTCATGGGAAGTGGATGTTAAAAACCTTGGCTCTCTGCCGCAAACGGATTTTACCCTTAAACTATTCAGCTTTAAGTATGGTGATATGATTGGTGAAATGGATATTTCTGATGCCATCGATCCTGGGCAAACCAAGACTTTTACTTTTAACTGGGCTCCCACTGTCGCACACAACACGGCACTTTATGGAGTGGTTATGAAAGAAGGTGACGAGTTTGAAGACAACAACATTTCAAACAGCCATTTTGTTCGCGTAAGCCCGGACATCGAATTTAACATCCTTGTATGGGACAACGACAATGATATTGAAACTATCACCGATCCTGAAAAAGGTGATTTAATTACACCCTCCACTGGGCTTATCCGTGCCCTGGAATCAGCGGGTTTAGATTATGATTTTTGCACTTCCCTGCCTGACGACCTGTTTTCGTATGAAATCTTGTTTGGCACAATGGGTTGCTATTGTGTGAGTTGAGGCTACACACCTCCTGGTTTTGTAAATGTAGCAGACCAGACAAGATTAATCAATTACCTGAACAATGGTGGAAACATGTATATTGAAAGCACTGAATTGGGTAAAGATCATAACGGAACTGAGTTTTTTGAAACGCTGGGTGTTTCTTTCGTGGGAGATGGCGGCGAATATGATGTGGAAAAAATCCTGGGTACGAACGAATCGATAAGCGACAATCTAAAATTGTATTATGGTGGTGGTAGCAGCCCGCATTATAGTGTTGACCAGCTGGGAAGCACCTCTGCTGAAATGCTGTTTTGTTGTGAAACAGACCATGGCCGAATGTTCATGAACAATACTGAAAATTACAAAGTTGTTGCTTCCTCGGTAGTAATTGGAGCAGTGGCCAATGGCGATTCAATGAACCTGAAACCTTACATTTTCAGCGAAATGGTAAACCATTTTATCGCTTATGACCCTTTTGTTTCGGTGCATGAAAACCTGGCTGATCCATTTAAGAGCAAGAATTTCCCGAATCCATTTACTTATAGCACAACGATCAACTACACCGTTAACGAGACAAACATAGTGATCATTGAAGTTTATAATGCTTCCGGGCAAATGATCAGACAACTTTTGAACCGGGAATTAACAGCCGGTGAATATTCTGTTTGCTGGGATGGATCCAATAATCATGGAGAACATGCTAAGGGTGGATTTTATTTTTACCAGATCAGTGTGGGAGATAAAACACAAACTGACAAGATGGTTTTGTTGAGATAGGAACTTTTATTATCTCAAGATCAAGTAGGCGGACTTGTGGGATCGAATGTTTTCTATCGCTAAAAAATTCTCTCTAATAATTTTTTCGATTTGATTGGTTGAGCAATTCCCCCTTCTTATCCAGATTACCTTTGGAGGATGCCCTAGTAAAATGGACAATTCATGAAAATCAGAATCTTTTGTGACGACATATAAATCATTTACTTTGGCATAATTCCAAATTTCCAAATCAGAAAACTCTGACATTCCCAATTTGTAAACATGTGCGGAATCAGGGAAGAGGTCAGAAAGTCGCTCTGCCAATTTTGGGGAAAGATTATGGTCGAATAGTAATCGCATCTATACAGCCATTTGTAATTGTTCTCTATCTGCGGCATAGCTGAGGCAGGCAAGAATGTCTTCCCTGGTTAGGTATGGAAAATCTTCAAGGATTTCCTCAGTTGACATTCCTGAGGCGAGATACCCGAGCACATCATAAACTGTGATCCTCATCCCCCTGATGCAGGGTTTGCCACCCCGCTTACCAGGTTCGATTGTTATGATTTTTCTGTAATCCATAATAGTTTAGGAATTTGCATGTTGTTTAAAAACAGTTTATTCTAAATAATTATTATAATAACATAGCAAAGGTAGGGAATTTTTAAGACAAGGTTTAGTCCATCAACACCTGTAGCTCATCGCTGAATGAAAAACCCGGCAGGTTTTGAAAACCTGCCGGGTTTAAAATATTTGAAAAATAAATGGCTAAACTATTTTCTTATAAACAATCGCAACTACACTCACATCATCGCCACCCATATTGATGCTGAGGCCGTAAGGTTTGTCAGCAGGGATGTCGATTTGTGCTTCGCCGGTTTTTCCGGTTAGTTGTTCCCAAACAGTAACTGCCTGGTGAACGCCGGTTCCGCCTGTTGGGTGTCCCCAGCCAACCAGTCCGCCAGTGGTGTTCATGGGTATCTTTCCATCGCGGGCGGTGCCACCAGCATAAATAAAGTCGGCACCTTCGCCATGTTTGGCAAATCCAAGCGCTTCAACAGCCAATACACCGGCAATGGTAAAGCAGTCGTGGGTTTCGATGGTTGCCAGATCGTCGATGGTGATGCCTGCTTTCTTCAGTGCTTTGTGGGCAGCATCTTTGATGGTTTCCATCTGCGTCAGGTCGGTTGGGTTTTTGGTGATGTCGCGTTCTGAAGTTGCAAATCCAACCACCTCAACAGCATCCCTGATATTGATGCCACATTTCAGCAAACCATCTTCCGACATTATTGCAATTGCTGAGGCGGCATCCGAAACTTTCGAACAATCCAGCACATTCAAATTATCCACAAAGAATTTTCCGTTGGGTTCCATTTTCATGCAGGTTCTTTCGGGGTCTGGCATGGTATTGTGGCATTCCTGTGCAGTAGGGCAGAGGCGCGCATTTTCGATGGCATTGCGGTACCAGCGCGACAAGCCTTTGCGTGTCCTTTCCTTGCCAAACTTTTCGTAGTAAGCACCTGCGCGGTCACTAAACTGGCCCGGGAAGAAGTAAGCATGTCCATCTTTTCTTCTTTGGTACCATCCGGCACCTGCCAAAACATCGGCACCATAAATGGCTTTCATGGTGTTTTGTACTTCAACACCAACTGCAAGAACCGTATCGGCTCCTGCCAGAACGTTTTTAATTCCTGTAATAAGTGCCATGCCACCCGAAGCACAAGCTGCTTCAACACGGATACTTGGCTTGAATTTCAGTCCTTCATCTATCATGGGGATAAATCCGGCCAGGTGCCCCTGGTTATTGAAGCGTGCTGCCATGAAGTTTCCAATTACGCTTTCATCCACATTTTTAGCTCCGCCAATTTGTTCCAATGTTCCTTTTCCGGCTTCGTTGATATAATGTTCAAGTCCCGGCCTTGGCTTTTTCGGATGAAACTCTTTACGTCCTGTACCTAATGAAATGGTGTTGTAGCCGGCGGCCATATATATTTTTCTGTTCATTGTGTGTCCTCCTTATTTTAAATAATTATTGATGGGGCCGTAAGCATGGAAAAAACCGGTGAGCATTACGGTGTTCACGTCATCGTTGTTGTGGGCTACCCCCGTATTGACGAGTTGCTTGCCGATTTCGTTGGAACGCGTGTTATAGGCTTTTGCCAGTTTGGCGCCCATGGTTTCCATTCCGTTAAGTTCATCAAAATAGCTTTGTAGCAAATCAGCTTTCTTTTTGTTGAAATTAACTGCTTTCCATGGCTTGTAAGTGCCGGCCATTGCACCAAGCAAGACATCACACTTTTCGCTGAAATCAGCAATTACTACATAATCCTTTTTATTGGGGTCGTAAATGCCAACCGGCCTGCCTCTTTCATATTTAAGGAAGCCATCCTTTTGCGAGCCATCCGAATTTTGTCCACCTTTCACGCCCATATCGAAGAGTTTGTCTAACAGGTCGCTTTGCAGGTTTTCAGTTTCCTGGTAGGGATTCATTACTGCCATAATAAAGCGAACCACATCAATTCCAACATAGTCGATGAGTTGGAAAATGCCCATCGGACGCACAAGGAAATCTTGTGAAACCTTGTTGACCATATAAACCGATTCTGCAAAAGAATAATTCTTCATCAGTTTTTCTGCTTCGGCGATGCCATGAATCGAATCCCTCATGAAATGACCATTGCCAATAAATCCTGCATAGTCGTTCGAAGGAACTACAACCTTTTTGAGGTTCTTGGCATATGCAAGCGCAAACTCTGTCATGTCGGCACCATTTTCTTTTATGGTGATGAGTTCAACCAAACGTTGCACTGCCGGTGGATTGTAAAAGTGGAATCCTAAAATCCTTCCACCCAGGCCGGCTTCTTTGTTTAGCAGGCTAATTGGAATGGAAGAAGTGTTGGTGAAAAACCAGGGTTTATTGGGATTGTTCTCATCAATTTGCCGGAATATCTTCACCTTCAATCCCTGGTTTTCGGCAATGGCTTCAAAAATCAAATTTGAGCTGTAAGCCGATTCCATGGTGGTGACAGGCCGCACAATGCTCATCACATCAAAGATGTATTCATCAATGATTTCACCGTTTTCAATCAGGTCTTTGCGATCGGCATAAGCCTGGCGCAGCCAAATCATTTTCTTTTCGGCAAGTTTACGTACTTGTGCCCGCAGGTATTTCATCAATCCTGCGAGACCTTCTTCCGAAAGGTCGATGGCGTTTAGTACAAATGTTTTTCCCTTGTTTTCGGGTTTCATGCTCAGGGCAGCCATTTCAACAGCCGTAAGCAGCAGTATGCCGCTGCCCATTTTTCCGGCGGCGCCCAGCACACTGACTTTCTGTAATCTTTCGTCGTACTTCATATTTTGGATTTGTGTTTTTGGTAATTTATACACTTATTGCTTTTTATCTTTTTCTGGGAGATTTTCCCTTGATTGCTTCTCGCTTTATATTAAGCTTGCGTTTTGCAATATATTCACTTGAATCTTCTGTTACTGATTTAATTCAAGATTTCGTCTCTCAAGTAGTTCAAGCCTGATTTTTAAAGCTATTCTTTGCGGTAACTGTTTTATTGTCCCACAAATCGAGATTTGCTTGAAAGTTTTGCGTCAATGTAAGCGCGTAATTCTTCAAAGGACATATCTTTAATTTCGCTGCTGATTTTGTTGCGAATTTCCCGCATCATCTTAACTGCGTCAAAGTCTTTTTCTTTCTTATTAGTTTTCATACTCTATTAAATCTTTCGGGTTTCTAATTTCAAGTAAGTTGTATCCGTTTTTAATATTTACAGCATTGTAACCTTTTATTTTTGCGAAGTTTACAATGTGCTTAAAGTTCCAGCTCGCTAAAACATCTACATTGTGAATCGTCGCCATTGCTATGTGGTAACAATCTTCAATACTTGTTTTACCGACTATATTTTCTTGAATATATTTCTCTCCCAATTCTTTTGCTTCTTTGTCAAAGGTTATCCTTTCAAAGCAATCATTTGGGTATCTAAAAAGTAAATCTTTTACTCTTTTCGGAGCTCTTTCAAGTTCTAAATCAAGAAGGTCGGAAACAATGAAAATGACTTCTTTGTTTTCAAGCTGCTCGAATAGCATCTTCGTTTCATGTTCAAATTCCCTATCAAAGAATCCTCCAACAATTGATGTGTCGATATATATCCTGTCCTTTTTCACTTTAGTAAATTTACACCAAAGTTACTGAATAATTGCTCAAAGTACGCAATTTGTTTTCATTGATCAACAATATTCCGCAAATATGGCTCGCAGCCGCCCACTTGCAGAAAGTTTATTAAAGATTCGTATGTTTCCTTTTCTATTCATTCCTCCAAACGTCCGCTAACCGGCCGTGTGCCATGATTTGCTGTTGATACCTGGGCCATATTCTTAAACCCTTCAATTGTCAATTATTACTAATTTGTTTCGGATTTTTAAAATGCCTGTAAATTCGGGTGTTTTCATCCGAACAATGTACAGGCCTGAAGGAAGATCGTAAGCTGAGAGTTGAATCTCATGCTGTCCAGCAGACATTTCTTTGTCCACCAGAACCCTTAGCAAACTTCCGTTGATGTCATACAACTCAATGCGGACTTGTGAGCTGTTTGATAAAAAAACAGGAATTGTTGTTCCCTCCATAAATGGATTTGGATAGTTCTGGCCAAGTTCATTTTTGGTAAGTTCATTGCCAAAATCTATAACCCCAGTTACACCATCCATTGGGAAGGATCGTGATACGGTCTGTGTTCCGTTAGTCACATCAATTCGTATGATCTGCTCAAGAGCAGGCCCACGGGTCCAGTAACCAACTTCTACCTCCTTGGTAGTTAAGCCGATTTCATCATGGCTATCGGTATGAACTACTAATCCGTAGGTTTCGTTGGTGAAAGTCCACATAGTGGACATACCGGCAAAAATATCCGTAGCCAGGACAGTTCCTGGATCTACGAAGTTGACAAGGTCAGCAGATATCATCTCCAAGGCATTTTCCCCGGGCACAATTGTAACTGGTGCTGTTGTAATCCACAGAGAGCCACTTTCAGTGATTTCAATCCTGAAACCTATTTCACCCACGCCGCCATCAGTGTAAACCGTGAAAGTATTCTCATTAACGATAACCTTAGTGACATTTAAACCGAAATTTATCCCTTCATAAGAGAAGTTATAAAGATCAGCGAAATCATCTTCCGTTAACGTCAGTTCATACACTGCTTCATTGATACTAACCTCGATAGGGGCAAGTGTGAAAAAAGTGGGGTTATTGGTTGAGTCAGGTAGCGGGTTATGTGATGCATAAACCTCAAATGTCAGATACGCAGTATCTGAACCTGCTTCATTTACAGCTATGATTTCCAGGGTTTCCGTACCTGTTCCTGATAAATTACCACCAGTAATGACACCTATGTTTTCACCAAACATTACATTGTAAATATTGCTTAAGCTCGAATTTACAATTAAGGCATTCGTGTAATCAGTTACCACTCCAGCTTCAAAATCACGTGTCTGAAACGCAGCAGGATCGCTGCTGATTTCCATGATGACCGGTTGATCTGGTGGTGCAACTGTAATATATCCAACTTTGATTTCGGTATCATTTAATGTTCCGTTATAAACAGTAAGCCCTACGTCATAGCTTCCTTCATTTTCATATTCATGGGAAGGATTTTGAGCAGTACTTGTCCCACCATCACCGAAGGTCCAGCTCCAACTCGTCGGGGTATTGGTACTCAGGTCAGTAAAATTAACGAACAGAGGAGCCGTACCACTGAGGGGAGTTGCAGAAAATTCAGCAACAGGTGTAACAACCGCAGTCGTTACCGTAATGTAATCATTCTTCGTCTCATCATCACTTCCCGCGGAGTTTGTAGCTGTTAAAACAACAGTATAAACACCCGGGGTCGTATAATCATGAGAAGGATTTTGATCAGTGCTTGTACCACCATCACCAAAAGTCCAGCTCCAACTTGAAGGGGCATTGGTACTCTGATCGGTAAAATTAACGAACAGAGGCGCATCACCATTTAGAGGAGTCGCAGAAAATTCAGCAATAGGTGCAATAACAGCAGTAGTTGCAGTAATATAATCTACTTTCTCCTCCTCATCTTCACCGTCCCAGTTTGTAGCCATCAATTTGACGGTGTACGTTCCAGAAGTAGCGTAGGAATGGGTTGGGTCTTTCTCGGTGCTGGTATTTCCATCACCAAAGTCCCACAACCATTCGACCGGTCCATTACTTGAATCATCAGTAAAAGTAATCACTTGCCCAACATTTGGGTTTTGATTATTTACTGAAAAATCAGTAACAGGAGGAGTCATAGAGTTCAAAGTCCAACCATTCGTCTGATGTACCCTCTTTACAAACCATCCAACATCTAAGTGAATAGTGTTGATATTGTAAAAGGGTGTCATGAGTTGATTGGTTGAGAATTCATACTGATCGTCAACATGACTGATTGCCTGCCCTGACCAAGTGGTTGGGGCATACAATTTTATCATTTCTCCACTGTTGTTGAGCTCGAACCAAACATTGTTTGAAGTGAAGAATGCACCAAGCTCAGTAGAGCTTGAGTAGTTTGGGTTTCCCCAAACCGTATTCCCACCTGAATCCTTAAGACTCAGATCAAAAACATTGGGGATTCCGCTCCAACCAAATGTATATTCAAATCCATCATAGTTTGCAGAACTCGAGACACCCATGCCATGGGTAAACTCATGCATTATTACATACATGAGATTGTAGTCACTGGCACTTCCTCCAGTGGTGGAGCAGTCCCACGTGAGGGTCTTATTCCATAGGATTTCAACATCATAGTTGTTTCCATTAGAATTTTCTCCGAGAAGGTGTTCAAATAAAATTGATGGGTACCATGTAAGGGTACCGATAAAATCGGTGAGAATCCAATCCGTAGAAGTACTAGCAAGGGCATTTCCAAGACCGTAGTCACCCACAATCTTAATTTTTACTGGGTATTCACTATTATTAATGGATTGGTTTTTAACGGCATTCCCTAAGCCGGCTCGAATAGCACTTTTTTGGTCATCTGTATGAAAACCTATGAATTCAAGGTCAAAATAGCAGCCACTAGGGCTGATCCATTCCTCAATTGCATCTATTCCGTTTCCATATTTCGTATTCTCCTGTGAAGGAGAATAATAAGGGCTCGAAGGATCGGTACTAGAAATGAGCACTTGCTCACTTCCATCGATATTTCTAATATTTGTTACCCTTAGGTGTTCC
>Ga0208648_1001979_pt1 | contig 15138 bp, 12 predicted proteins | sample AntAceMetag02UKL_FD_184772 | JGI IMG/M metagenome (GOLD analysis project Ga0208648, IMG submission 184772) | Saline lake microbial communities from Ace Lake, Antarctica - Antarctic Ace Lake Metagenome 02UKL (SPAdes) (version 2) | ecosystem: Environmental > Aquatic > Non-marine Saline and...
TCGTCTACATCTGCGATCTTTGCCTGGATCATCTTCATGTCAGTGTAGTCTTTAATGGCTCTGAGTCTTCGCTCTCCTGCAATCAGCTGAAACCGGCCTTTTTTTTGCGGGCGGACAATAATGGGTTCGATCAATCCATCCTTTACAATACTTACTGCAAGTTCTCTTAAACTGTCTTCATCAAAGTATTTGCGGTGTTGATAGGGTGAAGGGTCGATTTTTTTAATGTCTATCATGGAAAAAGAAAACGGATAATTTTTATTGTCTGTTATGGGCATGATCCAATATCCCCCAGAAAAATATTAAAAAATCGTATCGCACGGGTTTAAAAGGTTAGATGTTTTATAAAAAATATTATCAGAAAAGTAAAACAAATATGACAATTGCCATTTCTGAAAAAGGGATAATTACAATTATTTTATTTTTATGTCCCACAGCATGTGTCCAAAATCAAACAGGGTAAAAAGATGTCAAGATTGAGAATTTGGACGATATAGCGGGTTTTTTGCAGTTAAGTACGGGCCGTGTTTTTTATATAGTTGATTATCTGTGTGATGAATGAAATTTACCCCAAAAACAAGATATTGTGCTTGCCGATGATGCTAAAAGCTCAGGGCTGTTAATAATAGTCCACCCCTTTAAATTCAGCCTTGTGGGAGAACATAAATAGACATAGTCAGCACCATCTCAAAATGGATGTTGCTTAATTTTTGTTTCCCGTGTGATTTAATGGGGGCTTGTTTAATTTAGTTTTTCTTTTTTCAAATATTTGAATCTTTCTTTACAATCGGAATATCTATTGATACAAGTTGATTAATCAAAATCTATTAATAATTGCAGTCGATTAACATTCACAATTGACTGTTAATCAAGGATAGAACATGGATAGCGCAACAATCAAAATATTTTTGGTGAAAGGGAATCCAAAACGACTTCGAACTGCTGAATTATCAAATTGGACTGGCAAGGCTGTGGCTGGCCCTCGTAGTGAATTTGATGGAATTATCTCCCGTGAAGAGTCCAATAGTACTGGAGTTTATTTCTTGACTGGAAAAGATCCAGGCTCAGGGAAACCTACTGTATACATAGGTGAAGCAGAAAGTATCAAAGATCGTATTAAGGCTCATCTAAAAAAAGATTTTTGGAACCAAATTATTTATTTCATTAGTAAGGATGAAAACCTTACCAAATCTCATATTCGTTACCTGGAGGGGAAACTTATTGAAAAAGCTCATTCTGCAGGTCGAGCAATCGTAATGAACGGACAGGGTAGCGGTGCAAGGCTGCCAGAGTCAGATCGTGAAGACATGGAAGTGTTTTTAGAGAAAATAAATCAGCTTTTACCGGTTCTCGGCGTGGAGGTTTTGGTTCCAATGGCCGGTAATACAGAAGCTGACACAGTTAAGGAAATACTCTATTGTGAGATAAAGGGGCTCAAGGCAGTAGGACATCTTAGTTCAAGCGGCTTTTTGGTAAAAAAGGGTTCTCAAGCTGTATTAAAAGAACGCGCATCAGCGAAAAAATATCCATGGCCTCTAAATATGCGAAAAAGGTTTAAGGATGATGGCATATTGTCTGTAGAAAAAGATCATCTTTTATTTACTCAAGACCTGGAATTTTCAAGTCCCAGTGCTGCCGCTGCTGTTGTACATGGAGGCCACGCAAATGGTCTTATTGCATGGAAAAATGAGACTGGGAAAACACTGAAGGAAATAGAATCTGTATAACAGATAAATTCAACCGAAGCAAAAAGCCACAAGGCCAATTAGCAGCATATCATCGGAGAGCACATGAACAATTGGGGCATACCTGGCTGGCTCGAAAAAGAAATTAAGGAAAGGGATAGGACCTGTGTCTATTGTGGCATCCAAATGATCGAAAAGATGCCTCCAACTGGACCCCGGAAAGCATTGGCGACGTGGGAACACATCATCAACGACGAGAATATCATCAATCGTGAGAATATTGCCCGATGTTGCGTTGCGTGCAATTCAAGCAAAGGGGCAAAGAAACTCTCAGATTGGATTCAATCGAGTTACTGTAAGAAGCACGGAATCAACGAAAACACTGTTGCAGAAATAGTTAAAGAGGCCTTGCGAGTAGGCACATAATCCGGCGTTCCACCTAAAGTCGATAAGAGCGGCGTAGGTGAACTCATTGTTGGCCTTGAAATCATATATTTAATGAACCACTAAGAGGATCATAGATGAAAGCCTTTATTGGTATAGACGTCCAAGAACGCCGGGGATGCTGTTTTGCAGTAATTGATGCAGACGGGATGGCAATAGAGACTGGTTGGTTTAACGTTCCCGAGAAGGATGCCCCCCAACTGATAAAAAAGTTGATAAACGAGGACTATGATATTTCAGTGGGTATAGATGCACCACGAGTACCTCTGTCATATCCCCGTAAATGGTACTGGAATGGAGCCAGTTCTAAATGGAGATTGCGGGGATCCACAGAAAAGGGCTACGGACGGCATTGTGAAATAGTGGTTCGTGTACATGGTTTAGCCAATCCCCAATACACACCGCTTGTTGGAGAAGAAAAGCCATGGATGAAAATTGGCTTTAATCTATTCCTGGCACTTCAACATCTTGTTCCAACTTATGAAGTGTTCCCAACAGCATCCTACTCATTGCTACATGGCATAACAGATGTTCAAATTGGGATGGATTTCTCTAATTGTAAACCTGGCCCTAAAGACATTCTTGATGCTTTTGTGGCAGCAGCAACAATCCGCGAGTTTGTTTATGAACGCGGTTGCAAAGTGGGTGGAGGAGATGGCCTTGGAGAGATCATACTTCCACGGCTTCTGCGCCCGCCGGTTATCACCGAGGTACTTGCTTGGCCGGAAAAGATCGAAGATCTGGTTTGATAGATATTGTATACCAAAATAGTTATTAGGCAAAAAGTATGAGTAGAGTCAGAAATGGCTCTGTTTTTTTTCGATGTTCTCAAAATTCTGTTTAAACAATATGAGCCTAAACCAGTGCCAGAATTCGTTCTTCTGGAGTAATTTTTATATAAAAATAATTTCGATTTTGGATCTGATTTTAAAACAACCTGAGGTGAGTCATTCTGGCTATAATCTTTTGATTTTTAAATGGCTAATATTCAATTTAAGTATGTAATAAGTGTAATAGCCAGCCGATTTTTTGACTCTGCTATTTCTCCAATTAAATTTAATGTCAAACGTTGGAATGAAAAAATACAAGGTACAATATATTGTGGTTGATTGTTTTTGAATAAAAAAGAGGACTAATAGAAGAGCGTTTTATCGATTTAACAAAGGTATTGAATTCTTAATTAGAACTGCATATTGCAATTTTACCTGGTAAATTATATAAAAATAAGTGATAACTTTTGATAAAGTGCTAATAGGTATTCAGACTCGTATATTAACTTATTATACAGTGACAGAATGTGACTGATAAAATTAAAGAATGGCTTCCAATACTCGCAGGCTTATCATTATGGCCCAAGGTTATAGTGTCGATTATTGCGATATTGATTCTCGTAGTTTTCTTAATGACGATTTGGAAACCAGAGAAAGTTATGCCTGCCCCGCCTGAGCCTAACATCTCATATCTTATGGAGTACCCTATTAAGGTCGAAAATGAAAAACCATATCGAAATACTAGAAATCCTACTATTATCATAAAAAATTCTGGGCCTATCTCCGCCGTTTCGCTCTCTGTCATTATTGATATCTATGTTTACAATATAAAAGAAAATAAAATTGTTGAATTGATCAAGACAGGCTTTAAAAGTTTTGACCATGCAATATCGGTTAAAGAGTTTGAGCCATTTTCTGATAAAGTACATTCAACAATTGGAATTAACAGCAAGGATCTTATCGCTGTATATTCTGTTAGTGCTAGTTACTATCGCAAATCTGATATGAAATTTTTCAAAAAAGATGAGTACTTTTTCACTCATAACATGACAATTTATAATGATTTTGAATTTAGAAAGGATGATAAATATCAAAAAATAATTGATAAAATAAAATCTTTTACACCGCCCAACTCCAAAGATAATATAGTAAAAATTACGGCTGTGGCTGAACATAGTTTGTTTTTGGAGTCTGGCCCATCAATATTTAGAAGAAAAAATGATGATGGATCAGTAACAATTCTCACCCCTGGAAATCAAAGTGAATCACCCATTAATGGACTTCCACATCTGCTTGTTACTCCAAATCGTTTTAAAAAGAGTAATAAATTCATAGATGCTGAAATTGAGGGAGATCATATTAATGTAAAAGTAAAATATGAAATTAAAAATATTGGTGACATCACAGCAATTATCACTGAGGATGGATTCAACACCACTGTAGAAATTGAGCCGGGCCAGAAAAAAAACTATATCAATAATTTGAAAATATATAGAGGCCCAGACAACAGTAAGCCCCTTCAAGAATTTATAGAATCACTTGATGCGGAAAAAGAATTCTTCAAAAGCACATTGCATATACTGTATCGTTCTAAAAAAGATGAAAAAAAGTTATTTAAGTTGATTACGAACAATGAACTCGGTAAAAATAGCTTTAAATAGTATAATGTGATTATATAAATTAAAGTTTTAAATTCCTGATATTGTCTGCCGTGCTACATGGGTATTATGGAAAAAATCCCTTTGCCCACATCAATAGAACTCCTTTATAATAGTGAAGAGTTGATTTTTTTATAAAACACAATTCTGTTAAAGTAAACAGCCAAAAAAATAAAGCCCGGACTATTACTAATAGGGCTCAGCCCTGAAGAAATTTGGGCACCCCCACATATGGTATATAAGGCTTTTCCAGTTTTGAAGTTTTTATTCAATTATATGAGCCAAGGGCCTCATAGCCGTGCATCCTTCCAAATTCTACTCTATATATAAAAATCCATTTTAACAAAATCACCCATTCATTTTTATAGGATATCAAATTGACTGAGCAATTCTGGCTATAGGGTTTCTTATTTCATCGTACAAAAATTATGAGCACTATCCCTGTTAGCCCACACATTATTAAAAAACAACCCACCACAAGATACAGTACCCTGTATCTTCTCCTCCCCAGGTGCCGCTATACTTTTTGTGGTTTCCAGCCTCCTTTTTGATCATAACCAACACCTTTAATCCCAACAAATTTATCAATCAACCACGCCATTGCCGGCCATGGGGTCCAGCACAAGATTATTTTGCCTTGTTCAGGTCGTGTTTTACGGATGCTTTTTGAACTTTTAAGGGAATGTCGGTTAATAAAATCAAGGCATGCGTTAAAAAAGACCGCCATTTCAATGATCGCTTCAATGGATTCTATGGGTGAAGGATCCATTTTTTTAATGTCTATCATATTGAACGAAAAAGAATAATTTTTGATACTTTGGTTGACAAAAAGCAGGTTCCTGTCTTAAAAGAGATCACTATTGTTTGTGAATCAATTTATACCGTGGGAAAACAGGCAGCGGAATTGAAGCTGTCCACCATGGGAAAGCGTATCTTGTGAGTTGTGAACTCTGATGTTAGACGAGTACATTCAATCCCTGAAAAACTATAAACGGTTTTCCGGGGATATTGTCTGTCATAAATCTCTTGAGCCCATTTCGGCTGTTTTTGCCACTACCCCGGTCCAATTGAAAAATAATTTAGCGTCCCTTTTAAATGCCCTGGGCATTGAACACTTGTATTCCCATCAGAAAATTGCCATTGAAATGATTCAGAAGGGCATTCATACTGTCATTGCAACGCCTACGGCCAGTGGCAAGAGCCTGATTTACAACCTGCCGGTGATCGATGCGCTCATGGATGACCCGAGCGCCCACGCACTCTATCTTTTCCCCCTCAAGGCCCTGGCCCGGGATCAGCTGGAAACGGTTCAGCAGTTGCTGCGCCTTGCAGGGACACTTGATGTGACACGCCCTCAATTAAAGGCAGCCGTCTATGACGGTGATATTTCTTCTTATCAGAAAACAAAAATCAGAAAAGCCCCTCCCCATATTTTATTATCAAATCCGGAAATGCTCCACCTGGCTATGCTGGCTCACCACCGACTCTGGGAGGATTATTTCAAGGGGTTAAAATATGTGATTATAGATGAAGTCCATACCTACCGGGGGGTCATGGGCTCTAACATGGCCTGGGTGTTCCGACGGCTTCAGCGGATCTGCCGGTTGTATGGTGCACAACCGGTTTTCATCTTTTGTTCCGCCACCATTGCCAACCCGGGACCGTTGGCGCATAAACTGACCGGTCTGGATGTTCAGGTGGTAAAAACGTCCGGGTCTCCCACTGGTAAAAAAGAGGTTTTGCTGATGCGGGGTATGGAAGGGGCGGCACAAACCGCCATCGCCCTGATCCATTCTGCAGTGCATCGGAATTTAAGAACCATTGTCTATACCCAATCCAGAAAAATTACAGAATTGATCGCCATATGGGCATCCCAGAAGGCCAGGGGTTTCAGCCACAAAATTTCTGCCTACCGGGCAGGGTTTCTGCCGGAAGAACGGCGGGAGATTGAAAAAAAATTATCATCAGGCGAGCTTTTGGCCGTGGTTTCTACCAGTGCCCTGGAACTGGGGATTGATATCGGGAACCTGGATATCTGCGTGCTGGTGGGATACCCCGGCACCATCATGTCCACCTGGCAGAGAGCGGGGCGAGTGGGAAGAGATGGCCAGGATTCAGCCTTGATTCTGATCGCCCATGAAGATGCCCTGGATCAGTATTTTATGAATCACCCGGATGTGTTTTTCAACATGCCGCCGGAAACCGCCATGATCAATCCGGATAATCCCGTGATCCTTAAACAGCATCTGGAATGCGCGGCTGCTGAACTAAGCCTGGTGCGAAAGGAGCGCTTTCTGGATGATCCAGGAGCTCAAGCAGCCGTTAAAGCACTTGAATATTCCGGGAAGCTTTTGAGAACCGTTCAGGGCGATCTCTGGTTTGCCGCCAGAAAGTCCCCCCACCGGGATGTGAGTCTGAGAGGTACGGGTAACAGTCTGCCCATTTTTTTAGAACAAACCAAGCAGAATATCGGTGATATCGACCGTCACCGGTCTTTTTTTGAAACCCATGAAGGGGCGGTCTATCTTCACCGGGGCAAGACATATGTGATTTCCCGGTTTGATCATGAACACGGCATTATTGAAGCCCGAAGAGAAGATGTGGCCTATTTTACAAAGGCCAGATCTTCAAAGCACACCACCATTATTGAACACACAGAATCCACCTGGATAAACGGTACACGGGTGGGATTTGGCGTATTAAAAATAACCGAACAGGTCACAGGGTTTGATCGCCGACTTACGTCCAACCAGAAATCCATTGGGATTGTCCCCCTGGATTTGCCCAGGCTGGAATTTGAAACCACGGGACTCTGGATAGAAATTTCTGATGAAATCAGAGACGCCATCGAAATCAACCGCATGCATTTTATGGGCGGCATCCATGCCTTGGAACATGCAGCCATTGGTATCATGCCGCTCATGGTCATGACCGACAGAAATGATATCGGCGGAATTTCCATTCCGTTTCATCCCCAGGTGAACAAAGCCGCTGTTTTTATTTATGACGGCGTACCCGGTGGCCTGGGATTGTCTGAGCAGGCATTTAAAAAAGCAGGGGATCTTCTGGAAAAGACCTTTGAGGTCATTTCAACCTGTCCATGTGAAACCGGGTGTCCTGCCTGTGTGCACTCACCCAAATGCGGATCTGGCAACCGGCCCATTGATAAATGGTCTGCCTCAAAAATCTGTGAAATGCTTTTGTCCGTCAAAAAACCGGGCAAAGGCTACACAATTGAAAATTCGATAACACAATACCCGGTTGCCCAAAATGTAATAGTCGATAAAATTGATGAACAGCCCCTGGCCTTTAATCCATCGCTTCCGGAAGATTTTTCATATTCTGTTCTGGATATTGAAACCCGGCGCTCCGCCCAGGAGGTGGGTGGATGGAACAAGGCTGAACAAATGGGGGTCAGTGTGGCCATTCGGTACGATTCAGGCAACCGGCAATACCATGAATATTTTCAGGATAATATTGAACAACTGGTTTTGGATCTGGAAAAAACCGATCTGGTCATTGGATTTAATATCATCCGTTTTGATTACAAGGTCTTGTCCGGATTAAGTTCCTACCCATTCCATACCCTTCCCACTTTGGATCTGCTGATGGCGGTTCATAAACAACTGGGATATCGATTGTCCCTTGATGCCCTGGCTAGCCAGACGTTAGGCAGCCGGAAAAGTGCAGATGGCTTGATGGCGCTTCAGTGGTGGCAGGAAGGAAAAATGGACAAGATTGTTGAGTACTGCAAACAGGATGTCCGCGTCACCAAAAATTTATATCTTTATGGTCGAGAACATAAATTTTTAGTCTTTAAAAACAAGGCCGGCCATCAGGTAAGGCTACCGGTTTTTTGGTAAAAAATTTACCGTCACATCTTGACAAAATGTATGGCTTGAGTATATACATAACATATGGATAAAACGTACAAGGAAATATTAAGTCAATGCATTGGCTTTGAATGGAACAAAGGGAATATTGATAAAAACTGGCTGAAACACGAAGTCAGTCCCGCAGAATGCGAGCAAATCTTTTTCAATCAGCCTTTGGTAATTCAAGACGACATGACACACTCAAAGACTGAAAAAAGGTTTTATGCGCTTGGGAGAACAGATTCAAGAAGAACTCTATTTATTGCATTTACAGTCCGAAACGGTTTTATTCGTGTCATTTCAGCAAGAGATATGAGTCGTAAAGAAAGAGGGGTCTATAACAATGAGTAAACAAATACCTAAATTTAAGAACGAAGATGAAGAAAGGGAGTTTTGGGCTACCCACGACTCAACTGAGTATATGAATTGGAATCGCGCAGAAAGGATCACATTTTCAAACCTTAAGCCTTCCGTAAAAAAAATATCACTTCGCCTTCCAGAGTCGATGTTAGAAGAACTTAAGCTTTTGGCAAACAAAAGAGATGTTCCTTACCAATCTCTTTTGAAAATATTTCTTGCTGAACGTATAGAAAAAGAGCTTGGGGCACATTGAAGAATTACAGGGACACCTTACTTATCTTTCCTTTTGAGATCAATATTTTTGAGTTTTTAAGTTTTCGGTCTAAAAAAAATCCTATTTTTTGGTAAAAAATTTATAGCCATTTTATATCGGCCTTGTTTTTCCCTTGAGCCAGGATGCCACATCCTTATCCAGCTTAGGTGATAATTTTTCATATACCCTTTCATGATAGGTATTGATCCAGTCTTTTTCATCTTTGGACAGCAAGTTTGGGTCAATCAAATTTCTTTCAAAATGACAATTTGTCAGGGTCTCAAATTTCATAAATGTTCCAAACTCATTTTCAAAAGCCTGATCCACAAGGATCATGTTTTCAAGCCTTATGCCGTAAGCTCCCTCCCTGTAAACACCTGGTTCATTGGTAAGCACCATGCCTTTTTCAAGTTTTACATCAACAGGATGGGAGCTTATCCTTGCCGGGCCTTCATGAACACACAAAAAGAATCCCACGCCATGTCCTGTACCATGACCAAAATCCATTCCCTGTTTCCATAAATACTGCCTTGAGAGCGTGTCAATCTGAAACCCCCTGGTACCTTTGGGGAAAAAAGTTGTTGCCACAGCAATATGGCCTTTGAGCACCAGGGTATAATCTGTTATTTCCTGTTGTGACGGCTCCCCACGAAAAATGGTTCGGGTAATATCTGTGGTACCGGTAAGATAATTTCCCCCTGAATCTGTTAAAAACATGCCTGTATCAGCAATGGCTGCATTTGTTTCAAGGCTGGCAGAATAGTGGCACATGGCTGAATGATCCTGAAAGGCCATGATGGGGTCAAAGCTGTTATCAACAAACAAGTCCTGTTTTTTTCGAAACCCATAAAGCGTATCGGCAATAGTAAGCTCAGTGAGCTGAGCATTCTCAGACTGATGCTCAAGCCAGAAAAGGAAACTTACAACAGCCACACCATCTTTTATTAAGGTCTGCCTCAAATGAGCTATTTCAATATCATTTTTTATGGTTTTCAGTGCAATGGCTGGATTGGGTTTTTCAATAATCTTAGATTTTTTGTTGATGGACTGATAAAGCCGGCAGTTTGTATTTCCAGGATCAACCATAATTATTCCATCATCCTGAATTTTCAATAATCCAGCATATATGTCCTCATACTCAAGAATATCTACGCCATCCCGGTTCAATTCTTTTTCAAGGACATCATTCACTTTTTTTTTGCTGACAAATAAAAACACCTTTTCAGGAGCTATTAATACAAAGGCAATATTAACCGGGTTTGTATGAACATCCTTTCCCCGAAGGTTCAAAGTCCAGGCGATATCATCAAGGGTTGCCATTAAATGGTGTGATGCCCCAAAAGCATCCATCTGCCTGCGGATTTCCCTGATTTTATCACCACGGCTTTTCCCCGTATATTTTTCCGATAGTGAAAATGCCTGTGAATTCGGCCTGACCGGTCTGTCTTTCCAAAGTTCTGTGATAAAATCAATTCCCGTATTAAGACAAAGCCCTTTGGCCTCAATCTCTGCTGTCACCTTTTTTACATCAGCCATGCTGAACATATTTGCATCAATACCGATGGTATCGCCGGGCTTCAACGTATCTGCCAGCCATTTCTCAACGGTGGGAACATCAGGTCCCCCCATTTTAAATAGTTCAAACAGTGAACCTGAGATCTGCTTTTCAGCCTGGATATAATATCGGAAATCCGTCCATAAAATAGCATGGTCCCGGGTGATGACAGCCATTCCGGCAGAGCCTGAAAACCCGGTGAGCCACTTTCTTGCCTGCCAGTGTTCGGCAACATATTCACTCTGGTGGGGGTCGTTACTTGGAATAATAACAGCGGCAATATTGAATTTTAACATCAATTGCCTGATGCAATCAATTTTTTCATTTGTGTCCATGGTCAATCAGATCCTTTTCCACATTATAATTATTAATTCAACTTTCGGACTTAGGTCCTTGTAGACAGGGGTTGCTTTATTGTGTTTTTCCATAGCATTTATTGGTGAAACATACAATATTTTGAATCTTTTCTACAAATCTTTTTTTATCCTTGCCACCTTTTTTTCTTGACTATAGTAACCCTTCTTTTTATAGTTGCAAAATTCATAATTGAAGTTGTAAGTATGTTGTAACAAACAATAATTCAAACTGGAGGGGAGTAAACAATGAAATCTTTTTTTAAGGCTTTAGCGATTGCACTATTAATCATGGTAAGTTTTGCTGCACCAGGCTTTTCCGCTGACACCATCAAAATTGGTTGTGGCGGTGTTATTTCAGGCGACTTGGCACCCTATGGAATTTCTGCTGTAAGAGGTGTTGAGATTGCCATTGAAGACCTTAATGCCAAAGGCGGTATTCTGGGTAAAAAAATTGAATTGCTGGTTGGCGATGATGTGTGTAAGCCTGAAGTGGCAGTTAACATGGCAACCAAACTGGTATCAGACGGTGCACAGATGATTGTCGGCCATGTCTGTTCAGGCGCCACCATCGCAGCAAACAAAATTTATAAAGACGCAGGACTTATCGTTATTTCCGCGGCATCCACCAATGATGACCTGACTCTTAAAGGTGAACATCCCAACTTTTTCAGAACCATTTCCTATGATGGTGCCCAGGCAACTTTGATGACCTCTTTTGTAAAAAATGTTCTGAAAGTTAAAACAGTGGCCCTGATCCATGACAAAGGCGATTATGGAAAAGGCCAGATGGAACTTGTCAGGAAAAACTTTGAAAGCATAGGTGGCGTTGAAGTTGTTCTTTTTGAAGGTGTAACAACAGGTGCAGTTGATTATTCAGCCATTGTACAGAAAATCAAAAGAACTAAAGCCGAACTTACCATGTGGGGCGGGTATCATTCAGATGCTTCCAAAATTGTTGGTATGATCAAAAAGAAAAAAGTTGATACGATTTTCATGGGCGCTGATGGTATCATCGGTGACAACTTTGTACAACTGGCCGGAAAATATTCTGACGGTGTTTATGCAACAGGCCCGAATGATACTTCCAGCAACCCGCTTTATAAAGAAATTTCTGCCAAACATCAGACAAAATATGGCGAAGCTCCCGGAACATTCTTCCATAATGGTTATGCATGTGTCCAGGCTCTTGCAGCTGCTGCAGAAAAAGCAGGTTCCCTTGATTATGACAAGATGAGAGCTGCCATGTTTGAAATTAAAGTCGATTCTCCTTTAGGACCAATCGGTTTTGATAAAAACGGCGACATTATAGGCGCAGGTTTTTCTGTCTATCAAGTTCAAAAAGGAAAATATACGCAAGTTAATTAATATCTGATTAAAAATAAAAACAGGAGCGTAATAAAAAAAAAGTATTACAGCTCCTGTTTTTATATGTATTAATTTTGCTTAAATTTAACAAAATTTAGGAGATAATAATTAATTAACATGCGTCTGTTTAAAATTATAATAGGCTTGGCAGTTGTCGGGGTACTGGGATTTTTAGGCATCAAAGAAATCGTTTCAGACCCTGTCTATTTTTTAGAACTATTCCTTGGAGGTCTTACACGGGGAAGCATATATGCTTTGATCGCTCTTGGGTATACCATGGTTTATGGTATTATCCAGTTGATCAACTTTGCCCATGGTGAAATCTATATGATTGGTGCCATGACTGCCCTTATTGTTGCCAGTGTCCTGGGACTCTGGGGATGGAACTCTGCTGTTATCGCTATCCTGGCCTTTGTTTTTGCCATTGTTTACTCCTGTGCCTATGGATATACCGTTGAAAAAATCGCCTATAAGCCTTTAAGAACTTCACCAAGGCTTTCCGCCCTTATTTCAGCCATTGGAATGAGTCTTTTTTTACAAAACTATGTCATGCTTGCCCAGACATCAGAATATATGCCTTTTGATAGCCTGATTCCTGATTTTAAATTCTGGGAACCTTTTTCCCATATTATTACTTCCGTTGAAATGACAATCATTGTCACCACTGTCATTGTCATGATTCTCTTGGGCATACTCATTAAATTCACCAAAATCGGCAAGGCCATGAGAGCTGCTGCCCAGGATCAAATCATGGCATCGCTTGTGGGAATAAATGTGAACCGGGTTATTTCCACCACCTTTGTTGTTGGATCAGCAACCGCAGCAATCGGAGGTGTTTTAATTGCCTGCCATGTGGGCCAGATAAACTTTTATATCGGTTTTCTGGCAGGGCTTAAAGCTTTTATTGCAGCCGTTTTAGGTGGGATCGGAAGTATTCCAGGTGCTGTTTTGGGAAGCATGGTCTTAGGAATTAGTGAAAGCATTTTTACCGGCTATTTCTGGAGTGAATATGAAGATGTCTTTGCCTTTACTATTCTTGTGATTATTCTGATATTCAGACCATCGGGTATCCTTGGCAGAGACGAAACATCTAAAGTTTAACAACAAAATTTCGAAAGTTGATTATGGTTACAAAAAAAGAAATTAAACTATCATTTTTTATTGGCTTATGGTTCATGGTGCTGACCTTTCCTATCATGGTCATAAAAGTCAACACCATAACGAATATTGTGATTTTCAGATGGTCTAACCTTTTCTGGGTTGGCATACTAGGTTTTTTTGCTTCCCTTATCTGGAACTATTTTTTACGGCGGAAAGAGGAAAAAAAGAAGGCCGATATAAAGGATGATATTCCCCTTGTTCACAGGCTGCTTCAAAATGAGCGTTTCAGAATACCTTTTTTGACTGCTTTGGCAATCTTTTTCCTTGCTTATCCGTTTATTTTCCCCATGTATCATACCAGCATCATGATTTCAGCACTGGTCTATGTTATGCTGGGACTGGGCCTGAATATTGTTGTGGGCCTGGCCGGACTTCTGGATCTGGGATATGTTGCCTTTTATGCGGTTGGGGCTTATACCTATGCCCTTTTAAACCTGCATTTTGGCATTAGTTTCTGGTTTGTTCTGCCCATTAGCGCAATCTTTGGTTTCATCGCCGGAACCCTTCTGGGCTATCCAGTTTTAAGACTTAAGGGAGATTATCTGGCCATCGTTACTCTGGGGTTTGGTGAAATTATCAGAATTGTCCTTGAAAACTGGGATGATTTCTCCAATGGGCCCCGGGGAATAGGCAATATTCCTGCACCAAGCTTTTTTGGTCATCAATTTGAGCAGCATAATTCTGTCATCTACATTTATTTTATCGTTATTGGGCTGGTGCTGATGACTATTTTCTTTGTTGGCCGGCTTGAGAACTCAAGAATCGGTCGAGCCTGGATCGCTTTGAGAGATGATGAGATAGCCTGTCAGGCCATGGGTGTTGACAAGTTTAAAACCAAGCTGACTGCTTTTGCCCTGGGTGCAACCTGGGCCAGTATTGGCGGAGTCGTATTTGCTGCAAAAACCTCATTTATCAACCCCATGTCCTTTACGATCTGGGAGTCCATTACCATTCTGTGTGTTGTTGTTATCGGCGGTATGGGATCTGCTATCGGTGTTATCGCCGGTGCCCTTGTACTGATTTTGCTGCCGGAATACTTAAGAGCCGTTGCTGAATACCGGATGCTTGTATTTGGTGCACTCCAGGTCATTGTAATGGTGTTTAAACCAGAAGGGCTTATTCAAGGTGTGCGTAAAATATATAAATTTAAAAAAGTAAAAGAATAAATTTATGGAACCTATACTCAATGTAAAGAACCTCACAATGACTTTTGGAGGTCTAAAAGCTCTGGACACTGTAAACATTGCAGTGGAGAGAGGACAGATCGCTGCTCTTATCGGCCCCAACGGTGCAGGAAAAACCACACTTTTCAATTGTATTACCGGGATTTATCCTCCCACTGAAGGCCTCGTTGAAATCACACCTCCAGGCAAACCAACCCAGAAATTGAATGGGCTTAAAACCAACTTTGTGACTGAAAGGGGTCTTGCAAGAACCTTCCAGAATATCAGACTTTTTGAAGGAATGACTGTTCTTGAAAATGTCATGATCGGAAGACATTGCAGACTGAAATCAGGCATTATTAAGGCCATGCTTCGTCCTTCAAGTCAAAAAAATGAAGAAAAGAAAGCAATTGACGATAGTTATGAAATCCTTGAAAAAATAGGTTTGGACAAATATGTTAATGAAATGGCTGTTAACTTGCCCTATGGCGCA
>Ga0208648_1001982_pt1 | contig 15108 bp, 15 predicted proteins | sample AntAceMetag02UKL_FD_184772 | JGI IMG/M metagenome (GOLD analysis project Ga0208648, IMG submission 184772) | Saline lake microbial communities from Ace Lake, Antarctica - Antarctic Ace Lake Metagenome 02UKL (SPAdes) (version 2) | ecosystem: Environmental > Aquatic > Non-marine Saline and...
CTGTACCGCAATGGAATTATATCATTACCGTTGTAAAATACCTTGGGGGTTTGGGGGCAAAGCCCCCATGAACTTGCATAGCAAGTTTGATATCATGAATATGCGACAGGTTGGTTGACATTTAGCGATGGTGTCATCAAAATGCGATGCTATACGACGTAAAGATTCAGCAATTTTCGTTGGGCCGAAGAAGTTATACTCAATCCATGGAATACTGTATTTTTCTTCCATATGACGCGCGATATAGTTCATCGAACGATAGCAATGGATTAAATTTAATTTAACTTTAGGCGTTTTTTCAATTTCAGCAATGGTTCCATCACCTGACCATTGGGCAACCACGCGCAAGCCCATTTCTTCTAACAGGGTACGTGAAGACCAGGCATCACCACCGATGTTATAGTCACCAATGACAGCAACGTCATAATCCGTTTTTTCAAAGCTCTCATCACCATCACGGTTTTCTAAAACCCAGTCACGAATAGCATCATTCGCAATATGATGACCTAAAGATTGAGATACCCCACGGAAACCTTCACAACGTACAGGAACAACAGTTTTACCGTGTTCTTTTTTCTTTTGTTTAGCAACCGCTTCAATATCATCACCGATTAAACCAATCGGACATTCTGATTGAATTGAAATCCCTTTATGTAAAGGAAATAACACTTCAATTTCATCAATTAATTTAGCCAGTTTTTTATCACCACCGAAAACAATATCTTTCTCTTGAAAGTCAGAAGTAAAGTTCATGGTGCCAAAGGTATTCACCCCAGTTGTCCCTACATAGTAGTTTCGACGACCAGCACGTGAATATTGGCCACAACCGACAGGACCATGCGAGATATGAATCATATCTTTAATCGGCCCCCAAACCACCCCTTTAGACCCCGCGTAAGCACAACCACGAACCGTCATGACACCTGGCAGTGATTTACGGTTTGACGTGATACATTTATTAGATTTTTCTAAACTTGAATCGTTTACCGCTAAATGTTTTTCGCGATCTTTTTTGGCTTTTTCCGGATATACCTCAAGAACTTCCTGAATCAGCGCTTCTGTTTCTTCTTTGCTTAAAGCAGACATAATAATTCTCCTATTGCTGCGGGTAATCCCCCGACTCGCTTTGTAAGGATGAGGAAAGTGACTGTTACACCACTCTCCTGGTTACAACTTAATTCCTAAAATTTATTCAGCAGCTGCAGTTTTACCTACGATTGATTCATCTTCTTCTTCCATCAGACCGAAGTTCATTAATAAATCCTCCAATTCATCCATGGTGATCGGCGTAGGAATTCTTAAATCAGTATTAGTAATGATTTTTTGAGCTAATTGACGATACTCATCCGCTTGGTTACAAGCGGAATCATATTCAATTACTGTCATACGGCGAATTTCAGCACGTTGTACGATGTTGTCACGCGGAACGAAATGAATCATAGTTGTATTCATTTTTTCTGCCAATTCCATGATTAATTCATCTTCACGTGCTGTCTGACGTGAGTTACAAATTAAACCTGCTAAACGCACGCTACCAGAGGTTGCGTATTTCACGATACCTTTAGCAATATTGTTAGCTGCATACATCGCCATCATTTCGCCTGAACAAACGATATAAATTTCCTGCGCCTTGTTTTCACGGATCGGCATGGCAAAACCACCACACACAACATCCCCAAGAACATCATAAAAAACAAAATCAAGTTCGTCATCATAAGCGCCTTCCTCTTCAAGAAAGTTAATTGCCGTGATAACGCCACGACCCGCACAACCAACACCAGGCTCAGGACCACCTGATTCAACACATTTAATATCTTTGTAACCTGCTTTTAATACATCTTCCAGCTCAAGATCCTCTACACTACCTGCTTCAGCAGCTAAACTCATAATTGTAGTTTGAGCTTTTGAATGTAGGATTAAACGTGTAGAATCTGCTTTAGGATCACAACCTACAATCATCACTTTTTTACCTTGTTCAGCAATCGCTGCAACCAGATTTTGTGTTGTTGTTGATTTACCGATACCACCTTTACCATATATTGCACATTGACGTAATGCCATGATCTTCTCCTGTTTAGGGCTTTGGATTTAACTCATTACAGTTAAAGCAATCACCGTGCCAAAACAATAAATTACATATAACTTATTGTTTTAATTAATTTATTAATTAATTACCAGCACTTTCAATGGTTACATTTCAAACAATTTGTTTGCTCACTTGTAGACTTACTCACAGTAAGGTTTACTAGCATTACCTTTTGTATCCTGAAGCTTTGTCCTTATTTAAATGCCCACCAATTCCTGTCCTTGACCAGACAGCCATAACAGATAGCCTGAATGCCTGTGTTAATTTCATTCAACATTTAACATAAGATCATTTATTCGCAGAATATCAACATTAACGCCTCTGCAATTGTTCGATTGTGCTAAACACCACATATTATTTGCTAAGCGTCAAAAGCTCAGAACCTAACTGTTTCTTGCCCTGATCTGCTGTATATCTGTATTAAAATGACCTGGTTTATTCAGATACCATTACTTTATAAATCTCCCTCTCAATTGGTTTAATAATTGCTTATCAATTCATTATTATTCTTTAAAAGATGGAGTAACCTATGTCCTATGCAGTCATCGATGAAATTCTTAGCGGTTTATATGACGATACCGTAGTCCCTTACCTTGGCCCAGGCGTGTTATTTGATGCTGTCAACAAAGCAACTCACGAACCCATGCCCGCTAATAGTGAAAGCCTTATTTTAGCCATGAATGATGGCGTGCCTATGGCACCTAAACTGATGTACGAATTTCCACGTGCAGCAATGAATAAAGAATTAAAAAAAGGACGTAACTTTTTAAGCCAGTTTTTTACCAAAACGTATTTGAATACTGAATGGACACGTGCAGCACTACATGATTGGCTGGCTGAGTGGAGGCCTAACTATATTATTGATATTAACCGTGATACGCAGCTACAGCAGAGTTTCGCTAACGAAGAGCATTTATTAGTTTGCGGTGTCGCTAGAATTACGGCAACACAGTACCGCTACCGCCTGTATTATTATGATGGTAAAAACTATTTTGAAACACAGCAAGAGCAAGTAAATCCTAAACTCCCTATTCTTTTCAAACCTATGGGTACTCCGCTTCCTGATGCTAACTATATTGCCTCAGATGCAGATTATGTCGACTATATCACTGAACTCATGGGCGGCTTTGCTATCCCGGATTTTCTTAAAAACTATCGCAAAGACAAGCAATACCTTTTATTAGGCATGCCACTGAACAGAGATTCCGAACGCATGGTGATGAGCGATATTACTTATGCGGCTAACGCCAATAAACGCGGCTGGGTATTAAACCCGGAACCAACTCCAAAAGAAGTACGTTATTGCCAAAAAATTGGCTTAGAAATAATTAATATGGATGTAAAATCATTTCTTGATTATGTAGGCCATGGTAAAAAATTAAAGCAATCTGCTTAACTCACTACCCATGTTCAATATCAGGGGCATATTCGCACCTATCATGAACAACTATTTCTTATATATCGTGAACACTGATTCTTATCGAACGTGAACACCCATTCGCACTGGAACTTGAACGATTTGGTGTTGCATACGAATTGGTGTGCACGATCAAAAATCCCTGATTTACGAATTGATTTGTTGAAAACTGTTACCGTTCTTAATTTAATTAAAAATAAGAGATGGTGATGCCAACAAAAAGAAAATCAATGCGAAAACTATTCTGACCCAACTGCGATTGGATTAACAAAGCACAAAACCTATTGATTAAGGGCCTTGTGGGTACGGGCAAACCTACCTTACCTGCGCACTGGGCTAAACTGCGTGCTTAAAAGTCTAGCTGATTACGTACAACTCACAGCCATGAGACTAAAACCTGAAACATCAGCATGTTAAAAAATCCGTTATTCCCGAAATCTATTATCGGGAATCTTTACTTAAGCTAGGAGATTCCTGCTAAAAGCAGGCATGATGAAGTATAGCTGAGGGTTATGGGTAATCAGGAAAGTCTATAGCGTTAAATACTAACGAATACCACGGCTAATGCTCGAACTCAATCAAGCAAAAAAATGGGCTATTGTAGCAAAGCCCTACAAGCACTAGCTAAACTAGACTGCTTGATTATTGATGACTGGGGGCTAGAACCCTTAACAGCGGCACAACGCAATGACCTTATGGAAATAATGGATGGCTGTCATGAACACTGCTCAACAATTATTTGAGCCAATTACCCACCGATCAATGGTATCAGTCCATCGGAGATAATACCCTCGTTGACGCCATACTAGACCGACTTATGCTTAACGCACACCGGATCAAATTAAAAGGAGAGTCTATGTGAAAAAAGCTCTCAGAGTTGGCTGATCGTGAATACTTAGAATAAAAACACACTTCACCCAAGACGTAAGTCAGGTGTGTACGATGATGTTTATGGGTATTCATGATCGTAAGAATGCGCAGGCTTATGTCGTTTAATTAACGCAGGCCCCTACCCTATAATCAGATATTTTAAAACACTGGAGAAAGGATGATTCGAGGGGATATTTCAGAGTCTGATTTTTTTGTTTACTTTTAATTTATTTAATGTTATTAACATAACTGACCGTCATAATGTTTAACACCAAAAATTCAAAAATTTTTTACTTCTTTTAGGGAGGTCATGACCATGCCTAATGATTTATTATATTATTTTACATTTTTGCCAATAATGTATCTGGAGGGGTTTAAATTTGTTGTGGAAAATTTAATGCCAACAATCACCATCCTGCTCCTTGTTGCTTTAATGCTGGTAGAAATACTCAATACGCGGTGCAAACAATCCAGAACTCTATTGACCCAATCTTACCTGACAAATGTTGCTACGTTTATTTTTAATAATATCCTTTTATCGGCACTATCCGTTTCATCATTGTTATTACTTGCGGAGACATATCAACATAACGGTTTATTGAGTGTTGTCAATCAACCGGTACAGGTTTTATTGTCCTTTATTTTGTTTGATCTTACTTTTTATTTATGGCACATGGCCAACCATAATCTTGATTTTTTATGGATGTTTCATAAAGCTCATCACAGTGATAAATCAATGAATGTAACTACAGCCTTTCGTGTACATTTATTTGAAACATTGCTTTACACTTTTGTAAAAGCAATATTTGTCGTCGTGATAGGAGTAGAAACCGTAGTGGTCGCATTATGCGAGGGACTATCCACCTTTTTTATCATGTTCCATCATTTAAATCTTACATTTCGAAGTGAAAAATGGCTCAAATGGCTATTTATTGTACCTTCGCTACACCGGGTTCATCATTCCTCACTGCGTCAGGAACACGATAGCAATTACGGAGCGGTTTTTTCTTTTTGGGATCGTATGTTTCATACTTTAATCGAACTACGGACGGAAGAAATCGGGTTAAATAACATCAGAAATTTAAATTTTCATGAGTTATTAAAATTCGGAATGTTTCCGAATATGCCTGAATCGGTGCAATCCCCTGCTAATTCGCTGCAACCGCAACATATCAACGTCATGATTGCAGAAGCAGCTTATTATATCGCCGAAAATCGTGACTTTGCCTCCGGCTTTGAATTAATGGACTGGTTCGAAGCGGAACAAAAAATCAAGCAGGTGTTATATACAGCCTGATTTAACTTTGTTTTTAGTCCAGTAGCATTGAATTGTCGATATTTCTATCAGCCATTGAGTCTCGTAAATGTTAATCAAGGTTAATGGGTCGGAGTTGTTGTTTTCAAAAATTAAATGCTAGCCCCCCCCCTCCTTGCGTAAAAAAGGGCGTTATTTAATATGTACCTGCCCCTAATTATTCAACTTGTCGGATGTGGGGATATGAAATATGCCTTTGGATGCATTATCAAACAAAGCATTGCATTCAGCCTCTAAAATGCCGCCAATAACAGTGCTGTTACGAAAGGGCGTTTGAGAGATAACGTCTACTGCGCGAATATTAATTTGCCACCACTTATTTTTTTGTAAATAAGGAATGGATGTTCCATAGTAAACACGGGAAATGCCTGCCCATTCAATGGCGCTTTGGCACATCGGGCATGGCTCTGCTGTCGTATACAGGTCAAATTCGCTCCAATCCGCTGGGCGGTGTAATTCAGCACAACGGTTAATCGCAACTATTTCACCATGAAAAGTCGGATTATGTACGGATTGATTACAACCTTCTGCAACAATCTCACCCGTCGTTCGTTTTACAATGACGGCCCCAAATGGAAATTCCGGGGCTTCTAAAGCCAATACTATCGCCCTACGCATGAAGTATTCATGATTCATTTTAACAATCTCCGTAACAATTGATACATCAGCGTATATTGCATGGTTATGACTTTTTCACAATATCCAGGTCATTTAAATCTTTATATTATCGCATTACCCTCTACGATTCACATAGAGCCCTGAAAATGTGACAATAGCAGTCTTGCTCTCTACTTGGTAACCTAATCATGCATCGAAACATTATATACGCATTACTCGCAGCCGCGTTGTTTGGTGCAAGTACCCCCTTTGCCAAATTATTGATTGGTGAAGTGCCTCCCGTGCTGTTGGCAGGACTACTGTATCTTGGTAGCGGGATAGGCTTATTCGCAGCAAGATTGCTACGAGATATGGGATGGAAACGCACTTTATTAGCTCGAAAGGACTGGCCCTGGTTACTTGGAGCCATCTTTTTTGGTGGCATATTAGGCCCTATTGCATTGCTGTTCGGTTTAGCGCATATCAATGGTTCAAGCGCATCACTTTTATTGAATTTTGAAACTGTCTTGACCGCATTGATTGCCTGGCTGGTCTTCAAAGAAAACGCAGACCAACGTATCGTTCTTGGCATGATAGCCATAGTAGCCGGCGGCATAGTATTGTCATGGCCTGTAGGTGGGACAGGTATATCTGATTGGTTCGGGACACTATTAATTACCGCTGCTTGTCTTTGTTGGGCTATTGACAATAACTTAACTAGAAAAGTTTCTGCCTCTGATGCCCTATTTATTGCTGGCAGTAAGGGTATCATTGCAGGTGGCGTTAATACCTTACTGGCACTATCTATTGGGGCTGTTATGCCAGATACTTTGATCCTTGTACAAGCAATGACCTTGGGTCTGCTGGGCTATGGAATAAGCCTAGTGTTGTTTGTGTTGGCGTTGCGTGGATTGGGAACGGCACGCACGGGGGCTTATTTTTCGGTGGCTCCCTTTATAGGCGTTACAGTAGCTCTCGGGTTAGGAGAGGCAACGACACCTATGTTTTGGCTGGCATCTGTTTTAATGGGCATAGGTGTCTGGTTGCATTTAACTGAACATCATGAGCATACGCACACTCACGAACCTCTGGAACATACACATACCCATAGACATGATGAACATCATGATCATCAACATGATTTTGATTCGAACGGGCGAGAACCTCATACGCATTTGCACAGACATGCAACAATAAGGCATCAGCACCCACATTTCCCCGACATACACCATCGACATGATCACAAAGCCCCTGAAATTGTCCTTTAGCTGTCGAAAACCATTGATGTTATCTGTTGCCATTTTATAGATGTCATCGTGCGGTGTTCAAAAGTATTGTTTACGGGCTATTACACATAAGAGTCGTATATTTATTTAAAATATAATTTTAAAATAATAAAGTTGCCTCACGCCTAACTAATATAGTTGCACTTAATGTGGGGCGGCATGCCTTTATATTCTCATTTTATGTGGGCCAAAAAACGGGATGTTTGCTGATACTGTGATTTATGTTTGCGGGCCGTTACACATAGCAATTATTTACAAACTTAGCTTGTAATGATGAATAAGAACAATGTTATTGATTATAGTCTTACGACTAAAAAAAACAGGAAGGTTTGATGCTGTTTATTGTAAATTGTTATCTTGAAGTGTCCTAGGAGTGCCCTACAGACATAAAAAAACCAGCTCGACGGCTGGCTTAATTCTGAAAACCCTAACGATTTCAGTATTCTAAATGGTGGGTCCTGTGCGATTCGAACGCACGACCATCGCATTAAAAGTGCGGTGCTCTACCAGCTGAGCTAAGGACCCTTAGAAGATCCGACTATTATACAAAATATTTCCAAGTTCGCAACCTTTTTTTAATTTTTTATAATTTATTTATCTCTTAGCGGGCATCCCTCATTTGAAGCTAAAGTTTAGAGTGAGTTATCGTCATGCCTGCATGCTTCTAGCAGAAATTTTGCGTAGACAAAGAGATTCCCGATAAAGCTTGTGCCCAGCTTGACTAGGTAACACTTGGGAATGACGATGTTATTGAAATGAAACTGTAAACTGACTAATGAAAGTTGCCTCTTAGCGGATAAAATAAATTGCGGGACACAGCCAGGTTTACTTTTTTCACTATCTGTATTAGCTAGCGTTTTTATTTTTAGCATTTTGCACTACACTCTATATTTCATTTGTTTTATTCTTAGCTTGGAGGTCATTTATGCAAACAAATCAACATATCATGTCAGCATCAGGTAGCCTGCAAGAAGGTATTGCCGCCCCTTATGATTTTACTATCTCAGCAGTTTTTCAGGAAGCCTGGCAGCGAACTTCTGGTTTCAAAGCGCCTGTTTTAGGTGCTGTTCTAATAATTTTTTTGGCACTTGCCACGATAAGTTTTGGCTCTATCTTGCTGGCGGACTTGTTTAACACGACTGATCCTGCTGTTTCATCTATTTTAACGGGTATTTTTAACTTGCTTATATCCGTGGCCAGCTATCCGCTTTTTGCAGGCGTCATAATGATGGGTTTATATCGCGCGGTGGATAAAACGGTTGATTTCAATATGGCTTTTGCTTATTTTAGTTACAGCCTGCCTATTATTATTGCGGCCTGCCTTGCATCACTTCTGGTTATGCTAGGGTTTATGTTATTAGTTATCCCTGGCATTTATCTATGTATTGCTTATATTTTTACCTTGCCACTGATTATTGAAAAAGACATGGATTTTTGGCAAGCAATGGAAACTTCGCGCAAAGCGGTACATCAACACTGGTTCAAGATTTTTTTCATCTATGTCCTGATGGGAATAATTTACTTGATCAGCCTGATACCTCTGGGCATTGGTTTAATCTGGTCCGTGCCTTTTTTTGTTGCTTTACATGGGGTTTTATATCGCAGAATATTTGGTATTGATGCTATTTAGCAGCAACTTTTCCACATCTTTCATTGGTCAGTTTACACTTTCATTTCATTAACATCGTCATTCCCGAGTGTTACCCAGTCAAGCTGGGCACAAGCTTTATCGAGAATCTCTTTGCCTACGTAAGGTTCCTGCTAGAAGCATGCAGGCATGACAATAACTCACCCTAAACTTTAGCTTCAAATGAAGGATGCCGACTTTTCCACAATTTTTAATATCGCTTTTGGATAAGCAACACTTTAATCATCGGCAGGTCTGGCAGCTTGCACTACCGATGATTATTGCCAATATTTCTACGCCCTTATTAGGTCTGGTTGATACCGCTGTTATGGGGCATCTAGATAATGCTGATTTCCTGGCTGCTGTCGCGCTTGCCGGGCTGATTTTCAGTTTTATTTTTTGGGGTTTTGGCTTTTTACGCATGGGCACTTCAGGGCTTAGCGCTCAAGCTTTTGGGGCTAATGATTCACTCGCATTACAAGCCATATTAGTTCGCGCTACTGTGCTTGCTCTGAGTATTTCCCTGCTGATTCTTGTATTTCAACAGCCCATTGCTGCGCTTAGCTTTTACCTGATTAATTGTAACGATAGTATCGAGCCTCTGGCACAGCAATATTTTTATATACGCATCTGGAGTGCACCTGCAACTTTATGTCAGTATGTGATTTTAGGCTGGTTTTTAGGCAGGCAAAATACTAAAAGTCCTTTATTTATCGTAGTCACGGTTAATTTATGTAATATTTGCCTGGACCTATTGTTTGTCGTGCATTACGGCATGAATTCCGCAGGCGTTGCACTGGCATCCGTAGTAGCAGAATATACTGGTTTAATTCTTGGAATTATCATGATCACCCGGAGTATCCCGGAGTGCTCTGGTTCCCTATCATGGTCTTATCTGTTTCAACTCGACAAGATTAAAGCCATGCTATTGATAAATAGTCATTTGTTTGTGCGCACTCTGTGTTTAATTTTTACCTTTAGTTTTTTTACTGTACAAGGCGAAAAATTTGGTACTGCCATTTTAGCAGCCAATGCTGTTTTAATGAATTTTCAGACGTTTATGGCTTATGCTTTAGATGGCTTTGCTCATGCAGCAGAAGCCTTGATTGGTCGGGCCTTAGGCGCTAACAACAAGCACCTGTTTCAACAATCACTGAAGACAGCAGGCTTATGGTCGTTACTTATTGCTCTATTATTTACACTCACATTTAGTTACGCAGGGAAAGACATTATTAATGCTTTGACTCATTTAACCGAGGTTCGGGAATCAGCCTATGCGTATTTACCTTGGCTGATCATCTTACCGTTAATATCTTTTAGCAGTTTTCTAATGGATGGCGTATTTATCGGAGCAACCTTATCCAGGCAAATGCGAGATTGCATTTTAGTTTCGCTGTGTGTGGTTTTTTTACCTACCTGGTATTTCACTCAAGATTTGGGTAACCATGGATTGTGGCTGGCATTAAGCTCATTTATGCTTATTCGTAGCTTGATGATGCTGGGCTATTATTTATTTTACAAACAGGCACTGATAACAAGAATGCGTAGCAACCAGGCTTAACCGAGAAACAATAATTTTTACAGTCCACAAGATATGCTAGACATATGCTTTGTGCAAAACTTTCATGCAATGCTACTCAAGTGTTTATAAGGCCTAAACTCCCCTTGTGTGTGCTATTATAAGTTTTTTAATTTTTGTCTGGATAAAACCATGAGCGTAAAAATTTACCATAACCCAAGATGCAGTAAATCACGTCAAACACTACAGTTATTGGAAGAAAATGGCGTACAGGCTGAAGTCATTGAATATTTAAAAAATCCGCCTACAGCAGCTGAATTAAATACTATTTTGCAATTGCTGGATATGCAACCACGTGAATTAATGCGTAAAAGTGAAGCTGAATATAAAGCAACAGGGATGGACAACCCTGATCTGGATCGAGATGCTTTAATTACTGGCATGGTTAACACGCCTAAATTAATTGAACGGCCTATTGTATTAGCCAATGGTAAAGCCGCGGTCGGCCGCCCGCCTGAAAGTGTTTTAGCGATTTTATAAATACTCAGTGTAGCCACTGAATATTCAAGAAAACCTGTTTCCCAGGTTTATATTTTCATAATTAATACTGAGAATTCAGCATGTTTCTTAGTTTTTAGAGTTAAAAAATGGTCAATATCCTGGTCTTATATTACAGCCGCGATGGTGCTACTAAGGCTATGGCACAGCAAATTGCCCGTGGCATTGAGTCTGTTTCCGCTGCAGAAGCCAGCCTGCGCACCGTACCTAGGATATCAACAGTGTGTGAAAAAACTGCTGATGATATCCCGGAGTCAGGCTCGCTTTATGTCACGCTAGATGATTTAAAAAGCTGCGATGGCCTGGCTTTAGGTAGCCCCACGCATTTTGGCAATATGGCAGCACCACTTAAATACTTTCTTGATAATACCACTGAAGCCTGGTTTAGCGGTTCATTGACTAATAAGCCTGCAGCCGTATTCACCTCGACAGGAAGTATGCACGGCGGGCAGGAAACAACTTTACTGTCTATGATGCTACCCTTATTTCACCATGGCATGATTCTGTTAGGACTTCCTAGTAGTGAAGACGCCTTAAGAGAAACACAAACAGGAGGAACACCCTATGGTGCTAGCCATGTTGCGCATATTCAACAATCATTAAGTAAAGATGAAAAAACACTTTGCTTTGCCTTAGGCGCTCGTTTGGCGCAAACCGCTATACAATTAAAAACATCATGAATGCACGTCATTATTACGCCATCGCCTTATGTGCTTATCTGGGATTATTTATTCTACTTATGCTCTGGAATACCGTTTTATCACCGCCTGAAAAACTCCCCGTTGCCTTGTCTCTGATTGTAACGGTAAGCCCATTACTATTGGTGTTTAGAGGTTTTTTAAAAGGCAATTTAAAAAGCTGTTCCTGGATGGCTTATCTGAGTATGCCTTATTTTATCCACGGCTGTATTGAGACGTATGCCCGGGCAGATTTTTTATTACCTGCCTTAGAAGTATTTTTCAGCCTGACGCTATTTTTAGCTTGTACTTTTTTTGTACGTTATTCGGCAAGAAATCAATAATAATGGCAGAGCAAATCCCGCTACAATTTGATCTTAAGGCCGAGCAATCCTTTGCCAGTTTTTATACGGCGAGTAATCAAGAGGTCGTTCAGTATCTAACAGATACAGCGAGTGGCCAAGGCGATCAACAAATATATCTCTGGGGCGAGCACGGCCAGGGTAAATCTCATCTATTACAGGCATGCTGCCTGCAAGCCCACCAGCTTCAACTAACAGCCTTTTATCTGCCTTTACAAAAGAGTGAACTCCCCGACCTTAATATTCTTGAAGGCCTAGAGACGTTTGAACTTGTCTGTATAGACAATATTGAATATTGCGCAGGAAATAATGCCTGGGAACTTGCCCTGTTCAATTTTTATAATCAACACCGGGAAAATAATAACCAACTAATCATTTCTGCGCATTGTCCACCTAATTATCTAGCCATGCAATTGGCCGATTTAAAAACCCGTATGAGCTGGGGCTTGACTCTAAAACTACAAGAACTTACCGATGCAGAACGGATAGCAGCATTCACCTGCAAAGCCAGACATCTGGGGTTTGAGATTTCTCCCCAGGTTGGACAATTTCTCAACAAACATTATGCGCGCGACCTACCCGCGCTATGGGACCTGTTACCCAGGCTGGAGCAGGCTACACTAATAGCCAAGCGAAAACTGACCGTACCTTTCTTAAAACAGATTATGGCTGAAAAATAGCAATCACTACTTGTTCAAGCCTCTCTGAAAGCTTGTTGTTGATTTAGTTTAAAATAAACGTTCGTTTACAGCCATAAGCGGCATTGCAACAAACAATTTTCAATCGAGGCTGACCCTTTTGGTTGTATCATAAATGTTGGAATGTTAGAACTGAGCCTGTTTTCTTAAAAAAAATTCGGCTTGCACTTGTGGATAAATATTTAAATAACTTTTCTCAATTGCTGCACTATCTATCTATAAATTCACTCTTCATTTCTCTCCATAATTCTATAGTAGACCCTAGGCTTCCGACATCGGCAACATAAATTAAGTTGCCAACGGATAATGCCATCGGCAACTTAATTTATGTTGCCGAGCGAGTACGGGTACAGATCGGTTTGGGCCCCAAAGAGCTGCAGGGTAATCCGCTGCAGTCCGGGCTTTCGATTGAGACGCGCATCCAACACCCGCGAAACCTATCGAACCGGAATTTACCCGCATGAGTTAGCGGGTGTTAAACGACGTATCCAGCAGATTATTGTCTCGAACAAGGGCGAGAACGATTTATCTGTCTGTGGGATTGTAGGTGGGTAGTGAAGGTATATTTATGTTGCCACCTAAGCTGGCGGCATCTGCTAAGGTATATTTGTCCAATACCGCCATAAATGCCCGCTGCGCTTCGTATAGCGAGGCTTTGAGAAAACAGTTGCGGATCAGGAGGCAGTTGTTATTAGATGTGTCGAAACACTCGACTAGATTCATATTTGCTTCGGTCTGCCGCACGACATCGCCAACACCGATGGTAAAAGCAGGTCTGGCCAGCTGGATGCCGCCACCTTTGCCACGGGTCGAGATGATGAAGCCTTGGTTAGTCAAGCTATTTGCTACTTTTACCAAGTGATTGCGGGAAATTTGATGATAGTCGGCGATTTCGGTAATGGTTGCCATTCCCGACTCCGGCAAGCGGGCAAGATAAATTAATAAGCGCAATGAAAGATCCGTGAATTGGGTAAGTTGCATTTTGATACTCCTTTAAATTTGCATGTTTTTGTTTAGAATCTAAAAAGCATGATATAGGGGTTGACGATTTTATAATCAAGCAATAAGATGCATTTCAGATATATATTAAATTTTCGGTGTGTAGAGTTATATAGCATTAATTGATTACTTAAGATATATCTTAAATACTTTTTATACTATTTGGAGCAAAAATGTCACAACAAGATTCTTTATACGAACAAATAGGCGGTGAAGCCGCTGTTAATGCTGCCGTTGATATTTTTTACCGCAAAGTGCTAAGCGATGAGCGTATCAATACCTTCTTTGATGATGTAGACATGGAGAACCAGGCGGCTAAACAAAAAGCTTTTTTGACCATGGCTTTTGGTGGTCCGCACAATTATACCGGTCTGGATATGCGCAAAGGTCATGCTCACCTGGTCGAGCGCGGCTTGAACGACTCGCATGTCGATGCCGTGATCGAAGATCTGGGCGACACCTTACGCGAATTAAACGTAAAAGAAGAGTTGATAGCTCAGGTCGCGGCAATCGCTGAAAGCACACGCAACGATGTGTTAAGTCGATAACCGTTCAACTTGATTTATGGGGCGCACCGCTATGACTATTATTTGTTAGGCAAAAGACAGCGATGAAATGGAAGATAAGCTATCCCTTCTAAACTGTTTAACCCCCAGCGGTGTGGGCGTGCCTTTTTCCTGTCGTAGCGGTGTCTGTCAGACCTGTCTGATGCGCGCGACAGGCGGCCACACACTAAAGCCTCGCAACAAGGGCTAAAGGACAGTCTATAACTGCAGAACAACACGAGCTGACAGTGCATGCGAATTTGAATGATATCCCCTGTCTTTTCGGGGAGAATATCCTTGTTGACTAAGCGATAGGATGCGCTCACGACATTGCCTTTGAGCCATCCCAGTCTGAATAACGGGCGCAATAAAAGGGGTCAGAATAAAAGGTAAAAGGAGGTAAAAGGAGGTAAAAGGGGTCAGAGCCAATGCCAGTAAGTTAAGCCTAACCACTTAATATTTATATGTTTTTTAAGGTTAAAAACAGGATTTTTTTAAAGTCACTTTTTAACAACCCTAGACAATTCAAGCCTTTCAAAATTTCGCCTTTCT
>Ga0208648_1001984_pt1 | contig 15095 bp, 13 predicted proteins | sample AntAceMetag02UKL_FD_184772 | JGI IMG/M metagenome (GOLD analysis project Ga0208648, IMG submission 184772) | Saline lake microbial communities from Ace Lake, Antarctica - Antarctic Ace Lake Metagenome 02UKL (SPAdes) (version 2) | ecosystem: Environmental > Aquatic > Non-marine Saline and...
GAGTTACTTTCACGATAACATTTTTAACTTTCAACAAAAATATATTTCAATTTGTCTTTGTAAAGGGCAAGTAAATTCTGATTCATCAGAACCCTTGACAAAGACAAATTGAAATATTAAAAAGATGCTTACAAGTTAAAAATTAAGTAATGTAATAATTGATGGGCAAATCCTAACAAAAAACCAACCACTTTTTGTCTATTAGACCTCAATTTTTCACAAATATAAAAATTATTTTTAAATATTTAAGCATTTGTTGTAAATGGCTATTTAAAAGGCAGTTGGAAAATATTCTTCTATTTTTCGACAGAAGTTAGCAATTGATCATACCATTCACTTCCAAATTTTCTAATCAAAGCTTCTTTCAAAAATTTATAAAGCGGGATGCCTTTATTTTTCCCATTTTTAAGTGCTGATTTACAAATATCCCATTCGTGAAAATTTACGGCTATGCAGGTTTTATGTTTCTCAATTCTAACCGGATAAAGATGGCATGAAACAGGTTTCAGAAAATCTGTTTTACCTTCAAGGCAGGCTTTTTCGATTGCACAAAAAGCAATATTGTTTTCAAAATAAGTAAAAGCACATTCTTGATTATCAATTAATGGAGTAACAAATTCTCCCTCCGCATCGTAATCGAAAACTCCGTATTTTTCAATTATAATTTTCCCCTTTTCGCATAAATATGGTTTTATTTCATCAATATTATCTTCAAGAATTGAAATTTCTTCTTCTTCGAGCGGGGCACCTGCATCGCCTGCAACACAACATTCTCCAAAACAATGATTCAAATTACAAGCAAATTTCACTTCAATTAAATCATTGGAAATCAAAGTATCATTGATTTTTATCATGAAGCGAAATTACAACTTTCAATAAAGCAGTTGAATATTTAAAAGAGAATTTTCCGTAATTGCCAATTTGAGATTATCCTGCCGAAGCTGCAGTACCTGTAACAACAACCGCACCGGCAACAACAGCCTGCATTTCTTTTATAACTTGGTCAACGTCCTGAGAAATAGAACTGTTTTTTAAAATCTCATTTAATTTTATTTTAATATTTCTCAGTTCACCTTGTTCTTTTATTAATATTTTTTGAATTTTGCAGGCCTGAATTAAAGCTAATATTGATGCCGATTGATTATTCATATTATTTCCTTTAAACAAAGCATCTCTCAAATTATTAATTATTTCTTCCCTGACACTTTTTTTAATTAAAGAAACTGATTTATAATGAATAAATAGAAATTGCTTCTCTTTTATCCTAACTAATCCTTTTTTCTCCAAATCATGCAATAAATACAGCCTGTATTTTCTTGCTTTATTAGAAAAACTCCTCACCCATGTTTTTACCCTTTTTTCTTTCTTTGAATTATATATTCGCGATGCAATCTCATCAAAAGGAAATTTCAGTTTCTTTGGTAATTTTTTAATAATTAATCGTTTGTTTTTTATCTCAGCAATTTTTTTTTCTGATAATTCGATAAAAATTGCACCTATTATTCCCGGATTAACTTTTTCGATTGGTATTAAAAAACCCGATTTTTCCGGTTTCAAGGAAAGCAACAAAAAAGTTTCAGCTAAATTCAGTTCCATTATTTTTGCATTTAATGATTATAAAAAGATATTTATTGATTGAATTTATTTCAATAATTTATGGCGTAAATATACAAAAAGTAAAAATTTGATTAAATACGATTTGTTTATAATTTTTTATGATTAAATTAGTTTTTGCTTTATCGTGATTAGACTAATAATTGAATATGTTTTAATTTGTTTAAAATGAATTTTTTAGCACATTTATATTTATCAGGAAATGACGATGAAATTGCTCTCGGTAATTTTATTGCAGATGCCGTAAAAGGAAAAGCTATTCTTAATTACGAGGAAAATATCAAAAAAGGGATTTTGCTCCACCGTGAAATTGATTCATTTACCGATAATCATAATGTCTTTAAAAAAAGCAAAATACCTCTTAACAATAAATATGGGAGATATTCCGGTGTGATTGTAGATATTTTTTACGATCATTTTTTAGCTGCAAACTGGAAAAATTATTCAAAAACCGAATTAAAAGAATTCACTTCCAATGCTTATAAAATTGCTTTAAAACACTTCAATATTCTTCCAAAAAAAACAAAAAGGATACTTCCGTTTATGATTGCTCAGAATTGGTTGGCAGGATATGCGAACTTAAAGGATTTGAAAAGAGTTTTTTACGGAATGGACAGACGAACGGATTTCAAATCGGGAATGAAAGATGCAGTTGATGCTTTAATTATGAACTATAATGATTTTGATGAAGACTTCAAAGCATTCTTCCCTGATGTGATAGGTTTTGTTGAAAAGAATAATGATTTAAAAATTTTGTAACACAATTGTTGACACTCAATTTTTGGGAAGCTATTTCGAAAGTTTTACTTTGGCAATAAAAGGAATCTCTCAGCTAATCATCGACTTATAAAATCAAGAAACTACAGTCAGCATCAATTTTCTTCTTCCTCCTCTGTTTCTAAATTCACATAAATAAATTCCCTGCCAGGTTCCAAGCCCTAATCTGCCGTTAACAATCGGAATAGTAATCGAATGCCCTGTAAGAGACGATTTCAAATGTGCAGGCATATCATCTTTTCCTTCGAAAACATGAACGTAATCGCGTGAATTTTCGGGAACTAATTTATTAAAAATTGTTTCAAAATCAACTCTGACCGAAGGGTCTGCATTTTCATTTATGCTCAATCCGGCCGAGGTGTGTTGAATAAAAACCTGTAATAATCCGGCATTTGGCAGGTCGGACAAACTGTTTACAATTATATTGCTAATTAAATGAAATCCCCTTCCGAATGAAGGCAGAATAATTTCTTTTTGCTCAACCATATTACACAAATTTAAAAATTAATAGAATTATTCTCTAATTTCCTTTTTTCAAAAATAATGAAAATTTTATTTGATAATTCATAAAAAAAATATATTTTTGTAATAAGCAATAATTTAAAAAACTAAATAAAATGTATAAAAAGCAAGGTTTATTCAGAAGCACAAAAGATAAAGTTATCGGTGGTGTTGCCGGAGGCATAGCAAAATATTTTAATAGTGATCCGACAATTTTCAGAATTCTATTTTTACTCGCTGCATTTTTTGGAGGAGGCGGAGTATTGATTTATTTAATATTATGGATAGCGCTACCTGAAGATTATTCTCAAAACATTTATGGGCAGAATTTTTCACCCAACGAACCAAAAGACGATAATGTTGAAAAAGATTCGCAAACTGATTTTAAGGCAGATCCGCCACAATATACCCCTAATTTTCGGGAGAAAAGTTTTGATAACGGAAGCCTGATTGCCGGCTTGATATTGATTGTGATAGGGGGGATTTTTCTTATCGTTAATTATATTCCGCGAATCTACTTTGTTGATCTGTGGCCCTTGATTCTCGTTGTTGCAGGCATTGCTTTAATTTCTATTAATTATTCACAAAAAAAACAAAAATAACATGAAAAGCGGAAATGTATTTTGGGGTGTAATCCTTGTTGTCATCGGATTACTATTTATTTTCAAAAATTTAGGATTTATATATTTCGATTGGTGTTCAATCTTTAATTTATGGCCTTTGCTATTGGTTTTGTTTGGAATAGCCATTCTTCCAATAAAAAACCTGTTTAAAGTTCTGTTGTCAATTATTGCACTTTTTGCGGGTGTTATGATTTTTAGTTTTTCCGATTCATGCTATAATAATTTCAGAATCACACATGACAACAACAGATATTATTTTAATGATGATGATGACGAAGACTATGAAATTGATGAGCAAGTTTTTACTGAGCCGTATAATTCGGATATTGAATATGCCGAATTACAATTTGATGCCGTTGCCGGAAAATTCAGAATTAAAAATGTAACAAATGATCTTCTTTATTTTAATAGAGAAGGAAGTGTCGGCCCTTATTCATTTATTTCCAAAAATTTGGGAAACAAGCAATCAATACAATTCAGGCTTAAAAATTCTCATTACAGATTAAGAAAATGGAAAAACGAAGTAGATATTAAACTGAACGAAAATCCAATCTGGGATTTTGACCTTGATATTGGTGCTGCAAAAGTCGATTTGGATTTAAGTAAATTTAAAACAAGAAAAATTAAAATTGACGGAGGTGCTTCATCGGTTGAAATCAAACTCGGTGATAAACACAATAAAACAAGATTGAATATTGACTCCGGTGTATCTTCAATTTCCATAAAAGTCCCTGAGAAATCAGGTTGCGAAATTTTTACCTCAACAGTTCTGTCTTCCAAAAATCTATATGGGTTTGATAAATATGAAAAACATACGTACAGAACACCGAACTTTTCTATGAGTGAGAATAAAATTTATATAAATATTGATGCCGCTATTTCAAGTCTAAACATTAGGAGATATTAAAAATTCCGATATTTTTCTTCGGTTTTTGAAGAATTAAATAATAATATGGAGTATAAAGATTATTATAAAATACTGGGAGTTAGTAAAAATGCTACTCAGGCTGAAATAAAAAAATCATATCGTAAGCTTGCCTTAAAACATCATCCCGATAAGAACAAAGGCAACAAAGAATCGGAAGAAAAGTTTAAAGCTATTTCTGAGGCCAATGAAGTTTTAAGCAATAAGGAAAAGAGAAAACAATACGATGAAATAGGATCGAATTGGAAACAACATGAATATGCGAATCAAGCCGGAAATGCTAATTATTCAAATCAACAAGGCCGTGATCCAAGAGGAGCCTATTCGCAGGCAAATTATGAAGATATGTTCGGCGGACAAGGCGGTTTTTCCGATTTTTTCGAGCAATTTTTTGGAGGCAATTTCAATAATTATAAGCAATCAGGAAGATCGCCTCAATTCAAAGGACAGGATTATGAATCGAAATTAAATATTAGTCTTCAGGAAGCTTATTCGGGTACTTCCAGACTTTTAACCATCAATGATGGCCAAAAATTAAAAATCAATGTCAAACCGGGTGTAAAATCAGGCCAAATTCTCAGGGTTAAAGGCAAAGGCGGAAAAGGTTCCGACGAAAGCAAAAGCGGAGATATTTTCCTGAAAATTGAAGTACTTCCCGATAAAGTTTTTAAAAGAAAGGCCAACAATCTTTATTCCGACCTGAATATTGATCTATATAAAGCAATTTTAGGAGGAAAAGCAAAGCTTCAAACCCTAAAAGGTTTCATTAATATAACTATTCCAAAAAACACTCGAAACGGGAAAACACTCAGACTCAAAGGACTTGGGATGCCTGAATATAATAAGAAAGACAGTTTTGGCGACCTTTTTGTGAAAATGAATATCAGTATTCCCGAAAAATTATCTGAAAAAGAAATTGAGCTTTTCAAGGAATTAGAGAAAATTCATACATCAAAATCTTAATCGAACCGCTATGCTTATACTTTACACAGAAATACTGCAAAAAACAATACAAGAATTTGTTGAAGCATATTATTCGCGAGAATTACAACATTATGCAAGTGATTTTTGTAATGAGTTTGATCTCGAAAACGAAACAATTGAAACGGCAATTAAGCGTGCAATAGATGCCTGCAATTCGATTAATATTCCATATTATTATCATTTTAAACATGTTTTTATAGTTGAAGAAAACATTATTTTCCACGACTGGAAACTTTCGCCCTTCGGCTGCTATCTGACAATTCTGAATACCGATCCCTCAAATCCCTTAATTGCAAAATTTCAGGAGTCTCTAATTGTTGGTGACTAATCAAAGGATGATACTTGCAGTAATGGGAATAGTAAGCAGTAAAGGGAATAACATTAATAAATAATTCTTATCAAAGAATACCCATGCCTTGGCTTTAGTCGTGTGGCATCGTTCAACTTAATTTTATAAATCATTCCCTTTACTGTTTTATTTCCAGTATTTTTGCATTTTTTCATTTCGTTTCAGCTTATTTTATTATTTTTGGGGGACGATTTATAAAATACTAATACGTTGTATGCAAGCCAAGAAAACGACCCAGAGATAATTGACAGCTAAATAAAAAATTATGCCAACGCACAAAAACAAGAGTGTTCCAGCGCATCCCACAACCGTCCCTTCGCTTTCACACACTTGCTTTTTTTGCCTCCGCACATACTTCAATGATAATGATTTGAAAACATGAAATCAAAACCAATATTTACTGAGAATTTTTTATCACAATATATTTCTGATTTTCGGATTTCTTCTATTTCTGACATCAGGGGCATATCCATGATTATAAAAAGTCTAGTTCAAGAGTTAGAATCTGGAAAATTTGAAACTCTCAAAGAAGAAGAAATAAAATCAAGGTTTATCACTCAGTTTTTTGGAGATGTATTGGGATTTAATTACGGCAATTCAAATGAATGGTTGTTAAGAGAAGAAAAGAAATCAAATATTGACGGGAAAAAATCCGATGGTGCATTGGGATATTTCTACAAAGAAAACAAGAAGGATGATGTAAGAGCAGTCATCGAATTAAAAGATGCGAAGACGGATATTGATAAAAAACAAAACAGAAGAGGACAGCAAACACCTATTGAACAAGGTTTCTCATACGTTCCAACAATGGGCGGCAACTGCAGATGGGTGATTATATCAAATATAAAGGAAACAAGGTTTTATGTTTCAAATGATAGTTCAAAATATCAGTCGTTTTTTCTAAAAGATTTAGTTAATGAGAATAAATTAAAAGAATTACTTTTTTTATTTCATAAGGATAAGTTTATAAAGAAAGAAGATAATTCACAAACAGACCGTTTACTAGAAAAATCAAAACTGCTTTCAGAGAAACAAGATTTACCTATTCATATTATCGATAAATTATATAATTGTATTAATAGATTTGAAGGCTTAGGTTTTGTTGACCCCAACTACATAGCAACTCTTTATCCATTCAATATTTTAGATGAGCATGTTTGGCAATATTATAACCGCACCTTATTTACAATAAATACTGAAATATATAAGCTTTTAACTGAAATTGAAATTGAAAATAATGAATTGAAAATTTCAGAATTTCTGAAAAATGAGATTGAAACTTCAAATGTTATTGATGCAAGAAAAAAAATTGAATCAGCCTTTATTTTTTTAAATCATTGCATGATTGAAGAGATAAGTGCAATTATGGATTACAAACAAATTGAAGCGAAAAATAAAAGAACAATTGGGTTTAGCTACAGGCATTCATTCCATTTTAAAGAAGGAGATGAAGGAATTACAAAAAGAATTCAGCTATTAGAAAAAAAAGAATGCGATTGTTTAAGTTGCAATTTCAGGAGTTTAAACTTTAAAAAGTTACTTGAAAAACTAAAAGCTGGTCTGGGAAATGAAAATTTAAACACGGCAGAATATGCTTTCGGAAATTATTTAGTAGCCTCCAATAATTATAAGAATACATATAGCATCTTCAAGTCAATTGAAAAAGCAACAAAAGGAAAGGAAGGTAAAGAAATTGAATACTTTCTTAGCAAGCTAAATATTAAATATTTGCACAATTTAATTAGTGATTATCAGTATGCTGATGGTAAAGAAATACTTAACGATATAAAATCCATTGATTTAGATAAAGTTATTTATGATGAAATTGAATACAGCGTAAGTAAAGAAGTTAAAAACTATTTAATTGGAATAAAAGAGGATAAATTAATTTACAAATTACAAGATGAAATTGAAGATGTTGTTTTTCAAATTGAAAAATTAAAAAATCTTTATGACAATGGAGGAATTCAACACTCTGGGCCAAACCTTCCATTCAATTTATCCCAAGCTTATTTCTCTCTCTATCTGCATGTAAATAGGAATTATATCATTTATGACATCTTCAAGCGTTATAAATCTCTTACTGAGAAAGTTTTTAAAGGATTTGTAATAAGTTATCAAACAAAAGAAGTAGGAATAACAGAATTCGATGAGTTTTTCCTAACAGAAGCAATAATTCATATTAATCCAAGTGATTTACAAAAACTACTCAAAGGGATTGATGAATTAAAATCAAGCAAAGAATGTGTTGATAGTCTATTACAAAAACTAAATAACTTTACGACATCATGTTTCAAAGATGGTTTATTCAATGACCCTTTTAAAAATTCTTTGATTGAAGAGTTTTTAATTAATTATAGATTTCGAGGTGTTTTTAGAAATATATTTTCAAATCTATTTACCATACTGGTTAGATTAGAGCTTAATAAAGAGCAATTCAGCAGTTCAAAAAAATCATTGTTGAAGTTTTTGAAAATCGAATCTGAGTTAGCATGGTTTGATTTAAAACAATTCTCAATCTTTCTTACAAAAAAAGGTTATTTGTTTGACTATGATGAACTAATGGATATCTTAAAAGTTTCTATTGATAGAGACAAATATAGTAATAATAAATACACCGATTTAATAGAAACTACTTCTAGTGTGATAGGTGAGTTTTATTCCAATAATAAAATCGATAACACTAAACTAATCCAGATAGCAATCTTAAAATGCAGCTCTGATAGTGGAAAACACGCTAATTACTCACACTTACTACCTTTCATTAAAATATGTAATGGAAAATGTAAAGCTTTTTTGATTGAAACAATTGAAAATGAATTAGATGATAATTTTAGCGGTGATTTTTATTTTGATTTACTCAAGAAATCAGATTATGATTATAATTCAAAAAATTACTTCCAAAAATATTGTGAATATATAAATCAAAAAAGGGCAAATGGAGCATATAAATATGGAGAATTAAAACAGACTGATATATTATTCATTCGATTAGCTCACATACTTTATAAATATAATATTGACTTTGAAAGGGAAGAGTTAAAAATATTTACTAATCTTAATGACTTCGAAAAGTGGCTTTTAAATCCTTACAAATTCAATTATGGAAATTTTGATGCAGAATGGCTTTTAGACCTTAATAATCCGATTTTTCTAAATAGATTAAAGGACAACAGGAATATTGCAAATGCACTGGATTTAAAATTGAAGGACTCTTTTAATTCTGATTTAGCTAGTATTAAATATAACTATTTTGATAAATTAAATGATTAATATGATTGAATATAAAAGCCATACACATTCCATCCCTTCACTCTCAGGCACATCCCACGCAAACGCAAGAACTGAGCAGCAGTGCAATAATTAACAGATTGAGGTCTAATAGAATAGATCAAGGCCAGCGTACAACAATTAGGCTGGATTATTCGGCGAAGCCGCATTAATCTTGCATTGTTGAATTTTACACGTTTTTGGAGATTCATGTGTTTTCATTATTGATTTTGGTTTTTTGGAGCAGGATGCATAAGAAATTGTTCAAAGAATATTTTTGGTGAGTTAAAAGCTTTTTAATAAAATAATTATAGTTTAATTTATTGAAGTCTAACATTTTTCCTAATTTAACCCCCATGAAAGAGTTTAGTTCAACAAAAAATATAGTGCATTTGGCAGATTATGCTAAAACTGAAAATGAATACATTAAATATAACTTATAGCGGTTTGTTTGGTAGGTGATTTGAAATGCACAACGCCACATATTAGAACCGATACCGATAACGGTAGAGAGATTGACAATATATAAAAAAACTTTAAAAATATAAACAAATAAGAAGCTCTTTGTAAAGAAAATCCATTTTCTTTTACAGAATAATGTATATTTGTAAAGAAAACTTTAAAATCTTTACACAATGAATCAAAATGAAAAATGGAAATTAAAAAAACTCCCCTTGCCTTTTGACATAGAAACAAAGACTGTACTAAAAAGTTTGCCTTCGGCTCATGCAGCATTGGCTGAATTAAAAGGAATTGCATCTACAATTCCAAACCAAATTATTTTAGTGAACACTTTGGGATTACAAGAAGCCAAAGACAGTTCTGCAATAGAAAATATTATAACTACACATGATGATTTATATAAAGCTGAATTGAACCTCAATTCATTTAAATCGCTTGAAACAAAAGAAGTCCAGAATTATATTTCTGCATTAAAAAAAGGATTTGAATTAATAAAAGACAAAGGATTAATTACAAATAAAATCATAATTGAAATTCAAAAAGAATTGGAAGGGAATAGTGCCGGCTTTCGAAAATTGCCTGGAACTGTTTTGAAAAATTCCTCCACAGGAGAAACAATTTATACACCACCACAAAACATTAACGTAATAAATAAGTTGATGACAAACCTTGAAAAGTTCATCAATGACCCGTCAATGAGCGATTACGACCCTTTAGTAAAAATGGCAATCATCCATTATCAGTTTGAAAGTATCCATCCTTTTTATGATGGAAATGGGCGGAGTGGTAGAATAATAAATATTCTTTATTTAATTATTGAAAAATTACAAAACCTTCCAATCCTGTATTTAAGCAACTATATCATTCAAAATAAATCAGACTATTATAGGCTGTTGCAACAACTCAGAGACGATAAAAACTGGGAAGAATGGCTCTTGTTTATTATACATGGAATTGAAAAAACCTCACAGGAAACAATCGGTTTAATAATACAAATCAGGGAGTTAATGATGGAATACAAGCATAAACTTCGGGACAATTATAAATTTTACAGCCAGGATTTGTTAAACAATCTTTTTAAACACCCTTATACAAAAATTGAATTCATTGTAAATGATTTAAAAGTTTCAAGAATTACAGCAGCAAATTACCTGAACAAATTAGCTGACGATGGTATATTAAGAAAAGAAAAGATTGGAACTGGAAACTATTATATAAATGAAAAATTATTTAACCTATTAGCAAAAAGATAAAACCATTAGTGGTAAGAAATAGCCTGGATTATTCGACGAAGCCGCATTTATTTTGCATAATGTTGGACTACCTTCCCCCGATTCTAATAAGCAACAAATTCCGTTAATAAGTCGATCATTTTTATTATTTCCTTCAAAACTATCAGAATATTAAGGCATTTGTTTTCTAAAAGCCTTTATTTAAATTCTGCTGTTCGTTAGCGTACAATGATGTTCATAATAATACAAAATAAATTACAGACTTTTTTAAAAGTGAAAATAATTTCCTGATCATTTGTGTATTAATTAAAATTGCACAATATTTGCTAATTGAAATTTTTAAATTTTAAAATACGATTTTATGATTAAATGGTTTATTCGCCATCAAATTAGAGAAATGTTTCGTTCGACAGTTTGGCAAAAGAACTTAATAATTAACATAATTATGGGCTTTTTCTTGCTTTTAATTTTTGTGGAAGCCCTTGTTGGGGGCATTGTTCTTGCCGATAAGTTTCATGAAATATTTCCGGATGATGATCCTGTAAAAAAATTCAACAGCTTTCTGCTTTATTATTTCACCTTCGATTTGGTGTTAAGGTATTTTATGCAAAAAGTACCTATTATGTCGGTGCAACCTTATTTGCATTTACCGGTTAAAAGATCAAGCCTGATTAATTTTGTTCTTTCAAAGTCGCTAATGAGTTTTTTCAATTTCTTGCCTTTGATATTTGTTATTCCGATGGCATTTTTTCAATTTGCCGATTATTATCCCATTTCAATTGTTTGGGTTTGGATAATCTCAATATTTTTAATTGCCCTCACCAATAACTTTCTGATTGTTTATTTGAAAAAACAATTAGTTGCAAACCCAAAGGTTGTTGGAATCTTCGGATTGGTGCTTGCATTTCTTGTTCTTTTCGATTATTTTAATTTGATTTCTTTTTCTGCGTTTTCAACATTAATTTTCGGAGAATTATTAAATCATCCCTTACTGATTTTGGTTCCGGCATTTTTATTGATCTTTATTTATTGTATTAATTATTTCTTTTTAAAATCACATCTTTATCCCGAAGAAATAAAAATCAGAAAAGACAAAAAGGTCGATTCAATCAGTAATATTAAATACCTTAAAACTTTAGGGAAAACCGGAACCCTTGTTGCTCTTGAATTGAAATTATGGTGGAGGCATAAACGAACCAAAACAATAATTTACATGTTACCGATTTTTCTCCTCTATGGATTTTTCCTTTATCCTCAAGAAAAATTATCAGATGGGCTTGGGTTTTTTATTTTTGTCGGGGTATTTATTTCCGGCGGAATGATGTTAAATTACACAAACTATGCGTTTTCGTATGAAAGTAATTATTTCGATGCAATTTTGGCAAACAATATTAACATTAAAGAATACCTGAGAGTAAAACTTGTGATTGCAATAATAATCAGTACATTTTGTTTTATTGTTACAATTCCTTATGTCTTTTTCGGCTTAAAAATTTTGATAATAAATTTTGTAACCTGGCTTTTTTGCATTGGCTGTTTATCGTTCATGTTGTTATTTACTGCCACTTATAATAAAAAACGAATGGATCTTACAAAGGGAGCAGCTTTTAATTATCAGGGCATTGGGGCTTCAAACTGGCTTGCAATGTTACCTGCATTTCTTTTACCGATTTTTATCTATCTCCCCTTTGGGCTGACAGATTTACCATACACCGGAATTTTGCTTATCGGTTTAATCGGGTTATTAGGTTTATTGTTTCAAAGAAGCCTTCTTAATATTGTTGTTAAGCAGTTTTTTAAAAGAAAATATATGATGGCCGAAGGATTTAGAAAAAAATAATTTAGAATTTAAACTCAACAAAAATGATTCAAGTAAGTAATTTATCAAAAATATATAACGGAATTACAGTATTAAATATCTCTGATCTTAACATAAAAAAAGGCGAAAGTTTCGGTTTGGTTGGAAATAACGGAGCCGGAAAAACTACTTTTTTCCGCTTAATCCTTGATCTGATTAGGGCAAGCACCGGAAATATTTTGTCGAATGGCGAAGATGTTTCAAAAGACGAAACTTGGAAAACCTTCACCGGCTCATATCTCGATGAAGCCTTTCTTATTGACTTTCTGACACCTGAAGAATATTTTCAATTTATTGGCGATATTAACGGTTTGTCGAAAGGCGATAGCGATGATTTTCTAAACAATTTTGCCGAATTTTTTAATAATGAAATTATTAATAAAAATAAATTTATTAGAGATTTGTCAAGCGGGAATCAGAAAAAAGTTGGGATTGCAGCCGCTTTGATGACCAATCCTGAAATTTTGATTCTTGATGAACCTTTCAACAGCCTCGACCCTACAACACAAATACGCCTGAAAAATCTTTTGAAAAAATTACAAAAAGAAAAAAATGTAACGCTTTTGATTTCAAGCCACGATCTTAATCATGTTACCGAAGTTTGCGATCGGATAGTTGTGCTTCACGAAGGCGATATTGCCCATGATATTCATACAAATAAGGATACTCTAAAAGAGCTTGAAAAATATTTTGCTGTTTAGGGTTTTTATCTGTGATTATCCGTTCAATCTCTGTCATCTGGGTTTTATTTCTTATAAAAAACTTTGTGTAATTTTGTCTCAAACTTTGAGGTAATTGTGGCATATATCGCAATTTGTTATTAACCACAAAGTTTCACAAAGGAAAAGAGTCAGATATTCTTTGAAAATATTAAATATGCAATAATTTTACCGTTAAAAGAACAATGATAATTTTACAAAGATTTTTTCTGTTTTTATTTTTGTCTATCAATATTTTGCTTCAGGCACAGAATTATTCTGTTTCAGGAAAAGTAATTGATTCGGAAACAAAAGAAGCTTTGGCCTTTGTTAATATTATTATAAATAACAGTAAATATGGTACTTGCACCGACATTGACGGAAAATTTAAAATTAATTCTTTTGTTCCGATTGATTATATTCAATTAACTTATGTCGGATACGAAAAAAAAATATTTGATATCGAAAATCAGGAAAAATTAATTATTCCACTTCAAAGAATCGAATATCATTTGCCTTTGTTTGAGGTTTTTCCGGGCGAAAATCCTGCTCATCGTATTATAAATAATGTGATAAAAAACAGGGATGTAAATAATCCTGAAATGATTAAATCATTTTCTTATACTTCTTACGATAAAATGATTTTTACGGCAAATATCGACTCGCTGCGAAAATTAAAAGCCTCAGATTTAGATTCTAATGAATTAAAAATCAAGAAATTTTTTGATTCAAAAGATATTTTCATAATGGAATCCGTATCGGAACGAAAATTTTTATTTCCAGATAAAAACCACGAAAAAGTAATCGCCTCAAGAATATCAGGATTCAAGGATCCGATTTTTCTTTTCCTGATTTCACAAATTCAATCAAGCTCTTTTTATGAGGAAATGATACACATTGCCGACAAATATTATATTAATCCGATTAGCAAAGGAAGTATAAAAAAATATTTTTTCCTTCTCGAAGACACAACTTATACTGCTGATAATGATACTGTTTTTATAATTTCTTACAGGCCGAAAAAGAACACTAATTTCGATGGGATGAAAGGAGTGCTTTCAATTAACACAAATAAGTGGGCTATTCAAAATGTTATTGCCGAACCTTCAAAACCCGAAAAAGGACTAAGTGTTAAGATTCAGCAAATGTATGAGTTGATTGACCGAGAACAATGGTTTCCGGTGCAATTAAATACTGACTTAATATTAAATCAGGTTCAGATTAGTGCCGGTAAAAATTCTTACGAAATGGCAGGAATCGGAAAAAGTTACCTTAGTGAAATTGTTTTAAACCCGAATATTGTAAAAAAAGAATTTAATAATATTGAGATTGAAATTGAAAAAAACACACAATTGTTGAATGAGCATTTGTTGAAAGAGTATCGCAGCGATAGTCTTAGTCAAAAGAACGAGAATACTTACCAATTTATTGACAGCCTGGGAAATGAACATAAATTCGACAGGATTGCAAAAACTTTTGAGGTTTTGTTTTCGGGGCAAATTCCCATTGGATTTGTGAATTTCGATATTGATAAATTTATAAAATATAATTCTTACGAAGGTTTGTACCTCGGTTTGGGTTTACGAACAAATCAGAAAATTTCTGATCGTTTTTCGATTGGAGGATATTGGGGTTACGGATTTAAAGATAAAACGGCAAAGTACGGAGGAGATTTTGATGTTTCAATTCATCCGAAATCGGAACTGAAACTTAATTTTTCAGCCTTTTATGATCTGACAGAGAGCGGAGGAATACAATTTTCTGACGAGAAAAAAAGTTTTTTAAATAATAACAACTTCAGA
>Ga0208648_1001985_pt1 | contig 15094 bp, 13 predicted proteins | sample AntAceMetag02UKL_FD_184772 | JGI IMG/M metagenome (GOLD analysis project Ga0208648, IMG submission 184772) | Saline lake microbial communities from Ace Lake, Antarctica - Antarctic Ace Lake Metagenome 02UKL (SPAdes) (version 2) | ecosystem: Environmental > Aquatic > Non-marine Saline and...
ATTTTTTTATACTGAGAATTGTTGATGAAAAACACAGTGAGTAATCTGAATAAATGTGTTATTGGATAAATTTGCCATAGTTAGTGCCCGAACAAAAACCTCTAATTTTACCGATTATTGCGTTGGCTAAACCATGACCCCTTGGAACTTTTAAATTATTTAAACCAAAGGAACTTTTCAATGACTTATCGATTTCATCACATCCATCTTTTGTGCAGCAATCTTCAAAACTCCATCGATTTTTTCACGGCAATTCCCGGAATAACCCTGATGGCCCGCAAAAAATTTAGAAACACAGACGGGGCCACCCTGGACTTGAACGGAACGATTATCAATCTCAGGGTGGCCCGGGAAAATGAAATCATTAATGCTGATACAACTCACCCAACTTATGGTTACCACCACATATGTGTCCGGGTGGAAAACACGGATATAGCTTACAAAGAACTCATGGACAAGGGCTTTGAATTTATTGCCTCCCCCGTGGATGCAGGCGAAAACAGGATTGCCTTTTTCAAAGGACCTGATAATATCATCATCGAGGTGATGCAACCGCTGTAATCTATTAATGTAACCCCATCTTACCTGAAATCTTCCGTCCGATCAGTGGCTGGTGCCGGTTCTGGTGTCAGACTTGCCAGTTTTTGGTACAACTCAGTCGTCATGTTGATTTCAATGGAACGTAACGAGTCTTCCAGCTGCCCGACATTTCTGGCTCCCAGAATTGGTGCAGTAACTCCTGGGTGGGCAGCAACCCATGCAACGGCGAGACTTACCGGGTTAATATCATTGTCACGGGCAAAAGTTTCATACCTCTTTGCAGCAGCAAGCATCCAGTCATCACCATATCTTTTTTTATACATTTCTACGTTGCCAAGTCGATTCCGGGAGGATTCTATTTTCTGACCATATTTTCCTGTCAGCAAACCACCACCCAAAGGGTTATAACTTACCACACCAATATTCTCAGAAAGAGCAAGGGGCAGTATTTCCACCTCTGCCTGGCGTTTGACAAGATTATACATTGGCTGGATACATTTAAATGAGGCCCAGTCATGCAGCGCTGATACGCCAAGCGCTTTGGCCACCTGCCAGGCGGCAAAATTGCTTGCTCCAATATAACGTATTTTCCCCTGAGTCACCAAATCATCAAGGGTGGCAAGGGTTTCCACAAGAGCTGTGTGGGGATCAAATCTATGCAAAAAATAAATATCAATATAAGAAGTATTAAGTCGTCTAAGACTTGCTTCCAAGGAAGCTATAATGTTTCGCCGGGATGAACCTTTTGCATTGATATCCGTGCCCATTTGGCCCCAGACTTTGCTGGTTATGATTAGCTCATCCCTGGATCCTGCGATCAGGCCTCCCAGGATTTTTTCTGCCTTTCCCTGACTATAAACATTAGCGCAGTCAAAAAAATTAATCCCGACATCCCGGCAGCGATTATACATGGCCGCAGATTCGTCTTTATCAGCCTCATTTCCAAATGTCATTGTACCCATGCACAACTGAGAAACCCGGATCCCTGTAGAACCAAGAAATCTATATTCCATTTTTTACCCCCACCCATTTTTTATTTTAATTTCCACTATCTTTCCAACAGGTAACCGTTTAATCTGTGAAAGCGTTACTTTTTTTCAGTAAAATTAATCACCGTACACTATCGTGTCCTCTTTTGCTTCATAAATATGCTTCCTCATAATACGCTCACACAACTGAGGTTCTCTAAGATCCAAAGCCATCAGTATTTTTTTATGCCCGCTAATGCTCCGCCGGACACCATCGTGATGGGCAAGCGTATTTTTGCGATATCTCAAAACATATTCCCGCATATCTTCTATGATGCTGAAAAGTCTCGGCTTTTGTGAGGCAAGCATGCCATAAAGCAGGTCATGAAACTGGGTATTATAATCAAAAATGAGATCTAATTTTCCTGTTAAAAAGGCCTGCTCAGCAGATTGAACAAGTTTTTTAAGCGATCTTATATTTTCCTGTGTGATTATTTTACATATGCAGGCCAGGGCATGCCCTTCCAGTACGGCTCGGATTTCAAAAAGTTCGCTCATATCCTCCACAGAATCCTCGGGCACGCAAAACCCTCGGGCACCTGCTACCTTGACCAGGCCTTCCAATTCCAATTTGTGCAGGGCGTCCCTGACAGGTGTCCTGCTCACTCCAAATTTTTTGGCCAGGGACTCCTCTGTCAGCCTCTTGTTAGGTCTAAGCTGACCAGTTAGCAACTGCTTTTTCAAAAGGCTGTATGTCTTTTCCCTGACAGACAGAGGATTTTCAGGACTTTTTGACAATGGTTTTATCATTATTGTATCCAAAAATTGATTTATTGTTTATTTGTAACCAATATAACTTTCTACGTCAAGAACATAATAATATCAAACGTATGCTTAATATAAAAAGAATAGCACTGTATTCCCAGATACATAGGCAAATTACCTTTAAGGCATTAATGAATATTTCACAGGGATTAAATATTGCATTCTATAATATTTTTGGATACAATGTTTTTGCTGCCATCACACAGAGTGACTATTAGCAATAAAAACAAAATATTTAAAAGGAAGCGGGTTATGAGGATATCAAAGGAAAAATGCGTTGGCTGTGCTAATTGCGTGCCTATTTGTACCGTTGGGGCCATCTATATAGATGAAGATGGCTTAGCAAACATAAATGCCGACGAATGTGTGGAATGCCACAATTGCTATCGGAGTCTGAGTTTTGAACATCTGCCGCCAAGCTTTACGAGAACAATCAGAAGGCTTCTGAAAAAAATAAGCCTGCGATTTCAACCTGATCCTGATATATGCCCCACTGAAGCTCTTGTTCCAGAAGACCTGGAATGGCCACGCATTGTTCGGCGGGCTTTTTCCGACCCCATGGTTACCCATGAGTCCACGGGCGTGCACGGCCGGGGAACTGAAGAAGTCAAGACCAACGATGTCAGTCATAGGATTAAAAAGGGCGAAGTCGGGCTGGTGGTGGAATTTGGCCGACCGGGAATAGGCGTCTTTTTCAGAGAAGTTCAGAAGGCAACCAGAGTTATGGCTACAGCCGGTGCCAGGTTTGAAGAAGGAAACCCCGTTACTAAAATGATGACTAACCCTGCAACCGGCGACATCCAGGAAGACGTGCTTAACGAGAAAGTCCTTTCCTGCATTGTAGAAATCACCACCACGATCCAGGATCTAGTCCACACGCTCACTATTATAAAAGAGGTCTGCAAAGCTTCAGAGACAGTGGTAAGTATCGGAGTTTCTACCGTTTGTGAAGAAGATGGCTCAGAACCACTTAGAGACATACTTACACAAGAAGGATATGAGACTGGGTGGGCAAAATTAAATCTTGGACTTGGGCGCGCTACCAACGCTTCTTTCACCAACATGGAGAACTTATAATGACCAATACGCTGCACAGGTTTGGAAAACCTGAAACATTATCTGACGATTATATTGTTTTTGCCATGGCAGGCAAAGGATTCAATGAAGAAGGGGCTCTTGAAAAAGCACAAGCTTTTTTGCGTGCTGCAATCAAATACAACCCCATAAATATGGGCAACGGCCTTATCAATTCGCTCTATCGGCCGGAAAAAAACCTCAGTTTTTTTAAACTTTACTTTATTGGCAGACAGGAAAAAATAACCTATGAAAAACTCATAGATGAAATTCCCAATTCCGGTTCAGCTGCAGCAGTGTTCGATGATCGCAAGAAAGTGACACAGTTCATTCAAGATGTTAAAAAACTAGATCTGGGTCTTTCTATTAATGTGAGTGCACTTGTGGACAATGTGCGAGATATCTGCGGAGAAGTGGACATCACTCCCCATGCAGTAGAGTATACGCTTGGATTCCATGGGGATACAACCAGACTTCCCGACCGGGAAACCCTGTCACTTTCAACCATGTGCGGACATGGAATGGTTTCGGCAAACTTTGCAAAAAAAATGCTGACCCATGTAAAAGAAGGCCGCATGGATCCAGAAGATGCCACCCGCACCATGGCAAAATTCTGTGTATGCGGAGTCTTCAATACCACCAGAGCCATGCGTATTTTGAGCAATGCAAAAAAGGGACAATAGATTTTAGTCAAAGGAGAATTACATGAAAACAATTATTGTGGGTAACAGAGTTATATCACCATCTAAAATTGTGTGCGTGGGAAGAAATTATGTCGAACATATTGAAGAATTGGGCAGTGAGGTTCCAGATGAACCTATATTTTTTATGAAACCAAACTCAGCCATATCAGAACAATTACATTCTTTCCATCAGGAACCCCTTCATTACGAAGGTGAGTTATGTTTTCTGTTTGAAGATGGTGGATTTTCTGCTGTTGGATTTGGTCTTGATATCACAAAGAGAGCACTCCAAAACAAACTAAAATCCAAAGGGTTGCCATGGGAGCGCTCTAAAGCTTTTGATGGATCTGCTGTATTCAGTAAATTTATCGGGATTGACCAGGTTAGCCAAAATTTGAGTCTGGAATTATCTATCAATGGAAAGGTTGTTCAGTCAGGGAGTATCAGTTTGATGCTGTACAAACCTCAGAATATTTTATTAGATATATTAAAATTTATAAGTCTGGAAAATGGTGACATAGTTATGACGGGCACGCCAAAGGGAGTAGGTGTAATAAATTCAAAAGACTTTTTTTGCGGTAAGGTCATGGATAATGATTCTCTGATGACAAGCGGTGAGTGGGTGGCAGGTTAAAACTGACAACAAAATCTAATTGCCCCGGAAAACTTGATAAAGAAAACTCTTATGAGCAAATAATATGGATTGGCTTCCCCATAAACAAATGGTATAGCTTGCTGTTGAGCTTGATTGCACTTGCTAATTTAATCCCAAAAAAGGACAGATACACATGAACAAAGAAAAAATGACCGGAGTAATTACGCCTATACTCACCCCCTTTAACGATGACCTGAGTCTTGCTCCTGATTTATATCTCAGTCATGCCCTTTGGCTGCTTGAGCAGGGAATACACTATATTTCACCATTCGGCACTACTGGTGAGGCACTCAGCGTGTCCCTTAATGAACGAATGGAGGCGCTGGACATCCTCATTAAAGGAGGAATTGATCCTGCAGTGCTCATGCCCGGGACCGGACTTTGCAACCTGGAAGAGACTGTGACTCTTTGTCAGCATGCAGTGGATCATGGTTGCAAAGCTGTTATGACCCTGCCTCCATTTTTTTACAAGAATGTCAGTGATGATGGTTTGTATGCCTATTTTGTCAGACTCATCGAGTCTATTAATCGTGATAATCTCAAAATCTGCATGTACCATATTCCACCTATTGCAGTAATAGGCTTTTCTCCAGAACTGGCCGGCCGCCTGGCAAAAGATTTTCCCGACGTTATCGTGGCTTACAAAGATAGTTCAGCAGACTTTGAAAATACAAAGAAGGTGATTGCCGCTGCCCCGGATATTGCCGTGTTTCCAGGGTCGGAAACCTTTTTAAGAGAGGGCATGGAAAATGGCGGCACAGGATGTATCTCAGCTACCTGTAATGTGAATCCAGCCGGAATCAGAAATGTCTTTAATGTTATAACAGGTGCAAAAGATGGTGACCTTGATCTTCTCAACCATGAAATGAAGACCTTTCGAAGGAATATGGAGGGCTATGGACCGATTCCAGCCATGAAAGGTTTGCTTGCCGAAAAACGAGGCGATGCAAGGTGGCGTAATGTACGACCTCCAATACTGCCTGCCAGTGAGGAGAGCACTCAAGATTTGCTCAAAAAGGTTGGTGATGTGCTTGGCCCCTTAAATTAACCATTTCTTTATGAATCAGACAAGGGCTGTAGAACAGAGGTAATCAACTCTTTTTTCCAGCCCTTGTAGATTTTTAAGGGATTGGCTATATTTCAAGATATTATGCAGCACAGGGAAAAAATATGAACCAAATTCTTTACACTATCTATTATACAATTACGGATGAAGCACCGGCTTTGGCAACTTATTCACTTCTGCCTATTCTCCAGTCTTATACAAAGGGATCTGGTATTTCCTTTGAAAAAAAGGATATTTCCCTTTCAGGAAGAATACTTGCGAATTTTCCTGAAAACCTTACAGAAAATCAACAAATACCTGATTTTCTCAGTGAACTTGGCAAATGTACCAAGCTTTCCGAAACAAACATAATCAAGCTTCCAAATATAAGTGCATCCATTCCCCAATTAAAAACTGCCATCAAAGAGCTGCAGGATAAAGGATATAATATTCCAAACTATCCTGAAGACCCGAAAACCCGGGAGGAAAAAAAACTTCATACAAGATTTGCCAAAGTCCTGGGAAGCGCTGTAAACCCTGTCCTGCGGGAAGGAAATTCCGATAGAAGGGCAGCGACCTCAGTAAAATTGTTTGGCAAGAAAAATCCCCACAATTTTATGAAACCATGGCCTGGGCAATCACAATCACGTGTGGCCCATATGTCAAAAGGTGACTTTTATGGCAGTGAAAAATCCATCTCAATTAAAAAAGCCTGCAATGTAAAAATTGAGTTTATCAGTGATGATAAAAATAAAGATGATGGGAATCAAACAGTTCTCAAAGACAAAATTTTTTTACTTAAGGGCGAAGTCATTGATTCCTCCGTCATGAATGTTCGTGCTTTACGCAAATTTTATGCAGAACAGATTGAAAATGCAAAAAAAGATGAAGTATTGCTGTCTTTGCACATCAAAACAACAATGATGAAGGTTTCAGACCCCATCATGTTTGGTCATTGTGTTGATGTTTTTTATAAAGATGTTTTTACAAAGCATGCAGTTGTCATTAAAGAGCTGGGAGTCGGTGTCAATAATGGCCTGGAAGATCTCTATGCAAAAATCCAGACCTTGCCTGGGGCGCAAAAAAACCAGATTGAAAACGACATCCAGGCTGTCTACAAAACAAAATGCAACCTGGCCATGGTGGACGATAGGCTTGGCATCACAAATCTTCACCTGCCCAATAATGTGATCATAGATGCATCCATGCCCGTTTTAATCCGTGACGGCGGGAAAATGTGGGGCCCTGAGGGAATGCTCCAGGATACAATCGCAATGATACCTGACAGATGCTATGCCACAATCTATCAGGAAGTTATTGATGACTGCAAAAAATATGGGGCCTATGATCCTGGAACAATGGGAAGCGTTTCCAATGTCGGCCTGATGGCTCAGAAGGCAGAGGAGTATGGTTCCCACGACAAGACGTTTAAAGCCCCTGGCAAAGGAAGGATTTGTATTGTTGATGAACAAGGCAAAACCCTGATTGAACAGAAGGTGGAAAAAGGCGATATCTTCAGAAGCTGCCAGACAAAAGATAAACCCATCCAGGACTGGGTCAAACTTGCAGTCAATCGAGCAAAGGCAACAGGCCTTCCTGCAATTTTCTGGCTGGATGAAAACAGAGCTCACGATGCCCAAATCATTGCAAAAGCAAATAGATACCTGGCAAACCACAACACTGAAGGTTTAGATATCCGCATCATGAGCCCTGTTGAGGCCATGAGGTTTTCACTTGAAAGGATTCGAAAAGGGAGTGACACCATCTCTGTTACCGGCAATATACTGCGTGATTATCTAACGGATCTGTTCCCTATTCTTGAGCTGGGTACCAGTGCGAAAATGCTTTCCATCGTACCCCTTATGAACGGAGGCGGACTGTTTGAGACAGGTGCCAGTGGTTCTGCTCCCAAGCATGTCCAGCAGTTTCTCAGGCAAGGACATCTGCGGTGGGATTCCCTTGGAGAATTCTGCGCTCTTGTGCCATCTTTTATCCATTTGGCAGATACATTCAAAAATGCAAAAGCCGAGCTTTTTGCAAAAACCCTTGACCAGGCAATAGAAAAACATCTGGAAAACAAAAAATCCCCTTCCCGCAAAGTTAATGAACTTGATACCAGGGGAAGTCATTTTTATCTGGCCTTATATTGGGCCCAGGCTTTGGCCCACCAGAATATAGATAAAGATATTCAGACAGGTTTTATCCAGGTGGCTCAAAAGCTGGGTGATAATGAGACAAAGATTATGGATGAGATGAATGCAGTTCAGGGAAAACCCGTTGATCTCAACGGTTATTATTACCCTGATCAGGAAAAGACTGCCCGGGCCATGCGCCCCAGCACAACCTTCAATGCAATAATAGATGGCATCTAACCCGAAATGCGTAACCGGCCATGTGAGTATCCCCACATGACCGGTTATGGTTAAAAAAAGATTGAATTTCCTTAAATATACTCAGGACTCCAGCGCATTTTTCCAATCAAAGTACCTTGAATAATTTTCAAAATTTGCAATCTGGTCCGACCTTATGCAAAAAACCATATTAATTCATCGTTGTCAAATGCTTTCTTGGAAAAGCGCCGTTCTTTTTTTAAAAGATTCCTATATTTATCCTTGACAAACTGTCTTTCCTGACATAGTTCAATTAAGAGATAGTGCTATGGCTGGTCGTACCAGATTAAATTTAGTTTAAAATAAATTTATTGCTAATTTAAAAGGTGCGGAAGTTAATCTTTGAATCATTCAATAAAAATCTTTGAATCGTTCAATAAAAATGGAGGAACATCATGAAAAAAGATGAGGTTGTTGGTAAAGAAAAGGTTAAAACCGAAGTAAAGTCTGACCGTCGTAATTTTTTAAAAAAAGGTGTGGCGGCAGCAGCTGCCGTCGCAGCAGTTCCAGCACTTTTTAACATCAAAACGGCTGCTGCAAAGGGAACTACCTGGAAGATCCAGACCTCCTGGCCAGGTGGTATTGGCCTGGAAATTTTCAAGAGCTGGTGTGATGGCATAGTTGAAAAAACCGGCGGCGAACTGGCCTTTAAAGGTTTTGGTGCCAAGGATGTAGTAGGCGATTTCCAGATGTTTGATGCTGTTAAAAATGGTGTTCTTGATGCCATGAACCCGTTTACCATTTATTGGGCAGGTCGTATGCCTGCATCTGTATTTCTTACCTCCTATCCCATGGGCATGAGAAATCCCGCAGAATGGGATGTTTTCTATTATGCTCTGGGTGGACTTGAGATTGCACGTAAATTATTTGCAGAGAATGGAATGTTTTATGTAGGCCCTGTTCATCATGGCCCCAACATTATTCATTCTAAAGTACCCATTCGTTCCATTGATGATTTCAAGGGTAGAAAAATGCGTGTTCCCGGCGGTATGGTATCAGAACTTTTTTCTGCAGCAGGAGCAAAAACAACTCTGCTTCCAGGCAGCGAGATTTTTCCTGCCCTGGAAAAGGGAACCATTGACGTTGCAGATTATGTAGGCCCTGCAATTAACTATGCATTAGGTTTTCACCAGGTTACAAAGTATATTTCCATGGGACCTGCAGGATTCATGTCAATATATCAACCCGTTGACTTGATGGATCTTACCGTGGGAATGAGATCCTGGAACGCGCTCTCAAAAGAGATGAAGCAGTTTGTTGAAATGGAAGTACATGTTTATTCAGATATGCATCATGCCGGCATACAAAAGGCAGACCAGGAAGCATGGAAAAAATTTGAAGAAGCCGGTACCATTGTAACCAGACTCAAAGATTCAGATGTGGAGAAATTTACTGAACTTGCAGTACCTCTGTGGTACAAGTGGGCCAACAAAGACAAGTCAGCAGCACAGGTGCTCAAAATCCAGCTTGATTACATGATGTCACCTAGCCTGGGTTATGTAACTCCGGATATGATAAAAGGACAAAAACTAAAATGGGGCTGATATAAATTCATGGGGGACCGCCATTTGGCGGTTCCCCATTTTTTATGAGCTCATAGTTTTTCAGCTGCTTATTTGTTTGGTTTAAATCATTTGTCAAAAAATTATTACCTGTTTATTAGGATATTACAATGCCAAATATAAATTTTACACTACCCCACTGGATGTACTGGTTAGGATTGGTGCTGGTTCCTGCCTTTGCCATGTACACTGTTCGCAAGCAAAGAGGTAAGGAAGTCGACAATATATTGTCAAAAAAAATAGCCTATCTGTTATGGTTTTGCTGCGGATTCATTGGAATGCATCGATTTTACCTCAAAAACTCCTGGGGTCTTGTTTATATTCCTTTGTTCACCCTGATGCTTCTGGCAAATGTCCAGTACAGAACGGCTCTGGATCTTACTTCCATGGCTAAAAACGAGATAAGTATTGCCGAGTTTGATATTGAACTTTTCGAGCGCAAAGTTAAAAAAGGGATTGAATCTGCACAGACTAAACTGGAAACCGCTAAACAGACTTTTGAAACTACAAAACAAAATTGGGAAAAAGAAAATGCCGGAATTGTCAGCTGGACCTTAAAAGTCCGGATACTTGCTATTTTGATTGCCCTGTTTCTCATAATAGATGCTTTTTTAATACCGAAAATGTATAAAAAGTGTAAAGAAAAAGAGGCCTTAGAAGCCCTAGAAAAAAAAGAGGCCGAAAAGTATAATTATGTAATTCCGGGCCAGGAATCTCAGGCACATGAAACTTTAACCGGAAAAGTAAAAATTCAGAACAAGTATTTTAACTATATAGACAAAATCAACGGTTATGTAGGAGAATTTGTCTGTTACTGGGCCATCATTGCTGTGTTTGTATATTACTATGAAGTCCTGGTCAGGTATGTCTTTAATTCGCCCACAAACTGGGCCCATGAGGGCATGTTTTTGATGTTTGGCATGCAGTATGTACTGGCGGCAGGATATACCCACCGTGAAGGTGCCCATGTCCATGTGGATGTACTCTATCGACTCTTTCCCACCCGGGTGAAAGCCTGGATCGATATTTTTACTTTTATTTTCTTTTTAATCTTTGTAGTTGCTCTATTCTGGACCGGCTGGATTTTTGCCGCAGATTCCATAAGAGTGATGGAGGTCTCCTTTACGGAATGGGCAATCCAGTACTGGCCGGTTAAGCTGTCATTATGCATAGGTGCACTCCTTCTTTTTCTTGATGGATTAACCAAGATTGTCAAAGATATTTATATAATTGCAGCCAAAGAAGAAGGGGTTTAAATCATGGGTTTAGAAATCGGTATTGGATGGCTGACATTCTTTATGTTTGGTTCATTGGTAATATTATTGTTAATGGGGCTGCCCCTGGCATTTGTAACAGGCGGGCTCGGGGTTGTAGCTTTATTCGTTTTTGGTGACATCCATATGGTGAATATGCTGCCGTCGCGGATATTTCCATTTATGACCGACTACCAGTTGTCGGCAATCCCACTCTTTATTTTCATGGCCTCGGTGCTTGCATCGGCCGGGTTGATTGAAAAGCTCTTTGATGTGGTCTATCAGATCCTTGGTGGCTTAAAGGGCGGGCTCGCCGTTGCAACCATTATTGCATCAACAATTCTTGCTGCCATGGTAGGAGTGATAGGGGCTGCTGAGGTAACCATGGGCATCATTGCCCTGCCTGCCATGCTTAAAAGGGGTTATAACCGGGAAATGGCCTGTGGTTCAATCCTGGCCGGAGGAACCCTGGGTATTTTGATTCCCCCTTCCATTCTGGCTATTATTTTTGCAGTTGTTGCCCAGCAGTCCGTGGGTGAACTCTTTATTGGTGCTTTTTTGCCCGGGCTTTTGCTCTCAGGTATGTATGCTAGCTATTGTATGGCCAGAAGTTATATTAACCCAACCTTTGGCCCGGCTCTGCCCAAGGAAGACCGGATAAGTATCAAGCAAAAATTTATTCTGCTCCAGGGTATTATTGCACCTATTCTTCTTGTTATCCTGGTGCTGGGAGTTATCTTTACAGGTATTGCAACACCTGTGGAAGCTGCCGGCATAGGTACCTTTGGTGCCCTTTGCGTTGCAGCGCTCTCACGCCGTCTTTCATGGACAACCATACACAATGCTGCCATGACAACACTTAAAGCCTCAACCATGGTGCTCTGGATCATGTTCGGGGCCAGTATTTTTGTGGGCTTTTACATTGTAAACGGTGGACAGGAGTTTGTTACAACCTCACTTTTGGGGACAGGCTTAGGGCCTTATGGTATATTGCTGATCATGATGGGTCTTTTGATTGTCCTTGGAATGTTCCTGGACTGGGTTGGAATTTTGCTTCTGGCAGTGCCTATTTTTGCTCCCATCATGAGATCCCTTCCCTGGGATGGCCTGTTGGGCCTTCCCGGTGTTGCTCCGGCCGATGTTAACCTCTGGTTTGGTGTTGTTTATATGGTAAACATGCAGATGTCTTTTTTAAGTCCTCCCTTTGGATATGCCCTGTTTTACCTTAAGAGTGTTGCACCTCCGGAAATTACAATAGGCATCATATTCAAGTCTGCAGTGCCCTTTTTGATATTGCAGGCAGTAGGACTTGCCCTGGTTATTCTTTTTCCGGAAATTATCCTCTGGTTGCCAAGGCTGGTCTATGGATAACATTGGATTGGATAAAACTCAGATTGCAATTTTTTGATAATTAAAGAAAGTATTTTTAAATATAATGATCTACCCTGACGTTTTTGTAGGGTAGATCATTTTTGCCAGTATGATATGGAGTAATTGTAATCCAAATGCCTCCCAAAACTATTCCGGAAAGTTATGTTTATCAAGCCCCTGCATTTTTTGTATGGGTGTTCTATCTTTTCTTTGCCGCATTTATTATTGTGGATCTAACCTATTTGGTCATAATCTTAAATAAAGCTGAAGCCTCTTATTTCTTTCCCATCTTTATGCTTTCCTTTATCCTGATACTTATGTGTTATTTTTCATCTGCAATTTCCTATAAAATAGAAGTCTGGAAAAATGGGGACATTAAACTCACCAGTTTAAGGAAAACCATCATGACAAAAGCCAAAGATATTGCCTATGTGCAAGGCCCTCAGTTGCCCATTGGGTTTATTAAATTAAGGCTGGAAAGGAACAAGGCATATCTTTTCGCAAAAATGGGGACTCCTTCACTTAACAAAGTATTGAAAGCCATTAAAACTGCTGATCCAGGTATTAAGTTTGACAGGATAAAAAACTGGCGTTAGGCCTTTGGAATTTTAAAACTGCAGGGAACCACAACCTGACATTTTCCACAGACATGGGTGGTTTCTTTCAGGCCTGCCAATTCTTGTGTTTCCATTAGGTTGGACTTTAGTCTGGCCCAGCATTTTTTCCGGTCTATTCCTGTCTTTTCAGACACTGCCCCAATTGGGCATCGCCTGACGCAAACCAGACATTTATGACCATTTTTATGAAGACAAAGCTCCTCTTCCAGCACCAGAGGGCTGTCTTCAAGATCTGCCTGGGTGACAAGGCTGCCCAGGCGGCCGGCACAGCCTGATGGCGTGATGAACTGGGCATTGACACCAAATCGGCCAAGGCCTGCAATATATCCCAGATGCTTATGGGACCAGCGGGCCATAAGTTTCTTATGATCAAAATTATGGGTTGCCGGGACCAAAGCAGATTTATATCCTGTATCTTCAAGGAAAAGTTTTATCTGCCCACATAGCTCGTTAATCAATATATTGGTGGATTCATATGCCCGCCCCCAGTTGCGGCAGGGAATATCCCCTTTATGATTTTCTTTAGCCAGTTCTTTTATAAACGGAACAAACAGAACAATCACAGACCTGCCCGTGGCCAGAAGATCTTTTGGAAGAACATGGTCATCGGCTGCAATTTGCGGTAGAATATCAAAGCGGCTGTCTGCCTTTGCTGTTACCAAAAGGGGGGATCGCCATAGATTTTTTTCACCTGTAATCTTTGGATAATCCCTTACATAGTTTTCAATAAAACCCCTTAACTCTTCAGGTGTGACAGATCTTGCCATAATCTCTCCCTTGTCATTCTTTATTATTCCATAACTCAACTGGCCTTAAGTCCTTGCAGGCGCTTATTGATTGAATTCTTGCACAATTAACAAATCTTCTTATACACTGACCAAAGGAGAGTGCCAATAGATAAGATGGCTCTTATGGCAAATATCCAGGGGTAAAAGCAAAATCTTTGATATTTCGTTTCAGGTATGATAATCTCCCAAATCGGAATCATGGACGTTCAATAAATTGCAAGGGTGTCTTTAATGCTGTTACCTGAGAATAAAAGTTCTACATTGCTTTTGGATATAAACAGCATTGATTTTTTATCTGTGCTGAATCTGCTGGATGATGGAGTTATTATTGTTGATATTAAAGGGACCATTCTTTTTTACAATATTGCTCAGTCTATAATAGACGACCTGGTTCCCGAAGAGGTTATCGGACTCAAGGTCACGGATATTTATGAACTCAACAATCATACCAGTATGACTATGCAGGTGATTTACCAGCATGCCGCCATCAAGAATCAAGCCTTTTTCTACAAAACCTGCAAAGGAAAGGTTGCCAACACCATTACCAGTGTTTACCCTCTTTTCAACGAAAAAATTGTCAATGGAGTAATCTGTTTTGTAAAGGACTATGAACTCCTCTACAGATCCACCCCCATGACAACCATAACCGAATCCAGACCTGACCTTGGCAATGGCACTCAATATACCTTTGCCGACCTAATCGGCAGCGACCCTGCTTTCCAGAGGGTAGTAGGAACAGCCAGAAAGGCAGCCTCTTCTTCATCACCCATCATGATCCAGGGGGAAACCGGCACAGGAAAGGAACTCTTTGCCCAATCCATCCACAATCACAGCCAACGAAGGAAACAAAAATATGTGGGCATCAATTGCGCGGCCATCCCCCATGACCTTTTGGAGGGCATTTTATTTGGCACCACAAAAGGAGCCTTTACCGGTGCTATGAACAAGCCCGGCCTTTTTGAAATTGCCCATGGCAGCACCCTGTTTCTTGACGAAATTCTGGCCATGCCCGTGGATCTCCAGGCAAAGCTGTTAAGAGTTCTGCAGGAAAAACGCGTGCGCAGGGTGGGCTCAGCCAAGGAAATCTCTGTGGATGTCAAAATCATCAGTTCCGTGAGTCAGGATCCCCGCACCGCAATCCGGGAAAACCGACTGCGAATGGACCTGTTTTACCGGCTTGGGGTTATAATGATCAAGCTGCCACCCCTTCGAGAGCGCCAGGACAACATGAATGAATTGATCAGCCATTTTATTCAAAAATATAATAATAGCCTGGGCACCAATATAAATTATATTTCAGAGGAAGTCCTTGAATTATTCACA